>OLPL01000202.1_pt1 | contig 45699 bp, 56 predicted proteins | sample 1673211 | NCBI WGS metagenome assembly OLPL01 (sample SAMEA3136766, study PRJEB25190) | human gut metagenome | reverse complement strand
TACGGGGCAATTTCCCGGTCGTCAATCAAAAAAGACTTTCAGAGGGTACAAAGATACCCCGCCGAGGAAAAACGCCCGCAAATCGAAGAATTGCCAAAAATAAACGCCGAACGTCGTGTTATCCATATATCGGAAACGAGCGCATACGCCAAGTTTGCCCGGTGCATTGTCGGTAAATTGGTACGACTAAAAGAAAAAGCGAACGTTGGCGGCAATTCGTGGTATTGCGAGTTTGTGCATGACGACGACCGGAAAGCCTTAAACATGGCGGCGGGTTGGTCTGATAATAAGAAATTGTATTTGTTGGATGGTGTTAAATTCAAATAGTTATGAGTGTAAACAAAGTTACTTTATTAGGGCATACCGGAAAAGCCCCGGATTTTAAGGAGTTCGACAACGGCGGTTGTGTTGCGACCTTTTCGTTGGCAACCACGAAACGAGCGTTTACGACAAAGGACGGGCGGCAAATCCCGGAGCGTACCGAGTGGCACAACATTGTATTGCAAAACGGGTTGGCAAAGGTCGCCAATCAGTACGTCAAAAAGGGCGATAAACTTTATATTGAGGGGGAATTAAGAACCCGGAGTTATGACGATGCGCAAGGCGTGAAACGATATGTTACCGAGATTGTCGCAACCGATATGGAAATGTTGACGCCAAAAGGAACCGGAGCCGGAACGCAAGCCCCGCCGCCGCCCGTGCCGGATGCACCCGCCCCCAACGGAACCGACGATTTACCGTTTTAATCTATGAGTATGGGAGCGATAAACGGACGGGTTATTTACAGCCCAAAGGGAAAAGCCGGGGAATATGCCGAGAACGCCGCCAACTTTTATGTTGGTTGTTCCAACAGATGCACGTATTGTTATTTGCGCAAAGGGCGGGGCGCAAAAGTGTTGGGCGGCAATACCCCGGAATTGAAAAAGGCATTACGGGAATATCCATACGCATTGGATATATTTACAAATGAGTTGTTGAAGCATAAGGGCGAATTGCAAAAAACGGGGTTATTCTTTTCGTTCACGACCGACCCGTTATTGCCGGAAACGCAAAGGTTGACCCGCCAAGCAATCGGCGTTTGTCAACGCCACGGCGTCCCGGTAAAGGTATTGAGTAAATGCGCCGAGGGTATCAATATTTTAATCGACTTTGCCGAGGCGTCCGAGGGTTGGGACAAATCCCGTATTGCCATTGGTTCCACGTTGACCGGATGCGACGAATTGGAACCCAAAGCAAGCCCAAACCGGATGCGGATAAACGCATTGGTGCGGGCAAAACGCCACGGGTTCCGTACCTTTGCGAGCGTGGAACCAATCCCCGTGGGAATGTTTGACCGGGCGTTTTCTGTAATTGCTTTGTCGTACCCCTTTGTTGACTTGTTTAAGATTGGATTGCAAAGCGGTTGCAGATATACCAAGCGGGAAACATTGACGTTTTACAACGACGTGTTCGACTATTGGGAGGCGCACCCGGACAAAACACCCCGGATATATTGGAAAGATAGTTTTGTAAGAGCGTCCGGGATTGACCGGGAAACATTGCCCGGTTATTGTGTCCCGGCAAATTGGGATTTGTTCAATGAAAAGAAATGAAATAAGGGTTGAAGTTCCCGCCGATTGTCGATTAGTTGGCGTAAGGACGGACGGCGATGTTGCCGTTATCATTTACGAACCAATTCAAAGCGTCCGGCAAATTGGATTTATCCATTACCCGGAACCAAACGACGAAAACGAGGACGAACCCGATAATAAAAAATGATTATGCAGTATAATAACAAAGATTATAAGCCGAAATTGCACGACCGTTGGCGTGCATTAACCGTTAAAAACCCGTATGCAACGCAGTTGGTAACGGCGGCGTATGAGGACAACGGAATTGTTTACGGAGAAAAATGTATTGAGGTACGCAGCAAAAACACGCCGTACCGGGGCGATTTAATGGTTTGTTCGTCTGCTAATCCCGTAATTGCGGGATATGAAAGCGGCGTTACTTTGGGATTGGTTGAATTGTACGCCGTTAAGCCCGTCGCCGATTTTACCCCGGAAGATTGGGAGAATACCCGCATACCGCCCGAAAAACGTAAATCCATTACAAAGGGGTTCGGTTGGCTGATGCGGAACCCCCGCCGGGTTGTTGAGTTTCCAATTAAGGGACAATTAGGTATTTACAATTTGGTTTACACAAAGGGCGTAATAACCGAATACCCACGGGCGTTGGTAGTTGATAAACAGAGTTACGAATTATTAAACAGAAAAGGAAATGAGTAAAAAACAAGTTGGAATTATCCGCAACAATGGCGACGTACATACGGCGCAAATTGGGTTCCATATCGGACGGGTTGGCGTATCTGTTTACGTCCGGGAATATTGGAAATATAAGAGTTGGTTTATTGTTCCCGGCGTGTCCGTGGATGCGGTCAACGGTTACGACCGTTACGTTGACATTGAGGCAAAAATATTGTTTGTCGGCATTGGCATACGGTTTATATGGATTAAAAGAAAGGTAAAACGATGAAAGCAAAGATTTTATTGTTATCTTTGGCAACGCTTTTGTTGGGGGCGTGTCAAAGCGAGAACGACCCAACGGAAACATTTTATTTACTACAAAAATCCGAGAGCATGGAAGAAAGAAACGAGTTTGTAACGAATACCACGGCGGCAATGATACAGATAAACGCCCCCCGGTATAATTGTGAGATTGTCGAAACCGCATTAGCGGGCGGCGATAGGGTACGAATTTGCGTAAAAGGCGCAAAGGAAGATTTGGACGCATTGTTTGACTATGTAAACGAAGCGGGCAAAGAATGAGAGTAAAGCAACCCGAACCGTTCGAACCAAATAGAGAATACAGCCCCGGCGAACGTTGCGTTTACCGGGGTATGGTATTGATTGCTGAGAAATGGACGGCGGCGGATGCACGATTAGCCAACAACAACCCCGCAATATTTACGCAACGTTGCGTTCGATGCAAAATTAAAAGGGAAGATTGCCCCGGAATTGGTAGGCAATGCGATAAATTCCATAGGAGCGACCGGAAAACGATTTATTGGCGTTTGTTGCGTATCGTCGGGGGATTTAAGGGCGTCGAAACATTGGAATTTAATTATAACGGAACAATTGCCGGGGTTAAGGTTGAAGCCGCCCCGGATAGTAATAACAAATAAATTTTTAGAGCGATGAAAGAAAAAAGTTTTGCACAAGAATTGGCGGCATTGATTAACCGCCACGGTATCGACGCCAAAATGAATACGAACGATTGGATTTTAGCAGATGTTGCCATTGATGCGTTAAACGCATACGGGAAAGCCAACCAATTACGGGAAAAAATGGCAAACGCCCCGGAACCGGGGAAAGACGATTGCGATTGCCCGGCGTGTACATTGCGCCGAACCTTACAAGGGAAAGCCCAACCCGGAGGGAAAGAATACAGAAAACCGGAGGCGTTCGACGTACCAAAAGAAGTGGAAGCAATGGCGGCGTTCTTTGCTGATATGTTCCCCGGTTCCAAAATACAAATCCAACGGGTCGATTTGAAAAAGAACCCCCGGAACAAATGCCGGGCAAAGAATAAACGGAAAGGAGGGCGACGCAATGAAAAATAAATGTTCGTCGGAAATTCCCAATATGCCGACCGGATGCGCCCCGGATAATCGACGCCCCGAAAAGATATGCGGAACGTATCGATATTTCAACCCGGAATTTCCGGTAAATGGAAAGCCCGCCCCGGTATGTTTGGCAATAAAGGAAATGAAAGGGGGAACGGAATACACCAACCCCCGTGGAACGCAACATTATTTTCGTTGCTCAAATGGGAGATACGAAAACGGTATAGGACAATAGGCAATAAGCCCCGGAAAACAAAGCCGGGGTTTTGCCGTTTATACACATGAGAGTACAAACGTTTGGCAATGCACCGGAAAAGCCGTAAATTTGCCCCGTGGTTGAAAGATAACCATTAAGACGATAAAAGTATTGAGTTAATAACAAAAGCCTCTTAAAATGGAAATTCCCCGCAAATAACTTGCAAATGAAAAACATTTATTATCTTTGCAAAAAAAGATATGGAAGTTTGGAAAGATATATCCGGTTTTGAGAATTACCAAATATCCAATTATGGTAATGTAAAAAGCCTCAATTATGGAAGAACTGGAAAAAGTAAGTTGCTAAAGCCAACAGTAAGCGGTAGGGGCTATTTGCAAGTAAGGTTATATAAGTCCGGCAAACTAACTGCATTAATGGTACATAGATTAGTTGCAATGGAATTTATTCCAAATCCAAATAATTGGAAACAAATAAATCATAAGGACGAAAACAAGTTTAATAATAATGCCAATAATTTGGAGTGGTGCGATAATCAGTATAATAATACATATAACGGCAAACATAATAAAATTGCTAAAGCTGTAATACAACGTTCAAAAGCCGGAAACGAAATTGCCCGGTATAAATCCATAAGGGAAGCGGAAAGAAAAACGGGAATAAAAAATATAACGATTACCCGATGTTGTAAAGGAGTATATAAAACGGCGGGTGGCTATGTATGGGAGTACGATTTGACAACTAAGGAGGTTTGACGATGAAAAAGAGAAAGAAGCCATTAGGTTATAATAAACGTTCCGAGGAACAACGAATTTACGACATTCGGTTTTGTGCCGATTTGTTTTTGCGTGGGTATTCATACCGGGAAATTGCGGACGCATTGAACCGGGATTTGTCCGCCCGTGGAATGGGTTATACAATAACCTTTCAAATGGTTTATTATGATTTGCAACAATGCCTTATTGAGTGGAAACGGGAACGGTTGGATAATATCGACGAATACGTTACACAAGAATTGCGCAAGTTGGATAAAATGGAGCAACAAGCATGGGAGGCGTGGGAGGCGTCGAAAACCGGAAAGATGCGCACCAAAGAGAAAACCAACAAAGGGCGACCAATCAAAACCGATGCCGAGGACGCCGACCCGGAATATTACGGGTACAATGAAACCGCAACCGAAACGTCCGCCGGGAACCCCCGGTTTTTGGATTTGCTTTTGAATATTCAGCAACGCCGGGCAAAGATGTTAGGGTTTGACGCACCCGTTAAAATTGAGATACCCGGATATAACGCCACGACCGACGACGATAAACCAAAGTACGACGTTAAGGCAATCCCGGACGATATGTTGTTTGCGTTGGCTGATAAACTGCAATCCGCCGAATATCAAAAGGCATTGTTGGAGAAAGGAGGGGCGCAATAATGGCAAAGAGAGCAACCGCACCCCGTCCCGAAACCAAGCAACCGGAATGGCAAACCGAAATTTGCGATACGTGCCGTTTTTCCGAATGGATAACGGACGACCATAGACACCGGGATTTGAACGGGAACCCGATTTGTTTACGTTGCCCGCATTATCAATATTACATTGTCCGAGGTCGCCGGGCGTGTTCTAAATGGGAGAAAGGAGCAAAGCAATGAACAAAGAACAATTATTGCAAATGTACGACGCAATCCGGCAACAACCGGATTTGCTTGTTAAAGCCGCCGCCCGTAAACGCCTTATCAACTTTGCCCGGTATATGCAACCGGATTTAGTATTAGAGCCGTTCCACGTCGTTTATTATACGTTGTTGGATATGTTCGCACACGGCAAAATACGAAAGATGATTGTACAACAACCGCCCCAACATGGCAAATCGGAGGGGTCGAGCCGTAAATTACCCGCATTTATGTTGGGGTTAGACCCCGACCGCAAAATATGTATCGGTTCGTATGCGGCGACAATCGCACGGGATTTTAACCGGGACGTTCAACGAATAATCGACACGCCCCGGTATCGTGAATTATTCCCCGGCACGTACTTAAATGGGTCGAACGTCGTAACAATGGCTAATACCTATTTGCGCAATTCCGATGTTATCGAAATGGTAGGGCGTAAGGGGTCGTTGCGTGTCGTCGGTCGTGGCGGTTCGCTGACGTCTAAAACCGTGGACGTTTCGATATTGGACGACGTTTATAAGGATTACGCCGAGGGTAACAGCCCGATAGTACGGGCGGCGGCGTGGAAATGGTACACGACCGTTGTACGCACCCGTTTACACAACGATTCGCAGGAATTAATAGTATTTACCCGATGGCACGACGACGATTTGATAGGACGAATTGAAAAGAGCGGGGAAACGATTATAGATGTTAAGTGTTGGGCGGATTTAGAGAACGTAACGCCGGGGGCGTGGGTGCGCATAAATTTTGAGGGATTGAAAACCGGGGAACCGACCGAGATAGACCCACGGGAACCGGGGGCGGCATTATGGGAAAGCCGACACAGTAAGCAAAAGTTGGAAGCGCAAAAAGCATTAGACCCGGTACAATTTCAATGCCTCTATCAAGGCAACCCCGGTTCCGCCGAGGGTCGATTATATCAACCGTTCAAAACATGGGTTGAAAAATCCGATTACGGCACGTACATACGTTCCGGCGCATACATAGATGTTGCCGATGAGGGGGACGACCTTTTGTTTGCCGCCACGTATGACGTTTATAAATCGGACAACATGATTTTCAACGAGAAAACAAAGCGTATGGAACCGTTGTTATTTGCTTTAATTACGGATATGGAAATGACGGACGAAAATACGGACGTTACAACCGTAACCGTTCCGGCAATGATTAACAGGAACGGCACGCAAAAAGTATGGGTTGAGAGTAACAACGGCGGTGCGGGTTACGAAAAGGTTATTAAAAAGAAAATGCGGGCAATGACAGACCCGTTTTATCAAGGCGGCAATAAGGAAAGCCGGATAATTACGGCGTCCGCAATGGTAAACCAAAGTATTATTATGCCGTTCGGTTGGGAAACCCGGTACAAAGCGATTTACGACCATGTTACAACCTTTTTACGCAATTTCGATGCTAATACGCACGACGACCCGGAGGATGGATTAACCGGGATTTACGAAAAAGAGATTGCCGACGGTAATATACAACCATACGCACACGCAAACCGAGGTGTAAAACGACGCAATTAGCATTATTTTTGAGATATGCAAGTTTGTAACCGAAAAAGTTTATAACTTTGTAGGCGAAAACAAAGGGCAAAGGGACAGCCCGGAGATAGTAAATAATAGTTTTAACGTTAAAATTTAGAAAGTATGATTACTTGTAAGTGTCCGGCGGCGGCTGCATTGCCCGATATTCCCGCCGTAAATTGTGCCGAAAGTTTCGGGCAAATTCAAAAGGTAGCGTTTCAGCGTCTAACCAAAGACGATGGAAGCAAAAACAGTTTTACCACGGAAAAGGCAATTACTTTGTTGGCTTCATGGACGCCGTTGTTGACGGCGGCGGATAGTACCAAAATCGTTGTTTCCCCGTATATCCAAGCCCCGACCAACGAAGCCGGAGCCGCCCGAACATTTGGAGGCGGTAACGAAACATTGGGAGGCGTTGAGGAAATTATAGGGCGTGAACCGAACCCGTTCACGGGCGTAATGCGTAAAATCCCCCAATCAGTAATTAAGGCAATGAAAGAATTGCAATGCGAAAGTTGGGCGGACAATTTGGGCGTTTATATGTTTGACGAAAACGGAAGTATTGAAGCAATACAGGATGAAACGGTAAAGACAACGTATTATCCTATTCCTATCCGTTCGTTGTTCATTGGCGACAAAACGCATGGCGGATTAGAAGCCCCGGACAGCAACGCAATACAATGGGCGTTTTTGCCTAACTATTCCGACAACCTCACAATCATTGCACCGGAATTTAATCCGTTGACGGATTTAAAAGTTGCCGTTGGAGGTTGACGATATATGGCGGCGAAAGTACAAAAGGTTGCGTTAATCAATGATACATTGAACGTAACCGAACAATTCGAGATTACGCACGCCGAACGTCTTTTGCGAATGCCTAATAATGGCGGTTGGAGATTGCCGGAAAATTCAGACTTTAAATTTGACAAAGACAATGGGATTGGATATAAGCGAAATAAAAAAGCGGATAACGGAGCCGAAAAAGCGCAACACGATAAATAGGGCTATTTATCATCAACAGCGCATTAATTTTCACGCCCGCACCCGTATTACGTCGTTTGACATTTGCCAACCGATTACGGATTTTATGGCATTTGTTTCTAACCTATTGCCGCATGACAAATTTAAGATGTTCAAAACATTGTTCCGTTACCCCGTTAAAACAAACGAGGTAACGGGCGTTTGTTTTGATAAGTTGAGCCGGATTTTTGACGGTCGTAACCCGGCGTTCAATTATCAGTTCCAAAACCCGGAACAAAGGGACGATTGGGAGTATTACCGCCAAGACGTATTACACGAACCGGAAATTTGGAGTACAAAAGGATGGGAGTTTTTCCAAACCGAAATAAATAGCGTTCTTATTGTCGATATGCCGAGCGAACAAAACCCCGGCGACAAATACCCGCAACCGTATTTCTATTGGTTGCCTATTGCGTCCGTGATTGATTACAGAGCTAACCCAACGACGGGGGTAATGGATTATATCATTTTCAGACAGGACGGGGAACGTATCGCAGTTATTGACGACGAACGTTATAGGGTATTCAGAGAGGACAAAAACCATAATATCGGCGAATTGTTGGTTGATAACCCGCACGACGTCGGTTATTGTCCCGCCCGTTTCTTTTGGAACGAACCGTTGAGCCTATCAGAACCCGACGTTAAACAATCCCCGCTAACAAAGCAATTGGAGGCGTTGGATTGGTTTTTGTTTTACCATATCAGTAAGCGACATTTAGACTTATACGGCGCATATCCGATTTATTCCGGGTATGAACAAAGTTGCGATTTCAGTAACGGCGAAAATGGCGATTATTGCGACGGTGGGTTTTTGAAAGACAAACAAGGGTTTTATAAATTGGATGCCGCCGGGCTTTTGATGCGTTGCCCCAAATGCGGGGATAGTCGCATTAATGGCGTTGGTTCGTTCGTGGAAATACCAATACCGGACGGGGATAAACAACCCGATTTGCGTAACCCGGTGCAAATGCTAACCGTTGACCGTGGGAGTTTGGATTATAACGTTGAGGAAGAAAACCGCCTAAAGAATGACATTATTACGTCGGTTGTTGGAACCAACGAGGAAATAACCACACGGGACGCATTGAACGAGCAACAAATACAGGCGAATTTTGAGAGCCAAAGCACGGTATTAAACCGGGTAAAAAAGGGATTTGAGGCGGCGCAACAATTCGTCGATGAAACCGTTTGCCGTTTGAGGTATGGCGGTTTGTTCGTTTCTGCAAAAGTCAATTACGGCACGGAGTTTTATTTATCCAACGCAACGGAGTTACGGGAACGTTACAAGGTAGCAAAGGAAAGCGGCGCAAGCGAGGCGGAATTAGACGCACTACAAAACCAAATTATCGAAACGGAATACCGGAACAATCCAATCCAATTGCAACGTATGTTGACGTTGGCGGAATTGGAACCGTACCGACATTTGACCCGTAACGAGGTATTGGATTTGTACGACAAACAGATTATCAGCGAAAACGATATGCGTATAAAGTTGAATTTTGCTAACTTTGTACGCAGATTTGAGCGTGAATATTTGAACGTGTTAGAGTTTGGGTATAATATGCCGTTCAACTCTAAGATAAATTTTATAACAAATAAATTTAATGATTACGCAAATGAACACAATGTTAAGTAGTGAGGTTTGGCAGGATATACAAGGTTATTCCGGCATATACCAAGTTAGTACATTAGGACGTATTCGTAGTTTGAAAAAAGGGAAAATCAAATTACTAAAGCCTTATATCAACAATATGGGTTATGCTGTTTTATCTTTATATGCTAACCATAAACAAAAAACATATCATGTTCATAAATTAGTTGCTGATACATTTTTAGTTAGAATTGACGGCAAAAATTATATAGACCATATCAACGGCATTAAAACGGATAATAGAATTGATAATTTACGTTGGTGTACTCAAAGAGAGAACATTAATTTTGAATTATCAATCGCTAACCGAAAACATGCAATGCGTAAAGCGTGTGGAGTTTCTGTTAATCAATATGATTTAAGCGGTAATTATATTGCTACTTATGCAACATTAACAGATGCTCAAACGATTACAGGGGTTGCGTATCAAAATATACGTGCGTGTTGTATTGGTAGATATAAAACAGCCGGAAAGTATATTTGGAAGTTTAACAAATAAATTAAAGCTATGCGAGTGAAAGTAAGCGAGGGCAAAACTAAAGACGTTGCGATTATCGACGTTACGCCCGAAAATTACATTGTCCCCGACAATGAGAAACATTTGTATCATTGCGTTATCGAAATTAAGAAATTCGACAGCGAAACGGGCAAACGGTTATCAATTCCCCGTATTCAGAAGTTCGGCAAAAAGGGTTATGAAAATAGCATTGCCGACAATCTGAAAAAGCAGGGTTACACGATTACCGTATTGCACGACCCCAACGAGTACATGAAAGCGAAAGCCGAGGCGGACGAAAAGGCAAAGGCAGAAAAAGCCAAAGCCGCCGAGGAAAAAGCCAAAGCCGATGCCAAAGCGAAAGCCGAGGCGGACGCCAAAGCCCGTGCCGAGGAAAAGGCAGCGTTGAAAGACGAGATTTTGGCAGAATTGAAAGCGGCGGGAATTATCCCGGCGGAACCCGCCAAAGAAACCAAAGCCGATGCAAAGGCAAAGGCAGAAGCCGAGGACAAACCCGGAGCGAAAAAGTAACAGAGTATTAAACCATTAAAAATACGATTATGGCACAGATTGCACAGCAGGACAATTTGGTTATTGAAGTAACAACAACCGCCGCCGCATTGGATGGCAACACAAAGAAAAAGTTGATTGAATGTATTGAGGGCGGAACAATTACCGACGTCATTTTGGTAACAAAAGAGGTTGAAAAGAAAATCAGCCATGCACGTGTTGTTAGTTGGTTGGTTGACACAACCGGGGATTCGCCAAAATACACAATTGATATTATTAACGCAAACAGGGGAGCAGTAGAAGCAATCGCACTTAATTAATTCAAAGGGAAAGAATTATGTTAACGAGAGAAATTTTAGTTGCAAATGCGGCATTAGCCGGATTAACCGACGAACAAATTGCGGCAATTACAACATTGTCCGCCAACGACGAAAATAGCGTTATCGCCAAAAAGACGGGCGAAATTTACGGCGGATTGGATGCCGATATTTTGGCGGCGTCCGGTATCGCAAAGAACGGAACCGAAAAAACGTTTGATTACGCCAAACGAGTATTAACCGAGTTCAAAACCAAAGTTGAGGGCGCAAACGGTCTGCAATCACAGATTGACAGCCTAACCAAAGAAAAGGCACGTTTGGAAAAAGCCATTGCCGACGGTGCGACGGATGCGGAAACCGCAAAGGCATTGAAGCAAGCAAAGGCAGATTTGCAAAGCGTTACGGCCCAATACAACGACCTCAAAAGCAAATACGATGAAGCCGAACAAACCCATACAAAGGAAGTGTTCGGCATTCGTGTTGAAACGGCATTGCAGACAGCAACCGCCGGATTGAAGTTTAAGGCAGGGTTGCCGGAAAGCGCAACAAAGGTTTTGTTAGACCAAGCGATTGCAAAGATTAAGGGCATGAACCCCGAATTTATCGACGACGGAAAGGGCGGCAAAATGTTAGCGTTTAAGGACGAAAACGGCGCAATCATGCGCAACCCGAACAATCAGTTGAACCCGTACACCCCCGGCGACCTTTTGACCCGTGAATTGGAAACAATGGGTATTTTGGATAAGGGACGCCAAGCGGCGGGCGGCGGTACAGGCGCACCAATTGGAGGCGGTGCGGGCGGTAACATTACCGTTGACATATCCGGCGCAAAAACGAGGGTTGAGGCATACGACGCAATCGCAAGCACTTTGCAACAACAAGGTTTGCAGATTGGAACGGCTGAATTTGACGCCGGAATGAAACAGGCATGGCAGGATAACAATATTGCCGCATTACCGGAAAAGTAAAAGACAACACGGGTAAAGGGTAAACCCGCATTTATAAACAATTTAATTTTTTAAACAATGAGTTTAATAGCAACGAGAGTACAAAATTGGCGGATAGAGAACCCGGAGTTAGACCGTAATATGTTCCGCCCGTGTGAGTACGGCGCATTGGATTTCTTCATTGAGCAAACCAACGCCCCCAACTCAATCATTAGTCCCAATTTGAGGGATAGAGCATTAGTAAGTATCGGTAACACGGTACAGGTTCCCGTTATCAATTATGACGAAAACGTACAGGTTAGCAACGTGCGTTCGTGCGTTATTGCTGATAACGAAAATACGTCCGCATTGGTAACGCTTGTTTGGGCTACCTATGCAATCGGGTTTACAATGGTTCCGGCGGCATACTCAAACAATGAGATTTCGTACAACCATGACTTTATGCGCAAAATGGAGAAAACAACCCGTGCGTTGGCGGACGCTTTGGATAAAGGAGCCGTTGCCGCATTGGAGGCGAACAAAACGCAGGTGTTCAAAACATTGCTCAATTACACGCAGACCGGGAACGTTGTACAAGTGCCAACCCAAATGGCAACCGAGATTTTGGGCGACATTAACCCAATCATGCGGGCGAATTGTTACCCGGAATATATCCACCTTATCGCAAATGCGGGGGTTGATAGCCTAATACGCAAGTTGGCGCAACATGGCGTTTACAACGACGTTAATAAGCGCATGGAGTACGATAACAAGGTATTGCATTATACCAACAACGTAACCGATGAAGCGGGCAAAATGGGAACAATGTTTGCCGTTGCCGATGGAAACGTTGGTATCTTAACCCGTGTTGACCGTGAGGCATACCGCCGCACCCGTGCGAATTTCCACGAATGGGATATTGTACGTTTGCCGTACATTGATTTGCCCGTTGGTTCGCATTATTATACCGCCGTGGGCGACCAATCGGCGATTATGGGCGACGCAACCGCCGATTTGACGTGTGCCGTTAAAGAGTATTTCGGATTTAGTGTTGATGTTGCCTACATGGTAGCATATAACAGCAAGCCGGACACCGTGGCAAATCCGATTATCAAAGCCGAGATTGCAGCACGCAATCCGAACGAACCGTTAGGAATGCCCGTATATGTAACCAACGCCGGGGAATTTCCCGCCGGGGGTGCAGGCGCATAAGCCGGAAAACGGAACAATTATTTAACCGAGGGGACGGGGTGGTTATCCCCGCCCCCTTTTTTTAATTAATGATATGGAAAGTTGGAAAGTAATATACGATTTCCCAAATTATGAAATAAGTAATTACGGAAACGTGCGTAATAATACAAAGATAGTTAAAGCCGTTCCCAATAAGCACGGGTATAATGTTGTAGTATTGTGCAATGGTATTCGTAAATCTGTTAATATTCATAGATTAGTTGCGGCGGCTTTCATTCCGAACCCGGAAAATAAACCATGTGTTGACCATATCGACGGTGACAAATCGAATAATAGGGCGGACAATTTGCGTTGGGTTACAACCAAAGAAAATTGTAATAATCCAATAACAAAATCACGCCTAAATAAAAAGATTGGCGAATATATGGTTGGGAGATTAGGCGGATTGCACCAACGAGCAAAACAAATTGCGATGTATTCCATTTGCGGCGATTTGATAAAAACATTCTTATCAGTAAAAGACGCACAACGGGAAACGGGTTTAAATGATAGTAATATTGTTAAATGCTGTAAGGGTATAAAAAAGACTTGCGGCGGTTATATTTGGGCTTATGTATAGGATTAAGGAAATACAAGATAAGTTATTGCACGTCGTCGGTTGGGAACAATCATATAATCCCGCCGAGGCAATCGCCGAGCAATTGACAGAAACCGAAAGCGGGTTATATTTTCAAGGGGCGCACCCGCTTGTAACGTTGGATAATATGGCGGCAATCGTCCCGGACAATTGGGGCTTTCAATACCCGGTTTGGAACGATACAAAGGAATGGAAAGCCGGAACCGTGGTACAATACGCCAACGATGCGGCGGGCAAACCCTTGTATTGGGTCGCTTTGGTTGATAACGTCGCCGAGGTTCCCGCCGAGGGTTCGACCTTTTGGGAGAAATACAATATATTGTCCGACTATTTGGAGCGTTTGACCCGCAACGGAATTTCCACGGCGGTACAAACGTTTACCCAAATAAAGGGGTTGGATAAGGAAACAAAGAACCTATTGGAACGGCGCACGTTCTTTGACGGTGCGGGACGTATTAGAGCGACCCAACCGAACGCACATAAATTGGTTGGCTTTGAAATAATCCCCGTCCGGGCAATGGGAGTTACCGCCCAAATACACCGGGTTGGCTTACAAATGACAGGCGGAACCGGGATTGTGAAATTATACCTTTTCCATAGTTCGCAGATTGACCCCGTAAAGACGTTTGATTTGAATTTTACGTTGACAAATGGCGGCTTTCAATGGTTTACGTTGGAAGATTGTTTTTTGCCGTATATAAGCGACGCAAACAACGCCGGGGGTGCGTGGTTCCTTTGCTACAATCAAGACGATTTGCCCGCCGGAATGCAAGCAATTAACGTGTCGAAAGATTGGAGCCGGGAACCGTGCGGAACGTGTACCGGGTACGGCAATATTGAGGCATGGCGGCAATTGACAAAGTATTTGCAGATTTCCCCCTTTATGTACAACGCCCCGGAAACATTCGCCGAATACCCGGAGTTGTGGGATATAGCCTATACGATGTACACTAATACGCTGAATTACGGGTTGAATTGTGAAATAACGGTGGGTTGCGACCTAACCGATTTTATCGTTGAACAACGGGCGATATTCCAAACGGTAATACAACGCCAAGTTGCGGCAATCGCTTTGCGCACGTTGGCAATGAACCCCAACGTAAGGGTCAACCGGAACCAATCCAACGCCTCTAAAATGGAAATATTGTACGAGTTGGACGGGAACGTTGAGGGACGCCCCGGCGGTTTGGGTTATGACCTTAAAAAAGCGTTTGAGGCTTTGCGATTAGATACGCAAGGGATTGACCGTATTTGTTTGAGTTGCAACAACCGGGGCGTTAAGTACCGGACAACGTAATTGCATTATGGCGGGGTTACAATCAATAATTGATTTACGCAACCGGGTTAATACGTTTAACGACGGGTTGACGTCCGGGTTGATTATACGGGAAATAATCGACGACGGAATGACAACGGCGTTTATCATTGATGCCAACGCCGAGGAACAATTATTTGAACAAGGTATTAACCGATTGGGCGTTGACATAATGGATTATCGACCTTATACCCCGCTAACAATAGCCATTAAGGAGGAAAAGGGACAACCGACGAACCGGGTAACGTTACGGGATGAGGGCGATTTTGAGAGTAGTTTTTATTTGGAAGTCGGCGACAAACAATTTGAAATTAAGGCGTCGGATTTCAAGACGGAAGATTTGATAAAAAAGTACGGGCGGCAAATATTGGGATTGACGAACGAAAACATTGCTAAACTGATTTGGCAATACGTTTACCCGGATTTGCTAACCAAAGCAAAAAAAACGATATACGGAAATGGATAAGTTGATATTGAACGCAAAGCCCTTATTAGGGTTTGATAAAGATTATAGGGTTACGGAAAACGGGGATATTATTTCAATGGATTACAGGCGCACCGGAGTACCAAAGAAATTAGCCCCGCAACGTAACATATACGGTTATGCGATTATTAAACTTATGAAAGGCGGTAAAAGTATAACGTATAGAGTACATAGATTGGTTGCAATGGCATTTGTTCCCAACCCGGACAATTTACCACATATCAACCATAAGGACGAAAACAAGTTAAACAACAACCCAAATAATTTGGAGTGGTGCGATAATAGTTATAACAACAATTACGGCACACGTAATAAACGAATTGCAAAAGCCGTTACCAAAGTTTGGGAATTAAGAAAACAAGCGGTTTAATATGGAACGAATACCGATTATAAAGAACCCGGAATTATTCGACCGGGTTATTGCAAATATTCAAAAGGGATTGGCGGACGGGTTGCCGTGGCTTAATTATTCCTTTGGACGTTCGGAACGGTTGGTTAAGTCCATACAAGGAAAACGATATTACACGCCCAATATTTACGTCGGCGGCAATGAATATATGTTGATTGCCCCGGATAGTAATATAGGGAATTTTTCGTTTTTCGTGTTGGACGACCCGCAACAAATTGATTGGTTCCCCGGCGAACAAAACAAATATACAACGCCGTTTTCGGTTATCTTTTGGTTTGATATGCGCACGATAACCAACGACCCAAACAACCGGAATACGGAGGCGGTCAAACAACAAATCATGCGGGTATTGAATGGCGGTATTTGGTTGCGTTCCGGTTCCATGACAATAAACAGAGTGTACGCAAAGGCGGAAAACATATTTGCCGGGTTCACTTTGGACGAAATAGATAACCAATTTTTAATGCACCCGTTCGCCGGGTTCCGGTTTGCCGGGGAATTGGGAATTGATGAAACGTGTTTAACTGATTAAAAACAAAGTGTATGCAAGCATTTTTATTTTATACGGTCGTGGTTGCTTTGGTTGCTGCATTCGGTTTGACCTTGTTACGCAAATGGCAGGTTATCGAATGGGTACAAGTCCACGGCAACGAGTTTTTCGCAAAGATGTTTAATTGCGATTTCTGTTTGTCCTTTTGGGCGGGGGTTGCTTTGGCAATCCTTTTGGCGTTTATAACCGGGAACCCGACGTTGTTGTTGGTTCCCTTTTGTTCCACAATGATAACCCGTTTTTTGCTATGAAAACCGTTAAGATAGGAGAACGAACCGTTGAGATATACGACGCAATCGACGAATTGCCGATGTTGCGATTTCATAAGTACAATAAAATGTTGTTAGTTGATGCCGGGATTGGTTCCGATTTGCAGGATTTCGACACGCATATTGAAAAGGCAATAAGATACGCCCGGAGTAAAACCCCCGAATTGGCGGCAATCGAATTGGATAATATGCGGCAAAACGTGTATTTCATTCAAACCGGAATAAGCCCAAAGCATTTGGCGTTTGCCGTGTTGGTTAAATCAATCGACGGGGAACCGTACAACGATTTATCCGACGATGGATTGCAAAAGGTCGTCGATATGTTTGGCGATGTTCCCGTTAAAGAGTTGACCGCCCAAATGGAAGCGGTCAAAAAAAAAAATAGATGAAGAATTGCAAATGTATTTCCCCCGGTTGTTCGACGATGCGACGGTTAAAGAGTATTACGACGAATTGCGCAACCGCACAATGTTAATGTTGGATGCGATTATAAACGGCGATACAGAGGACAAACGGGCGGAAATTGATAAAATAACGACGATGTTGTTGTTGTACAATCGCCCGGTTGTTTTTAGTGGTTCCGATAACATGGAAATTCAGTACGATAAACAGTTTGAAAATATGTGTTTAACCATATCCCAACATTTGCACGTGCCGGAGCCAAAGAAATACACCGTTTTAGAGTATTACAACGCATTTGAGCGGATAAAGGAGTTGTTGAAACCAACCAAAAATAAAAACGGCGTCAAATAAGGCGATTTGCGGCGTTGTTTTTCTTTGGTTGATTAACTACATGGAAAAGAAAAGATAATTTAATACGGGGCAGATTGCCCGCAAATAACGTTAAGTATGGCAGATAATAACAACCCTATAAAATATAGCGACCTTGTAAGCCCGGACGATTCGATTACAAAGTTGATTAATCAGTTAGACCAACTTTCCGACGCCTATATGAACACTCTAAAAAATATAAAGAGTGAGGCGATAACGGTTAAGGCTGCATTGGAGGGCGTAAGCGGGGCGACCGAAAACGGACGTAAAACAATCCGGGGGGCGTCGAACGATACCGACAAATTGACACGGGCGGCACGGGATTTAGCATTTGCGGAAAGCGAGAACGCAAAGCGATTGGCGGAATTGAAGCAAGCCCAAAAGGAGGCAAACGAGTTGAACAAATTAACGACCCGGTTAAATCAGTCCGCCGAGGGTTCATATAATCGTTTATCCGCTCAATACTCAATCAATAAAATATACCTCAATAACATGACGGTTGAGGAAAGGGAGGCGACCGAAGAGGGGCGCAAATTGGTTGCAGAAACAAAAGCGATTTACGAGGAAATGAAGCGGTTGCAGGAAGCGACCGGGAAAACGTCCCTAAACGTCGGTAACTATTCCGACGCCGCAAAAGGTTTGACAACCCAAATAGAGAACCAAACGAAGCAATTAGCATTGTTACGATTGGAGGGTAAGCAAGGAACCGCCGAATATCAGCAATTGAGCAAAGAAACCGCAATATTACGGGATGCGGTCAAGGATGCAACCGCCGAGATTACCCGGATGGCGTCCGATACGTCCAATTTGGATGCCGTGTTGAGTTTTGCGGCGGGTGCGTCCGGTGGGTTTGCTGCATTTACCGGGGCAATGGAGTTGTTCGGGTCTGAAAGCGAGGAAGTGCAGGAAGCGCAAAAGAAATTACAGGCAGCAATAGCCATTACAACCGGGGTTCAAGCCATACAAAACGCAGTACAAAAACAATCTGCAATCATGTTGGGTATTTCCCGGCTACAAATGGCTGCATTGAGCAAAGCGCAAGTTTATAACCGCCTTGTTACCATGCAAGGAACAAAGGCAACGTTGGCGGCTACCATTGCGCAAAAGGCTTTCAATCTGATTGCCGCCGCAAACCCGTATGTTCTTTTGGCATTGGCATTGGTTACGGTTGTAGGGGCTTTAGTTCTGTTTGCCTCTAATACCGACAAATCGGCAAAGAACCAACAAAAACTTAACGAGGCGCAAAAGGCGTGGTTGGATTATTTGGAAACCGAGGCAACCGAAATGAACCGGGTTAGCAACGAACGTGTCGCCCAATTGAACCGGGAATTAAACATTGCTAAAGCCCGTAACGCTTCATTGTCTGAAACCCGAAAGATTGAGGACGAAATATTAGCCGAGCGCACAAAGGCGCATAATAAAAGCGTTGGTTTTTACGGTCAAGAATTAAACGATTTGGAGGCAAACCGGGCAAAGTTGAAGCAATTAAACGATATGTTATTGCAGTTGAATAACGCCAAAGCCCGTGGGGATAAGAAAGTTTATATTGATGTTGATTTAGACGGTAAAATTGATAAAGTCAAGGTTGATGAAGCAATTGAAGCCGTACAGGGTCAAATAGATAATACCGGGCGGGCGGTTGACATTGCCGTTAATCTAAAAACCGAGGGGGCGGATTTGGACGCCGAAAGGAAAATACAAGCCGCCCAAAGAGCAAACGAAAACCGGAACGCCGCCAAAGCGGAAACGGATATATTGCGCAAAGCCGAGGACGCCCGGATTGCCTTAATTAAAAATTCATTCGACCAACAACGGGCGCAACGTCAAGCCGCCAACGCCCGTGCGATTGCCGACATACAATTGCAGTTGAGGACGGAAACCAATTTAACGGTTAAGGCACGCAAAGCGTTAAACGACCAAATTGTTTTATTACGGGAACAATTGGCGGTTGATATGGTAGATATTGCCAACCAACAACGGGCGGCGGAATTGTCCGCACAACGGGCAACGCAGGACGCCCAAATTGCATTGATGGCAGAGGGGGCGGAAAAGCAACGGGAACAATTGCTGGTTGAGTATGAAAGGCAAATACAGGACATTAACACCCGGTTAGAAACCGAGCGGGGATTAACTGAAACGCAAGTTGCCGAATTGCTTAACCAACAATTACTTTTGCAACAACAATACGCAAAGAGTTTGGGCGAATTGAACGACCAAATTACAATAGACCAAATGCAAGCCGCCGCCGACCGGACGCAATTACAATTAGACGCCGCCCGTGAGGGTTCGCAGGAGGAAATAAATTTGCGTATTCAGTTGTTACAGCAACAACGGGCAATCGAATTGGCACAAAATAGGCAATTAGCCGAGGACGTGCGCCAATCTGAGGCGGATATTAACGCCAAATATGATGCCGAGGTATTGAAGCAAACGACCGAGTTAAACCAACAACGGGCGTTAATGCTATTCGACCAAACACAAGCGTTGGAGGCGTCCGAGTTTGATTTAATCCGCAATTCCGAGGAACGCAAAACCCGGTTCCGGTTAGCGCAAGAAAAGGCACGGTTGCAAAAGATTTTAGAGTTGAACAAAGCCGCCGGGGTTAAAATGACGGATGCCGAGGTTAAGACAATCGAAAATACCATTGCGAAAATCGACCAAGAAATTGAGAAAAGCAAAGGCGACGAACGGGGTAACGACATATACGGATTGTTTGGGCTGAATTTGGACGACGACCAAAAGGAGGCAATAAGTACGTCCGTTTCCTTTGCTATTGAGCAATTAAATAGTTTTTTGGATGCAAAAGTACAAGCCGCCGACGCCGCCGTTTCCGCCGCCGACAAAGAGGTTGACGCAAGCCAACGCCGATTAGATGCGGAATTAGAGGCACGGGCGAACGGTTACGCCAATAACGTTGCAATGGCTCAAAAGGAATTGGACGTTGCGAAAAAGAACCAAGAAAAAGCCCTAAAGGAGCAACAAAAGGCACAGAAAGCACAGGCGGCAATACAAACGATACAACAAATTGGAAACCTTGTAACGGCGTCCGCTTTGATTTGGTCGCAATTGGGGTTCCCGTTTGCAATCCCGGCAATTGCTATAATGTGGGGTTCCTTTGCCGCCGCCAAAATCAAAGCCGCCCAATTATCCAAATCAGCCAACGCCGGGGGTTCGGAAAGTTACGGCGATGGTACGGTTGAATTGTTGGCGGGCGGTTCCCACCAATCTGGGGACGACGTGGATTTAGGAACCAAACCGGATGGAACCCGGAGGCGTGCCGAGGGCGGGGAATTTTTCGCCGTTATCAATAAACGTAATTCCCGCCGTTTCCGTCGTTTAATCCCGGACGTAATAAATAGTTTGAACCGGGGAACATTCCCCCAAAAGTACCTTAATGCCTACAATACCGACGGCATTAATGTAACGGTTCAACAAAATAACGCACCGGATTTGCGGGATTTAAAAGACGATGTAAGGGAGATTAAGGAACAAAACCGCCGCCGTCGTTACGTCGATGGCAACGGTAATGTTATTGAGGTTTACAAGAATTTGACACGTAAAATTAAAAAATGATATGAACCCAATTTATAGACATTCATTTTCCGATGTGTTTTTTAAAACCGGAATTATAAACGCTAATACGGGGGCTTTGATTACGTCCGGGGACGCAGTACAAAATCTCTATTATAGTACCTATGTTTCTGTTAGTAATGTTTACCCCCGTGTTTTGTTAATTAATACAGGGGTTGACCGTGGGGCATTTTATGATAGCAATAAAAAATTTATAAGTAGTTTTATTAGAGTAACGACGGGTTCGGTTGATATTCCAAGTAATGCGTATTATTTGCGATTTGTCGTTTATAAAACAAGATATAACGCCGGAACGGTATTTGCCCGGTTAGGAACGGCAACGGCGCAAAATTTGGTTTACGGACGTAAAGCCAACCCGATATATAAGGACGATTTGGCAAAGGAGTACGAATTAGAAACGAACCAACGGTTTTATCGTGCCAAATTATCCGGGAAAATATCATTTATTCGGGATGATTACGATTTTATAAATACCCGTCCGTTTGATTATGAGTTTTTGTACGGGATAGATAAAAGCAACGACGGCGGTAAAACATGGGTTCCCTATTTTTCCGGTAAGTTTATGAAAACAGATTGTACATTTGTCGATTATGATAAAAAAGTTACCGTACAACCCGATGTAATAGACGATTATAACGAAGTTTTGGCGGGATTGGAAAAGGAATACAATTTAATAACATTAGCCCCAACAATCCAACGGATAACGATAAACAAGCGTCCATTAATTCAAATATACGTTCCGGGGGATAGTGTTGTTTCTTGTTTTTTGGGCGGTACGAATTGGGAACAAGACGCAAACGCCACGACCGACCAAAACGCATTAGTACAAACCTATCATTTTGCTTTGTGCAATATATTGAAAGAAATACAAATTACGTCCAACGGTTCCCCGGCGGTAATATCCGGGCTTTATACCGGACGAATGGCGACGGGTGCAAGTGCGGACGTATTCGAGGGGAAATTATACCCGGAATTGAATGTTAATTATTATATCTATATTTCACAACAACGAATAAACGGGGGGTTGCCGTTTGGTATTGCTGTAGTTGAAATACGGAAACAATCCGACGATACGGTAATGTTTCGTTATCAAAAGGTAACGCAGGAACCGTTTGATACGTTGGAATTTGATTTAACCGCCGTTGAGGGTTCCGGGGCAACCAGAACAATGCACGCCGATATGAAAAGTTATAATATATATGCCCGGTATTTGTGCGACGTGGAGAAAATCGACGACCTTAATACATATCCATTGCCCGCCGATGATATAGTTGATAATAACCGTAATTATAGGCGTGCGATTGGTTACGCAATCGACGTGGCGTTTATTTCAAACAACTTTTCAGATACCCCGACCGAGTGGGGATTAGCGGACAACGGAAAGTATTTTGCGCCGCCTTATTCCATATACGGACAAACGTTTTATCCAATCGCCCGGTCAACGTGGCGTTATGCGTCGTTGTGGTTTGGGTTTTATTTGATGGATTGGATATTAGAGAAAAAAGTACGAAAAGCATATACTTTGCGGGATGCGTTCCCGGTTGCGTCTTGTATATCCGTTTTGCTCAATCAGATTGCACCGGGTATAACACACGCAGCCACGGCGGAATACAGTCAATTTTTATACAGCGGTAACAACCCAATATCCGGGTTGAATTTCCGTTTGCTTGTATCACAGAAAACCAATATTATAAACGGGGAATATCAGCAACCCGCACAAAAAGCCCCGACGACCTTACAACAATTTACCAATATGTTACGGGATTGTTTTAAATGTTATTGGTTCATTGAGGACGGCAAATTTAAAATCGAACATATCCAATATTTCCGCAATGGCGGTTCCTATTCCGGCGGGGCTATATTAAGCCACGATTTGACAAAGGAATTGAATTTGCGCAACGGGAAACCGTGGGCGTTCAACACGTCGGAATATTCGTTTGATAAGGTCGATTTGCCGGAACGTTACCAATTTGAATGGATGGACGACGTTACGGCGGCATTTGAAGGGTTGCCGATACAAGTAATAAGCAAGTATGTAACGCCCGGAAAGGTTGAGGAAATTAATATATCAAACTTTACGTCCGATATTGATATGATGTTGTTAAACCCCGGCAATATGAGTTCGGACGGGTTCGCCTTGTTTGCCGCCGTTCCGCCAACGTCCGGGTCGCAATGGATATTACCATTTACCCGCCAAACTATTAACGGGGTCGAATACTTTTTGCAAAACGGATATTTGGCGTTTATCAATCTGCAATCCCCGTATTGGTTATATGATTTACCCGCCCGTTGTGTATCAATAAACGGTTCCGAGGTTTACGCATACGGTATTGAGAGAAAGAAGAAACAAACGTTTAGTTTTCCGGCAAATGACGACCCAAACCCGATGCAACTAATAAAAACGTATATCGGTAACGGTCAAGTTGATAAATTAAGCGTAAATTTGTGTAGTCGAAACATTAAAGCAACGTTGAAATATGATACAGAATAACAATATAAGCGTATTGCCGTGGTACACGTCAATAGAGCAGCAGAACCACCGTAAAAGTTACGCATACGGGACGATATACCCTTTGTTTACGCCGAAACGTACATTATTGCCGTTTCAGATAATGCGCAATACGAGTTCACGGAATATAACAGGGGCGCAATTGTACGACAAAAACGGGGTATTGTTCGCCGATATAACAACGGCATTGAAAGAAACGGGATTGCAGATTGTCCCGTTTGCCTCTTTGGGGTATGATGTAATTGTTTACCCGTCGTTGTTGCCGTTCGCAATCGACACGCCGGACGGGATATATTACGCCCGCATGACGGACGGCGTTAACGTATGGTATTCCGAAATGTTTACGATTGTCGGCGATTTGTCCGGGTATCTTAAAATTGAATGGTACGACGTTGAAAATTTCGTGTTTGATGCGGGGCAAATAGTATATCAAAACCCTAAATTTCACAATGTTTTGTATCTTTACACCGAGTTAGGGAAACCGGAATATACGTTTGAGGAAGAGGGCGAAACACGGGACGGGTATTTTTTTCCCGAAAAACAAATATCGGAAAAGACGTACCGTTGCATGGCATTAGCCCCCGAATACCTTTGCGACGTTATGCGGTTTATCCGAATGTCCGACAAAGTATTTGTAACGGATAAGTACGGACGCCAATACGATTGCGACACGTTTCTAATTACCCCAAAATGGCAAACGCAGGGGGATTTGGCAAGCGTGGAAATTGAGTTTGAAACGGCGACCGTTGCCAAAAAGATAGGGCGGGGATACATTACGCCCGGAAGAAAGGGAGATTTTAATAACGATTTCAATAACGATTTTAAGATTTAACAGTATGGGAAATTACACAGAATTAAAAGCCGCAATTGCCGCCGTTATCAAAGCAAACGGAAACAACGAGATTACCGGGGCAATCATGCAAAACGTGTTGAACACGATTGTATCAACCGTTGGAGCCAATAGAACCTTTGTTGGCATAGCGAACGCAGATACCAACCCCGGGTTGCCGGACGGTAACGTTTTTTATATCGCTTATACGGCGGGGAATTATGTAAATTTCCAATACGGGACGGCAAATTTAACCGTAAACCCCGGCGAATTGGCGATACTATATAACGGGAGGAATAATTGGGATAAATACGTTATCGGCATGAGTTCGGACGGCGTTATTACGCTTATGAACATAACAAACCAAATCAACGCAACCGGACGTTATGCGTACACGGATACGGGTATTGTAAGGGGGTCAAATGCGGGTTCCCAAAAGGTGTGTACATTTTTGGTTGCGGGTCAACCATACCAATTTACATTAACGCCCGTTGGAGGCAACGCCCCGGTAAATATACAAGGTATTAAAGCCGACGGAACATTTGACATTATTGGCTCCATGACGTTAACGCCCGACGGGACAACGAAAACCGTAACGCCAACCGAAAATTATTACGGGTTTACGATTTTTTACGGTTCCAAAACAACCGCCACGTCTGTAAATGTATTGTTTGAAACTCCGACAACCGGGGGAATGGGTTTGCCGGACGGTATGGGGGACGCAACCAACTTTTATCCCGACCCGTTTATTGAGGCGGGTTCGGATATTAATGAATTGGAGGGCGTACAAGGTGTTTTAGTTGTAGGAACGCCGGAATATTACGCCGACCGTATTGTTTTGCCCGTGGGTTCGTTTTTAGGGGTTTTATTGGATTTGTCGCAATTCCCATATAATCCAACAACGGATTATCTTAACGCATTAATGAAAATTAGTGCGCCGGGTACAGGTCATTTGTTAAATGTGGCATTTGACCCTACAACGTCGGGTGCCTTTATTTCAGCCGTTCGATTAACGACCGACCCGCAATTTGACGGTTGGGTATCTTTTTACAATGCAACCGGACATTCGACGTTATCCAACTGTTGCCGTGTAACATTCGACAACCGAAAAGGTACACAGCCGTTAACGATTTACCGTTGTATGATGTGGACGGGTCAAGATGTAACCCCGTTCGGTATGTTCGCAAAACAGGCGTGGAACGCATGGAAAAAGGTAAAAGATATTTCCATTAAAACAATTAATTACGCCCCGTATTACAACGAATTTAATTTACAGGGTTCAGCAATGAATGTTGTAAGAACACGCACAACGTTGTCTTATACGGTGAACAATGCCGGAACTACTGCATTTATTGGATATGATTTCAATTTGGCGGATAGTCCGTTTGAGATTGGCGACGTTATCGGTTACGGTGCGGATAATGTGGTTGTAAGTAGTGCAACAGTCGCCGCAATGTATTGCATATTTTACAATGATTCAACCGAGATTTCCCGGTTAGTGTTACAATTAAGTGCAGGCGGTTTTTGTACTCACTCCGGCACAATTCCGGAGAATACAACCCGTATATTGATACGTTTCCAAATTAGTGGCGTTGGTGCGGCAATATCGGTTGGCGACAACTATTTGACAAAAGGCGAAATAAACAAATTGAGCGAATGGGAACGCCAAAGCATAAAGCGCGGGACAACTGTAAACACAACCGCCGCCGTTGTTTACGTGGATGCGGTCAACGGAAACGACACGAACCCCGGCACGACGGAAAGTGCCGCATTAGCGACGTTTGCCGCCGCATTTTCCAAAACAGGCGTTGATACAACAATTATATTGATAGGGGACACGACCGAACGTTTGAATATCAAAACCAAGTCAAACCAACGTTCCGTCCGTCTTATCGGTAAACGTGGATTAGTTAACCGTATCATTTGCGGAACAAAAATTGATAGCGGAACATTAGTTGCGGGTACAACGAACGTTTACCAAACCCCGTTGTCGTCCTTTTCAGCTGCCGACCATTTCCAATTGTTCCAACATGAGGTATTCGACAAAAGTACGTTGATACCGGACAACGAACGCCACCCGTTACAACGTGGGAAAACGTACCGTTGTGATAGCACAAAGATAACCCGTGTTACGTCGTTGGATGCCGTGAAAACGTCCGAGGGTTACACGTTCTTTTATGATACAGACGCACAAATGTTGTACGTCAAAATCAAAGAGGGTACAACGTTAGCCACCAACCCGGTTTACATTCCGGGCGGTTCCGGTATTTCCGGCAATGACGGTTCCGTTGCTTTTGAAATGGTTAATATTGAATGTTGGTACGGTTCAATTTCGTTAAGGTTTTGCCACGGCGGACGGGCGATTGATTGCGCAGCAAAATACGCATTTGGCGGCGGTGCGTGGTCGTGGGAGGCGGCAATTGGTGTGGAATTGATACGATGCGAAGCGACACGGGCGTTTAGCGGTTCGAGTACCGGGGACGGGTTCAACGCACACAGCACAACGACTGACCCGGCATTGGCGAAACATACCGTTGCAACGATGATTGATTGTTGGAGCCACGACAATAACGACGACGGATATAGCGACCACGAACGTTGCGAAACAACCATTATTGGCGGATTGTTTGAATACAACGTAAAAGCCGGATTAACGCCCGCTTTTGGTTGCCACGATACGATATATAACGCCTATTGCCGTAAACAGGTAAATAGCGGTATCGCATTAGTTGGGAGCGCAACGGCGGCGGAGGGCGGCAGAGGTTCGCAAATATTCGTTATTGGGTGCATTTGTGAGAACAATAAAAATAATTTTTACGTTTCCGGGGATGCGTCCGGGATAGATGAAAATTTTGGAAAGTTCGTAAATTGCATTTCGCTCAACGGGACACAATACGGGTATTTGTGCGGCAATAACGCCCGTATTGAATTGAACAATTGCACGGATAGCGGAAGCCCGACGGCAAAAAGTGGCAACATAGTAGTCAACAACGCCGCATTAGTTGAATAATTAACCGAGGAAAGGGGCGACAATAAAAAGGTCGCCCCGTACCGATTTAACCATTTGGAAAGTATGCAAGAACGTAACATTATCAACGGAACAACCACGGCGGTTGACAACCGCACGGAATTTATGTTGTGCGAGATTATAAAGCAATAACCAAAACGGGGGCGGTTTACCGCCGCCCCTTAACTCTTTATTTATGGACGATATGGATAAAATTTTTAGTTGGGAACAATGGCGTATGATATTCGCCACGACCGCAAGCCCGTTATTTGCATATCTGACCACGACGGCGGGGTTTATGTATGCGTTAGTTATTATGTTTGCGTTCAACATTTGGGCGGGAATGAGGGCGGACGGCGTGGCGATAAGGAATTGCAAACGCTTTTCGTTCCATAAGTTTAAGAACGCATTGGCGGAATTGCTTTTGTACGTCGTTATTATACACGTCATTTATTCCGTTATGTTGCAATGTGGCGACGACGGGGCGGCAATGATTGTTATTAAGTCGCTTACATACGTGTTCATGTATGTATATTTGCAAAATGCGTTTCGCAACTTAATTAAGGCATACCCGAAGAAAATAGCCTTACGGATAATATACCATGTTATCCGGTTGGAATTTACACGGGCGTTGCCGTCTTATTGGCAACCAATAATCGAGCGTTTCCAAAAGGAAACCGATGACGATATTATTAACGATAAAGAAAAGGAGGTAAGAAAATGAAACCTATTGTTATTTTAGACAACGGACACGGCGAAGAAACCGCCGGGAAACGTTCCCCGGTTTGGGGCGACGGTTCCCAATTGTTTGAATGGGAGTTTAACCGTGACATTGTACGCCGTATTGCGGCGATGTTAAAAGCCGATGGCGTAAAGTTTGAAATTTTGGTACCGGAGGAAACCGACGTATCATTACCGGAGCGTTGCCGCCGTGCAAACGTTATCCATGCGGATTGCGGCAACAACGCCGTTTTGTTTAGCGTTCACGGGAACGCCGGAGGCGGCACCGGGTGGGAATGTTATACCAGCGTAGGACAAACGAAAGCGGATGCAATCGCAACCGTACTTTGTAATGAGGCGGAAAAAGAGTTTGCCCCGGATGGTTGGAAAATGCGCTTTGACCATACCGACGGCGACCCGGACAAAGAAAACCAATTTTACATTCTGAAACATACGGTTTGCCCGGCGGTATTATCTGAAAACTTTTTCATGGATACCGAAAAAGATTGCCGTTTTATGTTGTCAGACGCCGGGCGTGAACGTATTGCAAAAATTCATTATGAAGCGATAAAACGTATCTTATGAAAAAATATTTAATAATAGCGGCAATTGCTTTGGCGGTTTCCGCCGTTGTCACTATATGGGTGCAACGTTCCCGGATTAATACGTTGACCGGGGAAAGGGACAAATACAGAACCAACACGGAAACGTTATTGCAGGAAGTTTCCCGGTACCAAACGAAAGATAGTTTGAACGCCGCCAAAGTTGGGGTTTTGGAACTGAAATTGTCAGAGTTTGAAAAATACCGGGCGAGCGATGCGGAGTTGATAAAGACGTTGCAGACAAAGAACCGGGAGTTGGAACGGGTTACAACAACCCAAATGGAAACAATCAACGAATTGCGGGCAACCGTCCGGGATAGTGTTGTATATTTGCCCGGCGATACGGTTACGACCGTTTTACGATGCGTCGATATTGTCGAACCGTGGTTTGAGTTGCACGGATGCGCCACGCCGGACGGACAATTTACCGGGACGCATATAAACCGGGATAGTCTGTTGATTGTCGAAACGGTACAATACAAACGTTGGTTGGGTTTTTTATGGAAAACAAAGAAAATCAAAAATCGGCAAATTGATGTTGTAAGCAAGAACCCGGCAACCCGAATATTGGGGGTTGAGTTCGTAACCATAGAAAAGTAATAAACCGGGGGTTGTAACAAGTCGTTGCAACCCCTTTTTCTATTGAGCCATTTTTAGCCCGTTTCCGGGCATTTTATTTCAAAGTGGATATTTTACCCGTCCCGCTTGCAAAAGCCGCTTAAATCGAAAATTACAAGAAAATAACTTCTTTGGAACCAAAAAACAAAACTTTTTGCAGTTTAAGCCAAAAATAAAAGATAAAACCTTTGGTAATTAAAATAAAGGTTGTATATTTGCATCATCAAACAAGAACGACCGGGCGTTTTCCCGGAAAATAGAGAGCGAAACAATATGAATACTCAAAGCATTTATAACGGATTAGATTACACAACAAAAGAGATTAACCGCAATTTCAAAATCAAGGTAAACGGAATTGTAAACGGCAAAAAGGTTAATGTATTGGTTGGCGTGTCCGGTTTAATAAAGATTGTCGGCGACATTAAGTTAGTCAATCGCTTGTTAAAACGTGCTTTCAATTGTTACGGCGACAAAGAGGTTTGCAAATTGCGCCGAGGCGTTAAAATCACTTTCTATTATCAGTAAACAACGACGGGGCGTTTTCCCCGGAACAATATAAATTTTCAATCATGGCAAAGTACATTTTAGTTAAGAAAGTAAAGGGAAAGAAATACGAGTACCAAGTTATTGACGCCGATAGTAAGGCGATTGTATCAAAAAGAACGTCCGCCCGTGAATATGTGGCGTGTACCGCCGACGGGTCGTTTTATTTCGGGCGTTTGGATTTAATCGGCAAAGGCGACCACGGCAAACGGTTGAGCCATGCGACGGAAATATTGGCAAACCCGGAAAAGGCGTATAAAAAACAAATCGCATACTTTACGCCGGATTATCGGAATAAATGGATAATCGAAAACCCCGCCGAACAATGGATTGCCCGAAACGTTGAATATGCGACAAAGGAAAAAGAGAGATTAAACGCAATTGCATATTTGCAGTAATAACCAAGCCGGGGGCGCAATCCCCCGGTATAATCATTTAGAGCGATGAATAAAACAAAGCGTTACCGATTAAGTCAAAATATGTATAAGATAATTCAAAATGCAAACGGCGGGTTATTTTTGCTTTACACCCGGCACAATCCCGGCGATGTGTTGAACCTATTGTTAGACGGCAACGATATTGGGTTGATGTGCCGAGTTGAGAGCCGACACGACCAATATTATAAGTATTGCAAAGTAATTACGGAGGGCGTACAATGAGCCGTAACAGAGAGCGACAACAAGAATTGCAGCCGGGGCGGGTCGATTACGCCCGTACCCGGTTGGAGGCGTTGGGTTATCCGGTTACGGAGGTAAACGCCACGACCTTACAATTTACTTTCCGGGGTTCCCCGGTTACATTATACCCGTATTCCGGTTGGTTTACCGGGCGCACCGTTACCGATGGACGGGGAATTAAGAACCTATTAAAACAAATACCTATGCGATTTGCATTAAGACGTCAAGAAAAAATAAAAGCGGCTTTTGAGCCGAACGGGGACGAAATATTAGCCCGGATAAAAGAGAGTTTAACCCGGTATTTTTCCGCAGACCGTTCGGAGTTCCCGGAGGGGTTCCGGGATATTGAAAGCGATTATAACCAATTGCCGGGGGAACCGTACCCAACTATTGCGATAAATGACACCGGGAACCCGGAACGTATGATTGAGTTCTATGTTACCGGGAAACAATACGACGTTTACCATGTGGCATTTAAGGGATTTACAAAGGGCTGATTATGGAAAGCGTTATTATTGAGGAAATGCGGGCGTTTATGCGGTTAGATTTGAACCCACGGCAAAAACAATATTTTGCCGATACAATCGCCGTTGCAAAACGTGTTGATATTGTCCGGGCGGCGGACGTGTTCAACGATTACGAATTAGAGATTATCCGGGATATACTGAAACCCCAACCGCAACAATGTTATCGGAATGCGCATTTGCTTTGCCAATTGTTCCCGGAACGGGTGCGATATTGCGAGGGCAAAACATTTGCTTTTATTCCCATAGAACACGCATTTAACCGGGTTGGCGACAAATACGTTGATATTACGTTTGAGTTTGCATTACAAGACGCCGAATTGTTAGAACATGAGTACGTTGTATTTGGCGAATACGATTTGCGGACGTTGGAACGAATTACAAGGGAAACCGGGTATTACGGCGATATATACCGAAATATCTATATTGAGCGGGTAAAAGATAACCCCCGACGCAATGAAGTAACGCCGGGGGTTGATACGCAATAACCGAGAGCGATGTTGTAAGGTTATGCGGTGCAACAAAATTAGTGCTTTTTATCTGTATTACAAGCGTCCAACGTGAACAAATAAAATATTCAAAGGTTTTATTTTTGGTAATACAAATATTATTTATACTTTTGCAGAAACAAAAACCCACCGGGGGAGTACCCGGCAAAGATATGAGAATAAAAGAGAGCGATTTATTAAAAAAATTGGCGACCGATAGCGGGAAAACAGCCAAACAAGTTTCCGAAATTGTCGTTTCGGAATTACTCAAAAATAAAGTTATTGAGGACGACCCGGACAATTGGGGCGTTTCCGTTTTCGATGCAATAAACGAGGACGTAACCGAGGAACAAACCGCCAATTGTTATGCGGCGATTTCCGAGGCGTTGGGCGTGTATCTGAAACGGGTATATTTCATTGTCCCGGATTTGGATTTAATGGGTAATGAAGATTGCCCGGAGTGCGGCGGCGAAATGGAAGTTACCGACGGGGAATATAAACAGACCGGAGGCGATGGATATTTAACCCCGCCGGAATATACCGCAATTTGGGAGGAAAAAACGTGTACGCATTGCGGACACAAAGAGAGCAACGAACCGAGTTATTAACAATAAAAGACTAAAGAAATGGCAGAAATGACGAAATTAAGAGTAAACGAGGCAATCGCACGGGCGCAAACCGCCGGGGTTAAGGTCTATAAAAAAGAGGTTGCCGCCCGTTTATGGGAGGGACGCACCGAAAGCGCACAACAAGTTAATATGACTAACTTATGTAACGGTACGACCAAACAGATACGCCCGGAATGGGTTGTTATCATTTGCGAAATGTGTAATTGCACCCCTAATTATTTGTTTGGCTATGAAGAATAACGGGTTACAATGGTTTGAACGCATGGCGGACGTTATGTTTTCCGATAGGTTCCAAGCGAAAGCCATTATTGCGACGTTTGGAACGTTGGGCGTTGTTTGTCTGATTGGCGCATTGTGGAACCCGTGGCAATTGATGTTTGCGGGTATGTGTGCCGTAATGGTATTATGTGGTTTTCAGAATTAAAAAAGAGTAGAAAATGAGAGCGAACAAAAAGAAACCGGAAAACCCGGTACAAAAGACGGTCGAAAATTTGGGAGCCGTTCCCGCCGACCAATTCCCGGAAATTACCGAGGAACAACAACAAATAATCCCCCCGTTTGAAGCGGTCGAGGTTGAGCAACCAACCGGAATATTTGAGATATTGCCGGGCATGACGGTTGAGGAAATGACGGCAATGTTTTTTGATGAAAAAACGTTGATTGAACCCCCGTACAAGGTTTGGCAATTGAATAGTAAGGGACACCGCTACTATTACCGATACGACGAGAACGGGAACCCGGAGTTTTTCCCGTCGGTTACAACGATATTATCCCAAACGTTGCCAAAAGCCCCGCATTTGATACAATGGATTGCAAGCAAAGGAATTGAGGAAGCGGAACGATACAAAGGCGAACGGGCGGCGTATGGTACATTCATGCACGCCGCATTTGAGGAATTATTAATTAACCGGGCTTATGATTTGGACGGGCTGAAAGGCAAACTAAAAGAATATATAGAGGTTTACCGATTGCCGGACGACTTTATTTATTACGCCGACGATTTGAAAAAGGACGTATTGGCGTTTGCTCAATTCGTGTTGGATTATGATGTACGCCCGTTGGCGGTTGAAATTGCGTTAGTGCATCCGTATTACAAGTATGCCGGAATGATTGATTGCCCGTGTACCATGTTGGCAAAGATAGGCAGCGACGAACGTATTAACGCAATCGTCGATTTTAAGAGCGGACGCAAAGGATTTTACGAGGAAAGCGAGATACAATTAGGAATGTACCGGGATATGTGGAACGTCAATTTTGAGCAATTCCCCGTTACACATATTTTCAATTTCAGCCCGAAAGATTGGCGCAAACGTCCGTCGTACAATCTGAAAGAACAAACGGATAGCCCCAATATACGGAAAATCCCGTATCTATTGGAAATTGCGGCTATTGAGGACGAAAAGAAAGATAATACGTTTACGTCGGTTAATGGCATGGTATTGTTAGACAATGCCCCGGATTTAACGCAAAACGTAATATCCTTATCGTTGGCGGAATTGATTAAAACGAAAGCCCCAAAGGAGGCGACCCCGGACGAAAACACGGACGCCGCCGATACCGTCAAAGCGGATGCGGTTGCCCCGGAACAAACGCCGGAACCGGAGATTAAGAAAACAAAGATTGTGAAACGCACCGGGAAAACGGCAAAGGAGGCGGGAAACAAGCCCACCACGGGACGAAATGCGGCAAAACGGACGGTTGCACCGGAAAAGGAGCAAGAGCCCGCAAATGCGCCCAAAAAGCCCAAAAACGAGAATAAGAAAAGATTGTTGAACGACGACCCCGAAATATGAAAACGATAAAAAGATTTGATTGCTATTTGATAAACAAAAACGGCGTTGTTTTCTCTAAAATAACGGGGAAAGAATTAAGGCCGTTTTTGCGTAAGGGTTATTTGTGTGTTTGTCTTTATAATTTTGGTATAAAATGTACTATCTATGTTCATAGATTAGTTGCCGAAACATATATTGATAATCCACGAAATAAACCATGTATCGACCATATCGACGGGAACCCGTTTAATAACCATGTGGATAATTTGCGTTGGGTTACACATTCGGAAAATAACAATAATCCGATTACAAAACAACGGCAATCTAAAAGCGCAAGTAAGCCAATGACGGGTAAATTTGGAGCCAATAACCACTTATCAAAAGCGGTTTTAATGCTTAAAAATAGCGTTGTTATTAAAGAATACCAATCTATAAATTTGGCAGAAAGGGACGGTTTTAATAATTCGCTAATAGTAAGATGTTGCAAAGGATTACGCAAAAAACATAAAGGTTATGAATGGAAATATAAAAGGTAGGATTGTTAGACCGGAGGCGGAAAAATCCCGTTTGATTTTACCCCGTGTCGGACAAATAAAAATCGGAATGAAAAACGCCAACGGATACCCGCAAAGCGTTGATTACTTCATACCAACGGGAAAGTATGCCGGATTATTTACGCAAGCATACGGCGAAAAGCCGCAAACAATACAAATTGTTTTCCCGGACGACGACCCGGCAAAAGTATGTAACGAGCGTTACGAATACCGGGACGACGACGGGCGATTGATTGCGGCGGGCGATGGCGACACGTTCCAAGTATGGGACGGAAAAAAATACGAAACGTTGACAACGGAAAAATACCCAAATTTAATGCAGTCAATAACGAAGCGTTACCCGAACAAAAAGAGCCGCCAACCCGATTGCGACGGTTGGGAGGTTACATTAACGCTAAACTTTATTGTCCCTTTGGTTCGTGGCGTTGCCGGGGTTTGGCAATTTGCCACAAAGGGAACGGCGTCCACAATCCCGCAAATACGGGAAACGTTCGACGGTATGTTAGCGGAACGGGGATTTTGCAAAGGCATTATCTTTGATTTGAATGTACAATTTGCCACGACGCAAAAACCGGGCGACCGTTCCCGTTTTCCCGTCGTGTCGTTGGTTCCCAATGAGAGTGCCGACAATGTTTTGAAAGTGCGTAAAGCATGGGAACCCGTTAAGGAATTGGGTAATGAATAATTATTGTTATATTTGCAACGATAAAACGAACGACTACCACCGTTCGAGAAATATTGCTAATTTATTTAGCGCAAAGCCCGTTTTCCGGTGTGTGGTAGCCCGGATTGCGGGCTTTCTATTTATTATTATGGATTTTATTGTAAAAAAGGAATGGATTAATAGTTTGTCTTTAAAAGGCAATAAATTAATGATTTATGCAATGATACACGCATATTGTGTAAAGTATGGGGAATATTCAAAAGGCATTTTGCATTTATCTTATTATTTAGGAATAAATAAAAGTACTGTAATTGATAGCCTTAAATGTTTGTGCCAAAGAAGATTATTAATTAAATCGGTTCAATCCGTTGGAGAACCGGACATTTATAAGATTATTGACCTATGAAATACACGATATTAATAAATCAATATGCCGCTGTTAATAGTGGCTTAGATTTGGATTTGATAGATTTGGCAATATTTGATTTTATAAAAGATTTTGCCAATTGCGTAAGTTGTGTTAAGATGCACACCCCGGAGGGTATTTATTTTTGGATTTCCCATAAGTTAATATTAGATGCAATGCCTTTGTTAAATATTAAAACAAGTCAAGGCATGATAAAGCGTATTGATAATTTGATTAAAGCCGGAATTTTACAGAAACACCCGAAATGTGAATTGTACAACAAAACTCTGTATTGTTTCGGCGAAAATTACGAGTTGTTGACATTTACTGAAAAGGCAACAACGATATTAACTGGAGTTGATACCCCTAAACAAAAGTTGATACCCCCCCCCAACGAAAGTTTAGGGGTACCCCTCAACGAAAGTTTAGGGTATAATAATAATAATACAGATAAAACCAATAATGATAATGATAACCCCGATAATGGGATTATCGGGGATTTATTCCCAACAGAACCAAAGGAGGAAAAACCAAAAGAGAAAAAAACATTGTTTCGCAATTCCGACGTTTACAAAATGGTTAAATTTGAAAACGGCGTCGGCGTGGATTATTCAGAGTTTGAAAGTAAGTTTGCGACCCCGGAATTTGAAAAGGTCGATTTGGTTTATTACTTTCATTCTGTTAGCGATTGGAGCGACCAAAAGAATATGAAGCGCACTAAAAACGGTTGGTTGGCAACCGTCCGTAATTTCATACGGGGGGACGTCGAAAAGAAAAAATTGCATTTGAAACCCGAATACAAAGCCCCAACGCAAAAATTAAACGCTGCCGGGGCAATAGAGTATTTAAAAGACGATTATTAAAATGGAAACATTACCCGAAAAGACAAACAGATTGCCCCAAACGTTGCCCGAAAAACGACAATCCGCCGCCGTTTTGCTATATAGCGGAACGGCAAAAGCAATTGACGTTCGTCGGGCGATGGTTGAGTTACCGGAGGTTGCCAAAGCATTAACCCCGGTCGAAAAATATATTTTCGTGGCGTCCACAAAAAAACAGATTGCCGAGATTGACGACGAAACGTTGATTGCCAAAACCGGGCAAATGTTCCGGTTTATCGCAATGGACGTGGGGTTTATCATTCCCACGGAAAACCGGGACGATTGGACGTATATTTGTACCCGGTTGTTGGATTTGCTCAAACGCTATTATTCGCAATTAACATTATCGGAGGTTAAATTAGCGTTTGAATTGCTGATTACCGGGGAATTAGACGACTATTTGCCAAAGGATAGGGACGGCAACGCCGAACGGAAACATTACCAACAATTCAACGCCGATTATTTCGCAAAGGTATTGAACGCATATTGCCGGAAACAAAACCAAGTTATCGGCAAAGCATATACAGCGTTGCCGGAAGCGAAAAAGGAGTTAAGCCCGGAGCAAATCCGGTATTATCGCAATCAATCGGTTATGACTTGTTTAATGTGCTTTTTACGGTATAAATATACCGGGCGTTTAGTGTTTGGATTAACCGACGAAATGTTTGTTTATAATTGGTTGTTGGGCGTTGGGTTAGCGGATGAAGTGAAAGAAACCGAGGACGACCGGAAAGAAGCGTATAACCGATTTTTGGCACGTGCCGCCCGTGGGTTCGTTAATGAATTTACGGTTTACCACGTTCGTAAACAAGGAAACCAAAGCCCGGAAATTGATTATACAGCATTTGAGGTTGCCCGGCGTAAAGAGATTAAACGGACGTTCGACCGAATGATTAAGGACGAAATTTATATTTACCATTATTTGAAATTTGAAAAATGAAAATAGATTGTATTATAGGCATAGACCCCGGAAGCAATGGGGGGATTGTGGTTTGGCGACCCAACCACAACGCAACGGCAATTAAGATGCCTAAAGACATTAACGAGATACGGGATTTTCTGAACTATTACAAAGAGATTTGCACACCGATTATCTTTTTGGAAAAATTGAGTGTTCGCCCGGACGACGTAACGGTTGGCGATACCGGGGCAAACATGGGTAAATTATACCGCATTCAAAAGATGTTGCAAAACTTTGAACATTTGAAAGCTATTATAACCGTCGCCGAAATACCATTTGTTTTGGTTAATGCAATGAAATGGCAAAACGACCTTAAATTGCGTATCAAGGTCAAAGGGAAAAAGGAAGAAAAGGCAGACCGCAAACGACGGTTCCGGGATATTGCCGGGAAATTGTACCCGGAGATTACCCCGGCGTTGTGGAATGCGGACGCAACGTTAATAATGCACTTTGGACGGTTCATTTTGCAGAATAACCCCCGTTGGGTTTTGGAAAATTTGCCCCAACAAATGCACAACCGTTTATTTTAAGCCCGTAGGGACGTTTAATTATTCAAATGGTTACTTATATGGCAGACGAAACAAAAGCCCCGCAAATCGAAAATCCCGAAAAAATAACGGCAAAAGATTTGGCGGAAATGGTAAAACAGATGCGGCACAACCAACGACGTTGTCAACGGAACCCAACCCCGGAAAAATTGGCAACGTTGGAAAGTTGGGAACGCAAAGTTGATGCGGTCGTTGCTGTATTGACCGATACACAAATGAAATTGTTTTGATAATGGACGAAATGGATTATATCTATTTAGGCGACCGATTGACCCGCCCGGAATTGCGACGTATGCCGTGCCGGGCGGTTCGTCGTTCCGATGGTAAATGTATAAGAGGGCGTAACGGTAATATGTTAGTTGAGTTTGGCGGCGTGGGTAAATGCGTTGTTTTGGGGCGATTATTGCGGAAAATAAAAAAATAGCCGAAAATAAAAGATAAAAGTTTTGGTAATATAAAAACTATACGTATATTTGCGGCATGATAATAACACGACCGGGCGTTTTCCCGGTAACTATAAAAACAAAATAGTATGAGAGCGAAAACAAGTATTTACGATTTTAGTTTTATTCCAAGCGGTTACGGACATTATAAAGTAACTTATACGTCCCCCGTTACCGGGAAACAATGGACGGCAACAACAAACGATATGCCGTTAATTGACGCAACAAAGAACGCCGACGAACCCAAACGCCGGGATTTAGAAACCCTTAAAAGAGTTTGCAAAAATGGATAAGGACGAATTGGGAGCCGTGCGGCACGCAATGACGGCAAAAGAGTTGGACGACCTATATAAGCGATTGGAAAACTTTATTGCTGATTGTACCCGGTTAGAGGTTGACGCCAACCGGGATGCACTTAATAAAGTGCAAACCATGATACACCAAAGAATGAGATTAACAAAATAGTAATAACCGCCGGGGGGAACCCCGGCATAAACAATTAGAGCGATGTATATTAAGAATTTGGAATTGTTGAATTTTCAAGTTATCAAAGAGTTCAACGCAGATTTTGAGGGTAATGTATATTTCATTACCGGGGACAACGAGTTAGGCAAATCAACCCTATTAAAAGCAATCGGCGCAATGTTGACCGGGAACCGGGACGCCGTGTTGAAAAATGGAGAGGACAAAGGATTTGCAAAAATGGTAGTAGGTAACGACGGCGAAAATTACGAAGTCGAATTAAAGTTTACCAAAGCCAACCCACGTGGGACGTTATCCATAAAATCACAAACAACCGGGATGCGGTCGGATAACGTTTCAATGTTGCAAAAGATTTTCGGCTACCAAGATTTTGACGCCGTGGAGTTTTCCCGTTGGAGTGAAACCGCCGAGGGACGCCGCAAACAAATTGAGGTTGTAAAGGCTTTGTTGCCGGAAAAGGTGCGCACCCGAATTGCAGAAATTGACGCCGAGGTTACGACCGTTAAGGACAAACGAAAGGACGCCAACGCCGAGGTTAAGACGTACACAACCATTTGCGCAAACGCTGAAAAGCAATTGAAACCCGGCGACGTCAAAACGTATGCCGAGAAAAAGGATATTACGGCGTTGATGGAAGAGCAAAACGAAAATGCCCGGTTGATTGAGAAAGCGAAAACGGTACGCCAAGCCCGGCAACAAAGGATTGAACAATTGGAGGCAATCCCCGGACGAATTAAAGAGGCGGAAGAAACCCGAAAAAGTAATATTAAGGCAATCGACGACAAATTAGCCGCCGAGGAAAAAGAAGTTGCCCGGATAATTGCCGAGGCAAACGCCCGGTTGGAAAAAGCCAAAGAAGATGCGAAAGCCAACAAAAAAGCCATTGAAAACGATTATAAGGAAACGTTGCAAGTTATTGTAAATGACAAATCGGAGTTTGTGAAACGTAAAGCGAATGCCGACAAATGGTTAGAGGAATACGAAGCCAATAACCCGGAACAATTAGACACGGCGGAACAACTCAAAAAAGCCGAGGAACACAACCGTATCAATGCGTTGGTTGTGGATTACATGGAAAAAAAGAAACAAAAGGAAGCCGCCGAGAAAACCGCCCGCACGTTTGAGGACAAATTAGGCGCATTGGCAAAGGAAAGGGAAACACTTATTGCAACGTCCAAATTACCGATTGCCGGGCTTTCGTTCACGGACGACGGTTTAGAGTTAAACGGCGTGCCGTTCGTCGCCGGGAAAGTTTCAGATAGTCAAATTATGGAGGTCGCCGCCAAACTGATTATTGCAAGCAATCCGACGGTTAAGGTATTCCGCATTGCGAGGGGCGAAAGTTTGGGCGAAAAGCGTTTGCAGGCGATTATAGACATTGCAAAGGCAAACGGTTTTCAAGGCTTTATAGAGGAAGTAAAGCGGGGACAAACCGATTTAGTAGTTGAGGAATACACGGAAAACTAATAATAACCGGGGGCGGGCTTTCCGTCCCCTTAAAATCTAAAACAATGGCATATACATTGAACGATAATTTGAAACGTTGGGCGGAACAATACGAAACCGCCGAGTTTATCCAATCCGACCCGGTGCAAATCCCGCACCGTTACGATAGCCGGGTAAATATTGAGATTAGCGCATTTGTTACGGCGTGGATTGCGTGGGGTTCCCGCAAACAGATAATCCAAAAGGCGGATTTTATCGACCGGGAAATTTTCAAGGGTGCGCCGTATCATTACATTGTTGGAACCGATACGCAGGGAGCCGCCCCGGAATGGAAGCAATACAAAGGCAGTAAAGAGAATTTTTATAGAACGTTTACATACGCCGATTTCCACGACCTTTGCGCCCGCTTGTTTGACGTATATAGTAAGTTTGAGAACATGGAAAAGGCATTGCAAGCGCAACCGGGCGGGCGTCCGTTGGAACAATTGCAACGTCTTTTCGGCGATGTTAAGGGTGTGCCGGATATGGAAACGAAAAGCGGTTGCAAACGCTTATGTATGTTTTTGCGTTGGATGTGCCGCCACGGTTCCCCGGTTGACTTTGGATTGTGGACGATTTGCGACCCCCGTAATTTAATCATTCCATTAGATACCCACGTACATAAACAGGCATTGCGGTTGGGGCTTGTAAAACGTCGGACGCCGGATTTGCAAACAGCCATTGAGATAACCGACCGTTTCGCCGAGATATTCCCGGACGACCCAACAAAGGGGGATTTTGCGTTGTTCGGTTATGGAGTGAATAACGGTAAGGTTGCACCCGTTACGACGGAACCGGAGCCGGAAAAAGAGCAACCAACCGCCGTGGCTGATTTGTCAATTGCCGACGTTCTGAAAATGCGGTTGTTTTATGACAACGCCGCCGCCGAGGTTCGGGAAATATGGGAAAGTCGGGAAAAAGCCCGCAAAGCATTGAAAGCAACCGAGCGTTTGAAAGCGCACCCAATCGACGGGTTGCACAATGCCGGATTGTTGGAGCCGGGCGAATTTGTTGTTGCATTTGCAAAAGTATTGGATAAGCGGGAAACGAAGTTATCACGGGCGGAACGGGACGTTATCCATACAATCGGAATGACAGCGTTTAATAAGACAATGAAAAAATTAATAGCCGATGAAAAAGCGAGAAATAACAGCAACGGGGACAATAAACAATAACGGAGGGTTGGCAATGTACATGGGGGAATTAAACGAGTTTTTCAAGGGTTGGAAAGGTTCCCGCATTATTGCCCGGTTTATTGTAGCGTCCCCCGGTTCGTCCGAGGCTTTGAAAGGGTATTATTTCAACTATGTTGTACCGACGTTTAAGCACGCAATTTGGGAGGCGGGCGAACGTCTTACAGAGGAACAAACCGAACGACGTTTGAGGGAATTTTCCCCTATTATGTACGTTGAACGGGTCAACGAGGAAACGGGGGTATATTCCCACGATTTGCGCACCGTGGCGGATTTGTCGAACGCCGAGTTAATCGAATATATCGAAACGCTCAAACAGATAGCCGCCGAGGAATACAATACATTTATTGACGACCCCCGAACGTTGTAGGTATGTTTTGCAAGTGTAACGGAAAGCGGAAAAATTACCCGTTGGCGAGTTGGCGGATTATCCGCCACGAATACACGCCAAAGCATTACAGCCGGATAAAGTGTTTGCGGTGCGGGTGCGTTTGGATTACACGGGCAAAATATGTTGAACAAACCCCCAACGAGGACGGGCAAAAAAGACTTTTTTAGTATGGAATTAAACGACAAATCCCCGATGCCGCAAGGTAAATTTAAGGGGCAACCGATGGAAAACGTACCGTATTGGCATTTGCTTTGGTTGGACGGAAAACCGTTTTGTAACCGGGACGTCCAAAAGTATATAGACGAAAACCGGGACGTTTTGGAATTGGAAAAAAGCGGGATAAATACCGCAATGAGAGCGAAAACAGTAATTAACGATTTAATATTTAAGGTTATGCAAAAAATTGATTTGAAAGATGTTTGTTTCTTTGATTGTGAAACAACCGGGGTTCCGGCAAAGGGTTTGAAATGGGATGCGGATTTTGAGCAATTCCCGCACGTCGTCCAATTGGCATGGTCGTTGGGCGATAAGGAAAAAAGTTATATTATCAAACCCGATAATTACGAGATACCCCCGGAAACAACCGCAATTCATGGTATAACAACCGAACGGGCAATTGCCGAGGGCGTGCCGTTTGCCGAGGTTGTGGACGAATTTTTAGCGGATGCCAACGCCGCCCCGCTTGTATGTGCGCACAACATTTACTTTGATAGTTCAATGTTAAAAGCAAACGTTTTGCGTTATTTGGGGCGGGAATATTACGACGCACACGTTGAGGACGCATTACATAAGGCAAAACGAATTGATACCATGATGAAAACGATTAAATTTGTTGGAGCGTTGTTTTCAAATGGTCGTCCGGGTAAATTCCCACAATTAGAGGAATTATATAGTAAGTTATTCCCCGGCGAAACATTCCCGGCGCATGACGCATTAGAGGACATAAGGGCGTTGCGCCGTTGCGTCCCGGAATTGGTTAATTTGGGGATTATTGAGTTAGCGCAAAAGGAATACCCGGCGGAACAACTCAAAGCCCAATTTGAGCCGGAAAAGCCCAAAGGCGGGCGCAATATTGAGTTCCACGACCCCAACCCGGTAACGGAACCAATCGGAACCGGGGAACCCGTCCCGGAACCAACCCCGGAACCGGAACGCCCGGCGGTTCCGTCGAATAGTAAGACACGGGAATTATTGGACGAAACAGAATTTTAAGTTATAAAACCGTTCCGGGCGTATTCCCGGTAACAATCAAATAATTAAAAAATGAGCGAAGAAAAAAAAGCCGCAAACGTTATGTTGATACCAAGCGAAAAGGCGTTTGCATTGTCGAAAGTCAAGACATTAAAGGACGGCGGGTTAGACGTACATTATGAAGTTACCGAAACAATCGGTAATGAGAGTTACACGAACAAATACCACGTCGAAAGTGCAAAGGACATACACCCGGATTTGCGGGATTGTTTCGACCGTTTGCGCCCAATCATGGGACGGATTTTTAATATTACGTCCTTTCTTTCAATGGTTGAAACGTCCGATTTCAAAGCAACCAAAAAGCAAAGCGAATTATCACGGGATTTTGCCGACGAAATGTTGAAAAACATAGAGGTTCGGGGCGTGTCGTTTTCCGGTCAAGATGATAACGTTGGGGTTGTTTTAACCGGATTGTTTACCGTGTCGAACAATCAAAAAACCGCTATCAATTCCCCCCGCCTTAAATTCAATACGGAAACGTTCGGGTTTGAGGAAGAATTAGAAGAAATTGCCGCCGACATTGAAACCGAGGTTTACGCCTTTCTTTTCAAGGGTAAAAAGGCGCAATTGGAGTTGTTCGGGGCTGATGGCGAACCCGCACCCGGATTGAATGCCGAAAAGGTAGAGGATAACGGATTGTTCCCGGATATTAACGACCCGGCGGACGACCCGGAACCGAACGACGAAACGGCGGAAATGTAAGAGTATGGAACCGTATTTGTTGACAGACCGGGACGAATACCAATAAATTTGCTATATTTGCAGCATGAACGGGGATAGGTTGGAGTAGCTACCAACTGAAAAGGGCAAGCCAACAGCCCGCCCCGTTTTTCTTAAATGTTGGCTTACTTATAAAGTTGGCAAATATGGAAAATTTAAAAGAAATTGGAGGATTTCCCGGATATTGTGTTGATAATACGGGAAACGTTTTTAGTGTTAAAACGGATGTTATGTTGAAACCGTGGAAAATAAACGGATATAATGCCGTTGGACTATATAGGAGCGGGAAACGATACGTTTTTTTAGTTCATAGATTAGTTGCGGCGGCTTTCATTCCGAACCCGGACAATAAACAACAAGTTGACCACATAAACGGAAATTTAACCGATAATCGGGTTTGCAATTTGCGTTGGGTTACACCAAAGGAAAATAGTAATAACCCGGTAACGGTTGATAAACTAAAGCGCATATTGAACAATAAACCGCATTACGCCGCAAAAGGATTGGCGCAATATGATTTGAACGGAAATTTGATAAAAACGTATATATCATTTGCCGAAGCAAAGAAAAGCGGATTTTTACGGAAAGGTATTTGTAAAAACTTAGATGGTAAAACAAAAAATTATAATGGTTTTGTATGGAAACGATTATTATAGACGACCGAGAAAGTTATAATTATGTTGTATCACGTGGCTATCAACCATTATTAGACATTAAGTTGTTTAAAATGGATATTCGTTTGAGGGTTGAGATACAACGGGAATTGTTCGGGCATTGTATTACGGGACGGGGCGCAAATATCATGGCGGCAAATGAACGCTTTTTTCGTTGGGTTTGGGAGCATAAGCCACACCGATGCGAGGAATGTTTAAAGCCGTTACGGAATTATTCCGCCGTTTATTGTTCGCATATATTGACCCGTGGAGCGTTTCCCGAAATGGCGCATGATGCAAGAAATATAAATATACTATGTTTTGAACATCATTCATGTTGGGAGAATGGGGATAAAACGAAAATGCGTATATATTCCGGCAATATGATAATGATTGAATTAATGAAAAATGAGTATGCAAATTTGGAAAGATATTGAGGGTTACAAAGGACATTATCAAATTTCTAATTATGGCAATGTTCGTTCCTTAAAAAAGGATGCGTTTCTAATGAAAGGCGGATATTTGAAAGGATATAAAATAATTAATTTATGGAAAAATGGAACCGGGAAAATGTTCCGTGTTCATAGATTAGTTGCGGCGGCTTTCATTCCGAACCCGGAAAACAAACCATGTATCGACCATATCGACGGCAACCGAGCCAATAACCATGCAGATAATTTGCGTTGGGTTACGGTTAAAGAAAATCAGAATAACCCAATAACAAAATCTAAATGGATTGGAAAAAAAGCGAACCCGCACCACGAAAAAGCGGTTGAGCAAATAAAAAACGGTATTGTTGTAAATGTGTTTGTTAGCATACAGGAAGCCGCCCGAAAAGGCAATTTTTCGGCAACGGCAATTTGTAAGGTATGTAAAGGGAAAGGAAATTTGCATAAGGGTTATAAATGGAGATATAAAAAATGAGAACCAAAAAGAGGCAACCCGATTACGGGGCAATTTCCCGGTCGTCAATCAAAAAAGACTTTCAGAGGGTACAAAGAT
>OLPL01000190.1_pt1 | contig 47270 bp, 26 predicted proteins | sample 1673211 | NCBI WGS metagenome assembly OLPL01 (sample SAMEA3136766, study PRJEB25190) | human gut metagenome | reverse complement strand
TACTGGGTTTCTGGGATTTTTCCCTTCGGCCATATATAAGATTATCAACTCTTTTCGAGTTGTCAATCTACAGATTATTTCGGTAACTGTTCGCTACCTTCACAGATATATTTATTCTACTATAGAATACCTGAAATGACAACCTTAAAAATTCAGGCTTCCCTGCAACCAGATAATTCCCTTGAATCTTCGACCAACTTCCGGGATTCCCATCAGATCTTCCTGGTTCATACAGATATCGAAAATCAGGTCGTTACAGTTGATTGTCATCTGATACAGCTTCTCGCCGGTCAGTTTGTTCGTGGTTTCCATCCATTCAAGAATCTCTCCCATTACATTATACCGGTCGCACTCCATGCCATAAGGCATAAAATACGTATCTACAATAGAAAAAATATCTTCGTTAGCGATTCTTCTTGAAATCATGGCATACGTATCCATATCATCCATAGTCAGATTTTCCATCGCTTCTTCATTTCCCCGGCGTGCTTCGTAGATCATCTGCGTTCTTTTCCGGGTCAGCTGCTGATCCCGTTCTCTCTGGGCAATATTTTTTTGAATTGGCAACAAAATCTTGCCCTCCGTAGAAAGACCGGATAAGGTCAGGTTGCTGAATCCTTCCCCCGGTGTCCCCTTGGTACGTTCTGTCAGATATTCTCCTGCATTTGCCAGATAAAAGATCAGAGTCACACCCACACGCACATCGTCACACGCTCCGGAAAAACAGACTTTTTCAGAACGTTGTTCTACCATCACATCTTCCTGACTGGTGATACCGCTTCCGGCAAAATACGGAAAATAATATTCCATCCGAAATTGATCCTGCTCGTCATAAGTTCCACAGACACGCAGTCCGATATTCATACCAAAATATCGGGACAATTCCGCAAAAATCTCGTTTTTTCCCTGCTCTGCGATCTTTTTCTCATCGCAGGAAACAATCACCTCCTGCAGGATCTGATCCAGATCTTTCTGCTCCAGTTTTGAAAATCCTATAGCCCGAAGATAACTGTGCATACAGTCTTCCTCCTTTCTTATTATCCATTTTCTGTTACCGCATCACAGGAATGACCCGGTAACTTTTCTCCGCATGCCAACACCAGATATCCATTGTTCTTCGGATATCTGGTGTCCGTAACAGCCGCTGTCTTTTTATTATTCCATCGTAACTGTTCAGTACCCTCACAGTTACGAGTCAAAATGCATTTCTAATCACCTTCGATGATGGCATTTTGACTTGCATTCTATCTCTTATTTATGTTTCGGTACGATTTTTTCGATTCCGCCCATGTATGGCTGCAGTGCTTTCGGAATATTTACGCTTCCGTCTGCATTCAGGTTGTTCTCCAGGAATGCGATCAGCATTCTCGGCGGAGCAACTACGGTGTTGTTCAGCGTATGAGCGAAATATTTACCGTTTTCACCGTTTACACGGATCTTCAGTCTTCTGGCCTGTGCATCACCCAGGTTAGAGCAGCTTCCTACTTCGAAGTATTTCTTCTGTCTTGGAGACCATGCTTCTACGTCGATAGATTTCACTTTCAGGTCAGCCAGGTCACCGGAGCAGCATTCCAGAGTACGAACCGGAATATCCAGAGTACGGAACAGTTCTACGGTGTTCTGCCACAGTTTATCGAACCACATCTTGCTGTCTTCCGGTTTGCAGACAACGATCATTTCCTGTTTTTCAAACTGGTGGATACGGTATACACCTCTCTCTTCCAGACCATGTGCACCTTTTTCTTTTCTGAAGCAAGGAGAATAGCTGGTCAGAGTTCTCGGCAGTGTATCTTCCGGCAGGATGGTATCGATGAATTTACCGATCATGGAATGTTCGCTGGTTCCGATCAGATACAGATCTTCACCTTCGATCTTATACATCATAGCGTCCATCTCAGCAAAGCTCATAACACCGGTAACTACATCGCTTCGGATCATGAAAGGCGGTACACAGTAAGTAAATCCTTTGTTGATCATAAAATCTCTTGCGTAAGAGATAACTGCGGAATGAATTCTTGCGATGTCGCCCATCAGATAATAGAATCCATTACCTGCTACTTTTCTTGCACTGTCCAAATCCAGACCATCGAAAGATTCCATGATCTCTGCATGATACGGAACTTCAAAATCCGGAACCACCGGCTCACCGAAACGTTCGATCTCTACGTTCTCGCTGTCGTCTTTTCCAACCGGAACAGAAGGATCGATGATGTTCGGGATTGTCATCATGATCGTTTTGATCTTTTCTTCTACTTCTTTTTCTCTTGCAGACAGTTCATCGATTCTTGCACCGGAAGCTGCAACTTCTTTCTTCACTTCTTCTGCTTCTTCTTTTTTACCCTGTGCCATCAGCGCACCGATCTGTTTGCTGATTTTATTTTTATTTGCACGCAGGGATTCTACTTCCTGTTTAATATTTCTGTTTTCCTGATCCAGAGCGATGACTTCATCTACCATCGGGATTTTCTGATCCTGGAATTTTTTACGAATATTTTCTTTTACCACATCCGGATTTTCCCGGACAAACTTGATATCTAACATATTTTCCTCCCTCTTTCAGGTTACTGGTTCTTTTCCTTATTCTTTATTATAATAAGTAATCATTCTCTTTATTTTATAATAGTATTGCCTTTTTTTCAAGTAGGATTCATACGGTTCTTTGATAAATACAATCCCCCGAATAATACAAAAAGCAGACAAAACCTTTTATCGGTTCCATCTGCTTCTGTTATTCTTATTGCACTTTATTTTCTCCAAAATGAACTGCCTGCCGCAGTGCATCCATTTCTTCTGAACTGAGCAGAATGTAGGATTCCCCTTTTACGATCTCTTTAATATAGAAGAAACAGTTGTCTCTGCTGTGGATCGCGTTCAGGATAAATCCGGTGTTGTTTTTATCCAGAAGAGCAATCGCAAAACTCAGTTTTCCGCCCACATCATCGAATGCATCGTATTTTACGATTCCGTACTTTGTCAGAGATTTTGACAGCATATCTTTTAATCCCCGGACCTCTTCCAGACTGTGTTCATTGACTCTTGAAAGTCTGTCCACCTCTTTCAGTTTCTGAGAAAATACTCTCTCCAGGCTCTGTCCGTCTGCGCCCTTCATAAACATGTTGTAACGGCGTTTCTGCCGGTGCAGTCCCAGAGAAACATTCAGCACCAGTACAATCAGTACCAGTACCAACACCATAAGCATGACTACCAGAATTCCCAGATCAATGCCTATTGCATCAAAAAAATTATTCATCTATGATTCTACCCTTTCTGTTTTTTCAAGTATGTATACGATCTGTTTCTATTTTATAGATTCAAACAAGTCGATCAGCCGTTCCAGCTCCTCCTGGGAATAATACTCAATCTCGATTTTTCCCTTGTTCTTATTCTTGTGCTGGATGGAAACCTTCGTTCCTACGATAGACTTAATCCGTTCTTCCAACTGCTGATAGATCACTTCCATCTGTGTATCGACTTCTTTTTTCTTTTCTTCTTTTTTCGGTTTCTGTAAATCTTTTACAATCTTTTCGGTATCTCTGACACTCAACTTCTCATCAAAGATCCGCATTGCCAGATTATACTGCTGTTCCTTGTCATCGATTCCCAGAAGTGTTCTTGCATGTCCCGGAGAAATCATATCCTGTACCAGCATATCCTGTACTCTGTCATCCAGTTTCAGCAGACGCATCGCATTCGTAACCGCTGTTCTGCTCTTGGATACTCGCTCCGCGATTTCATCCTGTTTCAGATGAAATTCTTCCATCAGCCGTTTATAGGCAACCGCTTCTTCAATCGCATTCAGATCTTCCCGCTGAATATTTTCAATCAGAGCGATCTCTACAACTTCCTGATCTGAGAAATCCTTAATGATCACCGGTACTTCTTTCAATCCTGCCAGTTTTGCTGCACGCCATCTGCGCTCTCCGGCAATGATCTCATAATAATCGTCTCTTTTCTGCACCAGCAGTGGCTGCAGAATGCCGAACTGTTTGATGGATTCTGCCAGTTCCAGCAGTGCATCCTCATCAAAATTCTTTCTTGGCTGCTCCCTGTTCGGCTCTACTTCTGTGATTTTCATTTTTAACTCTACCGGTTTCTCAACAATCTTTTCTACCACTTTTTCCACTACTTTTACCGGTTGTTTTTTTTCTTCTGTAACACTTTTTTTATTTTTCGGAGTTCCAGATGGAATCAAAGAGTCCAAACCTTTTCCCAGACCACCTTTTTTTACTGCCATTCTTCATCCCCCCTGTGTATTACTTCTTCCGCCAGCAGCTGATAACTTTCTGCTCCTGTCGATCTCGCATCATAATAATTGATCGGAAGTCCATGGCTCGGTGCTTCTGCCAGACGTACATTTCTTGGAATGATGGTTTTATAGATTGTCTGATTCAGATTATTCTTTACATTTTCCACCACCTGTAAAGAGAGATTTGTTCTTGCATCATACATGGTAAATACAACGCCTTCCATCTCCAGATCCTGATTCAGTCGTTCCTGTACCAGTTCGATCGTGTGCATCAGCTGTGAAAGTCCTTCCAGCGCATAATATTCACACTGGATTGGTACCAGAACAGTATTGGCTGTCGTCATCGCATTGATTGTCAGCATATTCAGTGACGGCGGGCAGTCGATAATAATAAAATCAAACTGATCCCGGATCTTACTGATTTTATTCTGTAAAATATACTCTTTGTCCTCGATACTGATCAGTTCAATCTCTGCGCCTGCCAGATTGACATTCGAAGGAATCAGAGATACTCCTTCAAATTCCAGTTTTTGCAGGCAATCCTCCACTTCACATTCTCCCAGCAGTAATTCATAAACCGTATTTTCTGTTTCATCCTTATCCACACCCAGACCACTGGTGGTATTTCCCTGGGGATCCAAATCTATTGTTAAAACTTTCTGTCCCATAGCACCCAGACAGGAGGATAAATTAATCGCTGTCGTAGATTTCCCTACGCCGCCTTTCTGATTTGCAATCGCTATTGCTCTTCCCATAACTGTACTCCTTCCAGTTTCATTTTCATCTGTATTTTTCACTTTCAATTTACAACTTTTCCCTGTTTTCATTTGTTTCTTTGAAAATTCAGGATATTCTATACTTTTTCATATATCCCTAAGTTGCTGGTTCTATTATAGCACCTGATTTCCCATAATTCCATATAAAACGTTTCACGTGAAACATTTTTTCTCTTTACATAGAAAAGTGGCTTTTCTGATTTTTGTTTTGGTAGAATTATTTTTATTACCGGTAAAATCATTTATATTTGATACTCACCTATAATGCTGAGATGTTTCACGTGAAACATCTCAATTAGTCTTTTAATGTTTATCTCATTGTCTTATCTTTTTTTGAAAATGTTTCACGTGAAACATTTATATTTTATTTTAAAAATCAAAATATTACTTTTCCATTTCAAAGCATATCATTAAATCCCTTATATTTTTCTTCTGTTTTTATTACTCATATTTATATTTCACTGTGTGATTTGTAAATTTCACTTACTGTCACAATAATTATCAAATTAAGCACTTACGCAATTAAATGTTTCACGTGAAACATTCGATCATTTTTCATCTCATATTTTCATTTATTTTTCCAACCTTTTCACCATTCCGTTCCTTTTCTTATTTTTATATTATCCCTTTTATTTTCTCTTTTTACAAATGTTTCACGTGAAACATTTGGCATTTTCTGTTCACGCTATTATAATAAGTAGCTATGCTATTACTATCCACCATTTTAGCTTTATTATTTTTGTTCTCCCTTGTTTTTGGAGAATGTTTCACGTGAAACATTCTCCTCTCCCACCTTCAAAATCCATGCAAAAAATGTTTGTAACTTCCCCCCGGATGACTTATAATAGATGTAACAATTGCCATTCAAACAAGGAGGTAATCTATCATGAAGAAAAATGTTCAGCGTTTATTAACGATCAGCATCCTTACTTCTATGACCGGTGCTGGTATTTTTGCTGTAAATAAACTGATCAACGCTTCTGCTGTAATCCGCAATGCGTTGCACAATAAATCTCAGTATTTCTATGACTGGAAATTTGGACGTATCCATTACACGCTCGAAGGCTCCGGCTCTCCACTGCTACTTTTACACGATCTTTCCCCTGTAAGCAATTCCGCCGAGTGGAAATCCCTGAAAAAGCATCTTGCGAAAGATCATACGGTCTATTGTATGGATCTTCTGGGCTGCGGATGTTCCGATCGTCCGAAAATCACTTACACAAACTTTTTATATGTCCAGCTGATCACCGATTTTATCAAATCCGTAATCAAGCAGCCAACCGATGTGATCACCAGCGGATTATCCGGTTCTTTTGTTGTTATGGCATGTAAAAACGATACTTCTATCATCCGCCGGATCATGATGATCAATCCGGAAGATCTTGCCGTATTGAATCAGATTCCGGACAGGCGCTCCAAAGCATCCAAATTTTTGCTTGAACTTCCTCTGATTGGTACTCTGGTTTACAATATTCTGAATTCCCGTCCGAATATTGACCTTGCCTTTACCGAAAAGTATCTGCATAACCCATTCCATGTAGATACCGAACTGGAGGATCTTTACTACGAATCCGCACACCTGGAAAACGGCGCCGGAAAATACCTGCTGGCAAGCATTACCGGAAAATATATCTACTGCAACATTACGCAGGCATTAAAAACCATCGACAACAGCATCTATATCCTGCAGGGTGATTCCGAGCCTCGCGCGAGAGAAAGTGTTGCATTATATACTTCTATAAACCCCGCGATCGAATCCGAGATTATAAAAAATGCAAAACACCTGCCACAAATAGAATCTCCGGAACAGGTACTGGAAGCAGTCAATATCTTTTTTGCTTCATAAATAAAACTAACATTGCACATGATAGAAAAGAGGTATCACATCTGAAAATATGGTATCTCTTTTTTTCGTTATTCACAAAATTTTATTCTGATCAACACTTCAACATTTCTTCTCTTCTTCCATTATGTTCTTCTACTATGCCCGACCTTTTTTCATCCTTTACATTTTTTTCTCTGTTCATAATAGTTATCCCTCTTCCACTTCTTCTACCCTCCCCAGCCATTTTCTTTCACTTCCTGTTTTCCCTTTAAAATCAGCATTTTTCCCCCTTTTTCCGCTGTTATTTTGTTGACATCATTATTGCGTTATTATATTATAATAGGTACAGCACTTTTTGTTGTTTTTTGTGGAAGTTCGTCGCATCATGGCATAGATACATATGTTTTTACATTCGACTGATATCTATTTTACTGATTATTTATATCTTTTACACATACGATTTCCATATAAAACGGTGCCCCGACAGACGGTATCAAGAATGTATCTGCCTTTCTTAAACGATCTGAAGACTTTACCCGCTAACCCAACACAGGATTTTTTCCTGTGCACAATTTCATTATGCTTACATCTGCAAATACAAAAGGAGTTTTATGGTTTTTTCAAGCTTGTTTTTTGTTTTTTTCTTTCTGGCATTAAATCTGATCGCCTATCATTTTGCTGATGGTATTAAGCGGAAAAATATGGTTCTCCTCGGTTTTTCTCTTGTATTTTACGCCTGGGGCGGGCCAAAATATCTTCTGCTTCTGCTCAGCATGGTCTTCGCATCCTGGATTTTTGCTTTGCTGATTGATCAGTACCGTGAATCCGGACGAAGTAAACTCTTTCTGATCTGTGACTGTGTATTTATGTTAGGTCTGCTTTGTATTTTCAAATACCTGACCTTCTTTTCATCCATCACGAACACGATTTTTCATTTTCCGAAAGAGATCCCGCAGATTGCTCTGCCGATCGGTATTTCTTTCTACACTTTCCAGCTTCTCTCTTACGTCATTGACGTATACCGCGAGGAAGTGGAGCCGCAGCGCAAATTTGTAAATCTGCTGCTATATGCTTCTCTGTTTCATCAGTGTATCGCCGGACCGATCGTCCGTTATCAGCTGGTAGCCGATGAAATTGAAAACCGTAAAGTGAAAATGGATGAGTTATACAAGGGTATCAAGCGTTTTACCATCGGTCTTGCCAAAAAAGCAATTCTGGCAAACGGTTGTGCAACGGTTGCAGATACTCTGGTTCCTACACTTGCAAGTGACATTGCCGAGATTCCGGCAGCCGGTCTGTGGATTGGTATGTTGTTCTATGCATTGCAGATTTATCTTGATTTTTCCGCCTATTCCGACATGGCAATCGGTATGGGACTTATGGTTGGTTTTCACTACGATGAAAACTTTAATTATCCTTACATCTCCGGTTCCATCAAAGAATTCTGGAACAGATGGCATATTTCCCTCGGAACTTTCTTCCGTGATTATGTCTATATTCCACTCGGCGGAAACCGGAAAGGTGCCCGCAGACGTACCATCAACCTTCTGATTGTCTGGAGTCTTACCGGATTCTGGCACGGAGCAAGCTGGAACTTCATTTTCTGGGGACTGTACTTCTTCCTGTTTATCTACATGGAGAACACCTTCCTTCTGGAAAAACTTTCCCGCCTTCCGCGTTTTGTAAGCCATCTGTATGCCATGATCGTGGTTTACTTCGGCTGGGTATTGTTCCGTTGCGAATCCCTGGGTAATCTGGGAACGATCCTGAAAGGAATGTTTGGTCTGAACCACAACGGTTTTATCGATCTTTCGACCTCCGTTCTTTTCCAGAACAATCTGTATCTGCTGATTTTCTGTATTATCGCTTCCACACCGTTACTGAAAAATATCGGCACTTATATCAAACGCCTTGACCTTGTGCATTATCGGATTCCTTATCTGACCTACGCATACGAGATTGTAATACCTCCTGTATTGCTGATTCTCTCACTCCTGGCACTGGTCGGAAACAGTTACAATCCGTTTTTATATTTCCAGTTTTAAAGGATCTGTCTGAACATGAATACTAATAAAAAAGAAAAAAAAGAAAAATTTATTCTCAAAAATAATGCTGTCCATAAGCGATTCTGGCAGATCGGGATCCGAACCTTTTTCGTTTTCCTTTTTGTGATCGCTTTTCTCGGACTTCTGCTTCCCCTCCGCCCGAAGGAATCGGAGCTGGAAAAGCGTGAACTTTCCAAATTCCCGAAACCAACCGTTTCCACGGTACTAAACGGAGAATTTTTCTCCGATATCAGTACCTGGTACGCCGATACGTTTCCATTCCGGGAAACTCTGATGAACGCCAATGCAAAGATGAAAAAACTGTATGGCATTACCACACAGGAAATCTACGGTGATGCTGCTCAGGGTGATGAGATTCCGGATGCCGATGCCGAGATGGAGACCACACCGACACCTGAGGTCACTCCGGAAGAAGAGGAGGACCTTCCGGAGGAAGATGGAACTATCCATGCGGAACCGGAAAAACTGGGTAAGATCTATATTGCCGATAACCGCGGTTTTGAACTTTACGGCTTCAGCCGGGCCGGTGCCGACGCCTACATCAATATGATGAATTCTGCTGCTGCTCAGTTAAAAGATATCGCCACTGTATACGATATTCTGGTTCCTACCAGTATCGCCGTCATTGTCGATGAAGAAAACCAGCAGAAAGTCGGTTCTAACAGTCAGGAAGACACTTTCGCTTACGTCAACGGTCATCTGGACGCTTCCATCAACCAGGTAGGCGTTCTGGATACCTTAAAGAAGCACAACAGCGAATACCTGTACTTTAAGACCGACCACCACTGGACCGCTGACGGTGCTTATTACGCTTACAGGGAACTGATGAAAGCCAAGGGTATGACAGCCTCTGCGCTGACAGATTATACCAGAACCGAATATCCGGGATTTATCGGTTCCTTCTACCAGTACAGTAACCAGTCCGACACCCTGAAAAATAATCCGGATACAGTCGTTGCCTATACACCGACCTGCAATGATCTGACCTATACCGATACCGACGGTAATCAGAAAACAGGTCATGTAGTTTCTGATGCAACTCAGTATTCGGAAGGTAACAAATATCTCTGCTTCATCTGTGGTGACCAGCCATACGAACGTATCGATAACCCGAATATCACCGACGGATCCTCCTGCGTTGTCATCAAAGAGTCTTACGGTAATGCTTTCGTACCGTTCCTGGTCAACAGTTACCAGACCGTACACGTTGTCGACTACCGTTACTTCAGCGGCAACCTGATCGATCTTGTAAAAGAAAACGGCATTCAGGATGTTATCTATGTTAATAACGCAAATGCACTGATTGAAAGTGCAGCTAAAAATATGACCCGTATCATCAGTTAAAAAAAGAAACCGGGCTGTTCCTCATCGGAAACAGTTCGGTTTCTTTTTTTCATTTTATTCTTTTTTACAACTATTTCTCATCCTCTGTCAGCGTCAAAAACGCATCGATCAGATCTTTCACATTCATCTTGTTGACCAGTCCACAATTGCCATCCTGATCTTCCATCACATAGAAGCTGGAATCTCTCGGCGTATAGGAGATCGTGATTTCACTTCCATCTGTTCCGTAATAGGAAAGTGTAAGTTCCGCGTCGCCTTTGTTTGTATTTTCTTCCAGACGGCTCTGGCATGTCATACCTGCCGCTGCCCGGTAGAATGCGGTGAAAGCATCACTGTCTGCTTCCTGATCATTCACATAGTAAGTGGTCACGGTCTTTGTCTCTTCTTCGTCTGCGTCCTCGCTGTCTGCATCAGCGTCTGTGTCTTTGCTCTCATCCTTCTCCACTTTTTCTTCTGTCACAACCCGTTTCAGCGTATAAGTGGTTCCCTGATAGGTCACATTCAGATGATCCAGATCACTGATCGTCATCGAATCAATCGATGTTTTCCAGTAATCAAATGCTTTTCCATTCAGTAATGTGTCCAGGGATGCCTGGGAAATTCCGTGAAGTTCACTGGAATCGCCCAGTCTCACGTAATAATTTCCATCGGTTTCATTGACATTTCCCACATACAGAACCAGTTCTTTGTCCACTGCCTGTGTGGTCGTTTCACTGGAATCTTCTGTATCGTCCGTATTTGCCTCAGAATCGCTTTTTGTGTCGTCTGTGGAATCTGCTTCCACTTCTTCGGTATAATCGACTGTGATGGTCATTTTCGGCTTCTCAAGGCCATACACAGCCCAGTCTGTGCAGTTGTAGTCGTAATATCCGGCAAAGGAAATACCGGCGACGGTGCTCTGCAGTGTTCCCGCCTGTGTGGAATCCGCTTCCTGTTTGTCTTTATCGCTTCCCTCTACATACCAGCCAGTCGATGATTTTCCATTATTGGTCAGCGTATAGGAATTGCTGTCTTTTTCCACCGCAATCTTGCTGATCGTGGAGGAAGTGATCGTCGGATAGCTTTCACTCTCCGCATAGTTATACAGCCCGCCGGAAAATGCATTTCCAAGATCCGTACCTGTGGTATACACCGTTGAGGTGTCATCGTTCAGGCAGATATAGGTGTTGCCGGTGGAACTGTTTTTATCACCGACGGTAATCTTTTCTGTACTTCCGTCTGTTTTGACAACCTCGATCACATTGACCGGATCGTCCAGACCGTATTCTCCCGGATCCTCCACATCCGTCAGGGTACGGTCCGCTTTGATCGATGCCAGATAGGATACTGCGCTGTCTACTTTCGAAGCATCCACCGGAAAATCCTCCTGACCTTCCAGCGTCCAGCTGTCTTCACCCTTTTGGAAGGTGAGGGTCTGATCCCCCGCCTCAAAGGTTAATGTACTGATATCGTCACTGGCGATTGCCGCCGCTTCTTCCTGCGCGGTCTCTTCTTCCGTTGTCTTTTCCTCACTGCTGTTCACTTTTAACAGTGCAACATAGCACACGATCAGCACACACAGAAGGACAACACCCGCAAGGATTACAGATAAGCCCCTTTTTTTCTTCATTACTGTTTTCTCCTCTTAAACCAGATCAAGGTACCGATCAGCAGGAATGCCACCGGGATCACACCGCACACGATGATGCTCCAGTATGCCGCATCAAACTGCGGAACGGTCAGATAGCTCATGGTCAGGCTCTTGCTTGTCACATCGATGACCGGTGCATCATTTTCACACATCCAGCCCAGCACTGCCAGCACCAGATCCGTATTGCCCCCGGATACCTGCTGGTCGGTAGCCTCGTCGAGAAGGCTTGCACAGCCGAAATATACCAGCTGTGTGGTATTGTCATCGTCCACCTGCTCGGTTACAGAAACACCAACCTGGAAGCTGCCTTCTTCATCGCCGTCCTCTTTCTCATAGGTGGACATATTCTGTACCTCTTTCTTGGTATACGCTTTATCGGATGTTGATAACAGAGGAGTAATTTCCAGCGTATCACGGTAATCGCTCAGTGTTTTTACCGGCTGTGAGATTGGCGCCAGCACATAGCGGTTGTTACTCTTAATGTCTGAGGTAATATCCGAACTGTCAATGGTCGGAACAATATAATACGGTCTCTGCATGATGTAATGACCGGTATCTCCCTCCATGATCACACCGTCTCCGGTAGTCACACCGTAATTTTCCAGTACGCTCTTCAGGTTTGGCATATCTGTTCCGGTATATTCCGTGAAAATCATCACTTTTCCGCCGGCTTCCATGTAGGTAATGATCTTCTGTGCTTCTTCTTCCGAGAGATCTTTCTGCGGCGCTGCGATCAGCAGGCATCCGGTATCTTCCGGAACCGCATCCTGTGTCAGCAGATTCAGGCTCTGTACATCGTAATTTGCTTTCTCCAGACTGTCGGTCAGGCTGCTGTTCAGCTCCAATTCTTCATGACCTTCCAGCGTGTAGATCACCGGCAGATTCTCGGAAGTCACATAAGAGATCGCACTGTCGATCTGACCTTCCCCGTCAAATCCTGTCGTATTGGTCTGATAGGTCGTATAATCCACCTGTGTTTCGTACAGATCGCTGTAGCTGATGACTTTACTCTTGTCCCCGGCAACCACAATCAGGCTGTTATCGGACACATCATCGCTCGTATACTGAGAAGTAAAGTTCGGATATAACACCGGATCTTTTTTCTCTACGGTGATATGTTTGGACTCCTCTTTGTATTTCGTCAGCATTTTTTCCAGTATGGAGTCTTCATTTCCGGACTGTACGATATGGTAGATCGTAATATCCGTATCCAGATTTTTCAGGTAACTTACCGTCTCATCTGAGATGGTATACAGTTTCTGGGTACTTACATCCACCTGCGTGTATTTCTCGGGAATCTGTCCCACGATCAGGTTCACAACAACCAGAACCGCGATCACGATCGCAGTCACCGCCATGCTGTAAGAACCGTTTTTCAGCGATTTTTTATTGATGCTTCCCATTTCCTTGATGGTACTTCCCGCTGATTTTAATTTCTTTTTGATATTGATTTTCATTCTTCCAGCCTCCTAATTCCATCTTCTCTTGGTAATGGTCTGAACCGTAAGAACCAGGAAAATAATGATCACAGACAGGAAATATACCACTCCCTGCAGGTCCAGAATACCGTTTGTAAAGTTATCAAAGTGACTGGTAATATTGAAAACATCCAGGAATTTCTGAATGCTTCCCTCAAACAGTGTGGATTTTACCATATAGGTGATGGCAAGCGCCGCTTCCCCTGCGATACCGATAACCGCTGCAATCCACAGGTTCTGGATCATATGGTAAATCCATACAGCAGCCAGCAGAACCAGGATCATATAGCAGGCCAGAGACGCCATGGAGCTGTCCGGAATCAGGGATCCGATACCGGTGATCATGTAGCAGATAAACAGTACGATAAAGGTTACAACTGCTGCAATGACCGGATTTTCCGTAACAGATGACCAGAAGATTCCGACTGCGATCTGAGCAAATCCGAGAAGAGCAAATCCAAGCACTGCCGTATATGCCATCGCATAGGATACCGTGCCGTATTTTCCCATGATCAGCGGATACAGACAGATGATCAGCAGCGGGATCACATAAACGGTAGATACTGCCAGGAACTTGCCGGTAACGATCTCACCAACCGATACCGGAGCTGTCAAAAGCAGCTGATCGGTCTTCTGTTTGCGTTCTTCTGCGATGGTTTTCATCGTCAGAATCGGCACCAGGATCAGGAATATAACGGTAATGGCACTTAAGGTGTTGCCAAATAACGGGTATGCATTCTGCAGGTTATAGGCGGTAAAATAGATGCCTTCCAGAAGCAGAATGAAAAATATAAATACATATCCGATCATAGAGGACAGATAACTTTTTACTTCTTTCTTATAAATCGCTTTCATCGTGAGCCTCCTGTTCTGTTTCATTCTCTTTTTCCGCGTCTGTACCAGTTTCATCTTCCGGTACGGACTCCGGTTCGGTGTCCTGTTCGTCCGTAACAGGGGCTGTTTCGTTTTGTGTCAGTTCGAGGAAGATGTCTTCGAGGGATACTTTCGTAAACTGCATATTCAGGATCGGCATTTTTGCATCTGCCATCATATAAAACAGTTTTTCACGGATATCCGTCTTTTCTTCTGTTGTGATCACCATACTCACTGTTTTTTCGTTTTCTTCCGCTTTCCACTCTATTTTTTGAATTTCTTCTACTCCGCGCAACAGATTTTTAACGTCCTGTTTTTCTCCTTTTACGGTAAGTTCCAGGGTGTTGCTTCCCAGTGAATGGTTCCTCAGGTTTTCTGTGGTATCACTCGCAACCAGTTTTCCGTGGTTGATGATCATGATGTAATCACAGACAGCACTTACTTCTGACAGAATATGAGAACTTAATATAATGGTGTGTTCTTCGCTGAGTTTCTTGATCAGTTCACGGATCTCGATGATCTGTTTCGGATCGAGTCCTACGGTTGGCTCATCCAGAATGATGATCTCAGGATATCCGAGGATCGCCTGGGCAAGTCCTACTCGCTGTTTGTATCCTTTGGACAGGTTTTTGATCAGGCGGTTTGCCATCGCGGTGATGCCTGTCAGTTCCATAACCTGTTCGATCTGGGTTTCTCTTTCGTTTTTCGGGATTTTTTTGAGTTCTGCCGCGAATTTCAGGTATTCAGCTACCGTCATATCAAAGTACAGTGGAGGCTGTTCCGGCAGGTATCCGATGCATTTTTTCGCGGCTTCCGGCTCTTCCAGAATGTTATGTCCGTCGATCAGGACTTCGCCGGATGTAGACGCGATGTAGCCGGTCATAATGTTCATGGTTGTGGATTTTCCGGCGCCGTTGGGGCCTAAGAAGCCGTAGATCTGGCCTTTTTCCACGTGAAATGACAGGTGATCGACAGCGGTGTGATCACCGTATTTCTTTACTAAATTCTTCACTTCTATCACAATTTGTTACCTCCTTTATTGGTATTATTTTATAGAGAAAGTGTGATGAAGTTTCGAAATGTTTGTGTTTTCTTTGTGAAATGTATGTGATCTGACTGATTTTTAGATGCGCGTAGTAGAAAAATATTTATGAAAATACTTTTTTCTCTGGTCTGTTTTCAGATTCGCATGCCTGACACTTTACATCTGTTTTCTGTCTTTATTTTCTACTCTCCCCGTATTTGCCCTATATTCGCGTTTTCTGCTATGTGAGTGGAGTGTTTGTTAACTTGTACAGAAAAACCCCGTTTTGAGCTGTTTTTCGGCTTCTCACGGGGTTTTCTTGTGTTCATGTGTTATTTGATTGGTTCTTTGGATGGTAAACCGGCTTTTCTTGGGAATTTTTTGCCGGTTGGTTTGGTTTTTCGGATGACTACGAAGGAGCGTTCCATGTCGGTGTCTGCCAGCTGGAATTTTTCGGTTTTTTCCAGGTTGCCGCCGAGGATTTTGATGGCGGTTTTGGCTCCGGTCAGTTCATCCTGGATTTTTCCTGATTTATACGGGATAAAGTGACCGCCCACTTTTACATAGGGCAGGCAGTATTCGGACAGGGTGCTTAAGTTGGCTACGGCGCGGGAGACGCACAGGTCGAACCGTTCTCTGTAGTCTGCCTGACGGGCGTAGTCTTCGGCTCTTCCGTGGATGGCGCGGATTCCGGTGAGACCGAGGGTTTCGATGACGGTGTTCAGGAATTTGACGCGCTTGTTCAGGGAGTCGAGAAGGACGATCTCCTGATCCGGGAAGGCGATTTTTAACGGGATGCCCGGGAAGCCGGCGCCGGTTCCCAGGTCCAGGATTTTCATCGGTTTGCTGTAGTCGCACACTTTGACGGACGCTACGCTGTCCAGGAAGTGTTTGGTGATGACTTCTTCGTATTCGGTGATGGCAGTCAGGTTCATTACTGTATTCCATTCCACCAGAAGTTCATAGTAGGTCAGGAACTGTTCGATCTGTTTTTCATTTAATGTGATCTCCAGCTCGGCAAGTCCTTTTTCAAACCATGTGGTATCGTATTGAGCCATGCTTGTTCCTTTCTGTTTTTACATTTTTTTCCATATGCACTTAGACAGGCAGCAGCAGAAACCTCTGCTGCCGCCCCTATATATCTTCTTTACACGCGATGACTTTCCAGATATACCAGCAATACCGATACATCCGCCGGGGATACGCCTGCGATACGGGATGCCTGACCGATGCTTACCGGGCGGTACAGTTTTAATTTCTGTACGGCCTCGATGCGCAGGCTCTTCACCTGATCGTAATCCATATCTTCCGGGATCTTTTTGCTTTCCAGTTTCTTGAACTGTTCCACCTGTTTTAACTGGCGGGTGATGTAGCCATCGTACTTGATGTTGATGTTGACCTGTTCCCGGATATCATAGCGGAGTTCCGGGCGGTTTTTATCGATCGGCGCCAGTGCTTCGTAGTTCAGTTCCGGGCGGCGGATCAGCTCGCCCAGTGTGGAGCCGGAGGTCAACGGGGTACTTCCATACTGTTCGAGAAGTTCCTGTACCGGTTTGGATGCTCCCACATTGACATGTTCCACACGCTCGATCTCTTCTTTGATCAGCCGTTCTTTCTCAAGAATATCCTGATACTGTTCCTCGCTGATCAGTCCGACGCGGTAGCCTTTTTCGCGGAGCCGCAGATCCGCGTTATCCTGACGGAGCAGCAGACGATACTCGGCACGGCTTGTCATCATACGGTATGGCTCATGGTTTTCTTTCGTTACCAGATCGTCGATCAGAACGCCGATATACGCCTCGGAACGGTCGAGTACCAGCAGTTCCTCACCCTTGACTTTCAGTGCCGCGTTGATACCCGCGATCAGCCCCTGTGCGGCTGCCTCCTCGTATCCTGAGCTTCCGTTAAACTGACCGCCGCTGAACAGGTTTTTGATATTTTTAAATTCCAGTGTCGGCATCAGCTGTCTTGGGTTGATGCAGTCGTACTCGATCGCGTAGGCATTTCGCACGATCTTTGCGTGTTCCAGTCCCGGTACGGAGTGATACATCTCATGCTGGACATCCTCTGGCAGGGAGCTGGACATACCGCCGACATACATTTCATTCGTGTTCAGCCCTTCCGGTTCGATAAATACCTGATGTCTGGATTTATCTGCAAATCTTACCACTTTGTCCTCGATCGACGGACAGTACCGCGGACCGGTTCCCTCGATCATACCGGAATACAGCGGGGAACGATCCAGATTTTCCCGGATGATCTCATGGGTTTTCTCGTTGGTATAGGTCAGCCAGCAGGATACCTGATCGATCTGGACACTTTCCGGGTCGGTGGAGAAAGAAAACGGAACGACTCTCTCGTCTCCCTTCTGCTCTTCCATCTTTGAAAAATCGATCGACCGTTTGTCGATACGCGCCGGTGTTCCGGTCTTGAAACGGAACATCTCCACACCGTTCGCCTTCAGGGAATCTGTCAGATAATTGGCTGCCTGCAGTCCGTTCGGACCGGTATAATTGCTGACATCTCCGTAGATGCATCTCGCCTTCAGGTAGGTTCCGGTACACAGTACCACTGCCTTTGCATAATAGGTCGCACCGGAGTACGTCTTTACGCCTTTGACCGTACCGTCTTCCACGATCAGTTCCGTCACTTCCGCCTGTTTGATCGTCAGATGCGGCGTATTTTCCAGCACCTGGCGCATGGTATTGCTGTAATTTTTCTTATCCGCCTGGGCACGCAGGGAATGGACTGCAGGTCCTTTGGATTTGTTTAACATCTTGGACTGGATAAAGGTCTTATCGATGACCTTTCCCATCTCTCCGCCCAGCGCATCGATCTCTTTTACCAGATGCCCCTTGGAGCTTCCTCCGATATTCGGGTTACACGGCATCATCGCGATGCTGTCCACACTGACGGTAAATACCATAGTTTCAAGCCCCAGTCTGGCTGCTGCCAGTGATGCCTCGCAGCCGGCGTGTCCGGCTCCGATAACGGCGACATCTATATATTCCACCAGTTTGTTCATTTCTTTCTCCTTCTGCCACTCTTACTTGCCGGTACAGAACTTGCTGAAGATCTCATTGACCAGATCCTCTCCAACCGACTCTCCCACAATCCTTCCAAGCACCTCATATGCGTTCATAAGATCGATAGAGAAGAAATCTTCCGGCATCTCCATGGCAATGCTGTTTTCCACCATCGTAAGGCTCTGATACGCTTCCTCAAGCGCCGTCTTATGGCGGACATTCGTAATATATACTTCATCGTTAAAGGACAATTCTCCTGCAAAAAACATCGATTTGATCTGTTCTTCGAGAAGTTCTACACCCTGCTCCTGTCTTGCGGAGATCGCGAGCACCGGCATATCCGTGCGCGCTTCCAGCATCTCTTTTGTCACCACCGGAGTCAGGTCGCTCTTGTTTAACAGAATGATCGCTTTTTTATCCCGGAGAATCTCCAGAATTTCCTCATCATTTTCATCTAACGGAATGGAGGAATCCACGACATATAATACCAGATCCGCGTCTTTTGCGTAAGCTCTGGCTCTCTCCACGCCGATTTTTTCCACCACATCTTCCGTTGCCCGGATTCCCGCCGTATCCATCATCCGAAGGGAGATTCCCTGTAAAACGATTGTCTCCTCAAGGACATCTCTCGTCGTTCCGGCGATATCCGTGACGATCGCCTTTTCCTCTCCGACCAGATAATTTAACAGAGAAGATTTTCCCGCGTTCGGTTTTCCCACGATCACGGTCCGGATACCTTCCCGTATCATCTTTCCTTCGTCAAAAGAGTCCGCCAGACGACGGATCTTCTTCTTTTCCTCTTCTACCGTCTGCGCGAGTTTTTCGCTGTACCCGTCCAGACTGATATGTTCCGGATCATCCAGCGCCGATTCAATATACGCGATATGATACAGGATACTGCTTCGGATCTCTTTGATGGACGTTAAGACAGAGCCTTTCAGCTGGCTTAACGAGCTTTTTAGTGCGTATTCATTCTTCGCCTGGATCACATCGATCACCGCCTCTGCCTGAGACAGATCGATCCTTCCGTTTAAGAAGGCACGCTTGGTAAATTCTCCCGGTTCCGCCGGTCTTGCACCCGCATGGATCACGGCTTCGAGTACCTTTTTCATGGCAAGAACGCCGCCGTGGCAGTCGATCTCCACCGTATCTTCTCCGGTATAACTTCTCGGTCCTTTCATGATCATCACCAGGACTTCATCGATCATGGTATCGTTGTCATAGATAAATCCGTAATGGATCGTATGGCTTTCGGCTTCTTTTATCTTCTTTTTTCCGCCTTTTGAGCGGTATACTTTGCTGATGATCTCCATGCTATCGTCACCGCTGATACGGATAATGCCGATTCCTGAAGCACTCATCGCTGTGGCAATTGCCGCAATCGTATCTCCTGTCATCTCTGTCTTACTCCTTAAAACAGGAAAAGATGCTACTCACGCCCCGTGAAATAACATCTTTTCCATTCAACTACTTATTTACCTTTATAAACAACTACGACATGACGGTAAGGTTCATTGCCCTCACTGTATGTTTCCACGTACTTGTTTCCCTGCAGTGCAGAATGGATGATTCTTCTCTCATAAGGATTCATTGGTTCTAACACTACCGGCTTTCTTGTTTTACGCACTTTGAAAGCAATGTTTTTTGCCAGGTTTTCCAGCGTGTCTTTTCTGCGGCTTCTGTAGTTTTCGGTATCTACTTTCACTCTGACATAATCCTGCTGCTCTTTGTTGACAACCAGGCTGGTCAGATACTGCAGAGAATCCAGTGTCTGTCCTCTCTTACCGATCAGGATACCCATATCCTCACCGACAAAATCGATTTCCAGGCAATCGGCGGTCTTATCATAGTTCATGGTAATCTCCACCGGAAGTTCCATTGCACCAAATACGCCGGTCAGGAATTTTTCTGCATCCTGTTTCATCTGCTGTACCTGTTCTTCGGTACGGACAACCGGTTTTCTCGGTTCCGGCTTCGGCTGTGCTTCTTTTGCCACCGGTTTTACTTCCTTATTTTCTGTCTGCGGTTTGGCAGCAGTCTCTTTTTTCGGCTCTCTTACCGGTTTGGCTTCTTTTTTTACTTCTTTTTTGAATTCTTTTTTGGGTTCTTTCTTTTCTTCCTTAACAGGGGCTTTCTTTTCCTTTTTCTCTTCTTTTGCAAGCTCTTTTAAGATGTCGAATTCTTCTTCCTGCACCTTTTTACGAACTTTGATCACGGCAGGTTTGCTGCCGATAAATCCCAAGAAACCGGAAGTACCCTCCTGGACAACCTGAATCTCTAAGTTATCACTGGAAGTCTCGAACTCCAGACAAGCCTTTGTAATGGCTTCATCGACGGTTTTCGCAGTAATCTCTTTGAATTCCATAGCCCTTTCTCCCCCTATTTCTTCTTCGCGTTCTTTTCGTCAAACTGTTTTACCATGTTCGCCTTGGCAGCCAGACTGCCCGGTTTTACATTGGCGTTATTATAATATTCCGTTGCTTTCTTTCTCTGTGCAGCTTTTTCTTCCTGACTCAGACCGGATGTTTTATCAGGTGCCTGAATGTTTCTTGCATTCATTCTTGCCTGCTGGTTGATCTGCTGTGCAGACACACCTCTTTTTTCCATCTTTTTCTTCATCTTTTCCTGATTCCGGCGAACCAGGTCTTCCATATCCATCTGCTCCATCTTACGGTTGATCACCAACTGCTGGATACAACGGATCACAGCACCGATTACCCAGTAAATACCGATACCTACCGGGAAAGAGAAACAGAATACGGCAGACATGATCGGCATGAACGTATTCATGCTTTTCATAGAAGCTTCCATTGCACTCGGTTCACTGTTCGGAGCCTGCTTTGGCTGCGGCATCAGTTTGTAGTTCATCCACTGTGTCAGCCATGCAAGGATCGGAACCATGGCAGCGGAAAATACCAGAAGGTATCCTGCTGCTCCGCCCTGTGCCATACCGCTTTTGATAATAGCCAGCGGGGTATCTGAGATATTCAGGTTCAGGAACGTATTCATATGGCTGGTCTGCTGCGCTACTTTATCGAACAGATCGGAAAATCCGCTGAAATCGCTGATTTGTGAGAATTTTTCCATCTGTGACGGGGACAGTTTGTACAGAAAATCAATCGTTGTTGTCTTGGTAAATTCTGTATTGGCTGAGATTCCGGTCATTGTTATCTTGTTGTCGGTTAAGAACTGGCTGATGATACTGCCAAATCCATCGACAGACATGATCTTTGCGGTCAGTCCGGTAAATACGTTTCTTACTCCGGAGATATATCCAGGAATGTGATAGATTACCTGGTACAAAGCCAGCAGAACCGGCATCTGAACCAACAGCTGTACGCAGCTTCCTGTTGGAGATACACCATATTTCTGATATACAGCACTGATCTCCTCATTCTGCTTCATCATAGAATCCTGGTCTTTTTTACCATTGTATTTCTTCTGGATTTTCTGGATCTCCGGCTGCATCACAGCGTTCAATTTGGAGAATTTCTGCTGTTTGATCTGCAACGGAGTCATCAGAAGATATACAACCAGTGTAAATAAAATAATGGACAGACCGATGTTTGTGATACCGATCAGTTCCAGACCGCTGTAGATCACATTGATCATCCATCCCAGAATCTCACTTACCCATCCGATAATAGGCATCGAAACCTTCGTCATTACGATATTCAATTATGTTTCCTCCTTAAATGTAATTCCCATTACATCAGTCTACGGAACCGGATCCACTCCGCCTTTGGAGAACGGGTTACACCGTAAGATCCTCCATATGGCTAAAAGAGAGCCCTTAAACGCTCCGTATTTTTCAATTGCCTCCAGTCCGTACTGCGAACAGGACGGAAAATAGGGACACTTGGTACTCTTTAAAGGGGAAATATATTTCTGGTAGAATCTGATTCCTTTAATCAATATTGCTTTCATGTTCTTCCTTCTCTACAAGGTGATGTAACCTGCCAAGGTGTAGGAATGCACTCTCAATCTCACGAAACGTTCTCTCTTTTGCACTCACGCGGGCTACCACAACAATATCAAACCCTCTACGAAATACATCCTCATGCAGCCGGTAACTTTCTCTTACCAGTCTGCAGAGCCGGTGGCGCACTACACTGTTGCCCACTTTTTTACTGACGGAGATTCCGATTCTGTTTTTCCCCAGCTGATTCTCTTTCGCATACATGACTAAATACTTATTTACATAAGATGTTCCTGTTTTATATACCAGCTGAAAATCTCTGTTCTTTTTTAAGCTCTCTGCATCTTTATATTTCATAGAAATTCCTTACCTTTAAAGAAAAATTTTTTTAAATCTTTTAGATAGAAGAAAAGACCACAATGTATGCGGTCTTATGTCTTATGCTGATAAGCTTTTTCTTCCTTTTAATCTTCTGGCAGCCAGAACTTTTTTGCCACCTTTTGTGCTCATTCTTGCTCTGAATCCGTGAACTTTTGCTCTGGATCTTTTTTTCGGCTGAAATGTCATTTTCATATCTAAGGCACCTCCTTTAATATCCGTTATTTGGTTATAATCGTCTTTTCATGTATGTCAGAAAACATCGTTTCAATTATATTCATAAATAAATGGCAAGTCAAGTCAAATCGCGGTTTTTTCCTGATTTTTTTCATTTTTTTCTTAAAATCCGGCTCCCGGTATCATCCGCGCTCCGCCGATCTCCGTGCTCCCGATAGCAGACCGAATCCCCCCCTTTTTCGGTTACGCACATCTTTTCACAGCCTGTACACATGGTTTACGTAAGTTATCCACCGGATGTGGATAACTTGTGGATAAGTGGTGTATATGATGTGTATACATTTTGGACAATTCCCATAATTCCCTGTTTTTCCGCCTTTTTCGATGTGTATAACTCCTGCTGCCCTTTTATTTATCCACGGGATAAGTATTTTACCTCCGTTTTTTTATCTACTTATCCACATTTTGTCGTTGCTAAAATCCACATTTTATTATAAGATATGGTAGAGAAAGTAGCTCGTTCTATCAGCTGCCTTGCACTTATGGAGGAAATCATGAACATTATTTACGAAAAATGGGACGAAATATTGGAAACAGTAAAGACGGAACACGAATTATCGGACGTCTCTTTCAAAACCTGGTTAAAACCGCTGACCATTCACAACATCGATGACCAGGTAGTTACCATACTGGTTCCTTCCCAGCAGGTTGGACTGAATTATATCAGCAAAAAGTACGCTCTCCCACTGAAAGTTGCGATTTCAGAACTGACCGGGTCCGACTATGATATCAGATTCGTCCTGCCGGAAGATGTACAAAATGTAGAAAAAGAAGTCCCCGTTTCTACTAATTATAATACCAGCATGGAAATGGCAAACCTGAATCCGAAATACACCTTCGATACGTTTGTCGTCGGAAGCAACAACAAATTTGCCCACGCGGCATCCCTCGCCGTGGCAGAATCTCCGGGAGAAATCTACAATCCCCTCTTTTTATATGGAGGCGTTGGTCTTGGAAAGACCCATCTGATGCATTCCGTTGCACACTTTATATTAGAAAGAAACCCTTCCACCAAAATTCTGTACACCACCAGTGAAGAATTTACCAACGAACTGATCGAGGCAATCCGAAACGGAAACAACACTGCGATGACAAAATTCCGCGAAAAGTACCGGAACATCGATGTTTTACTGATCGACGATATCCAGTTTATCATCGGAAAAGAATCTACACAGGAAGAATTTTTCCATACTTTCAACGCTCTTCACGGAGCCAAAAAACAGATCATTATCTCCAGTGATAAACCGCCGAAAGATATGGAGATCCTCGAAGACCGTATCCGTTCCCGTTTTGAATGGGGACTTTTAGCTGACATCTCCTCTCCTGACTACGAGACGCGTGTTGCGATCCTCCGGAAAAAAGAAGAAATGGACGGCTACAACCTGGATGATTCCATCATCGAATATATCGCGAAAAACATTAAGTCTAATATCCGTGAGCTGGAAGGATCTTTAAACAAAATTATCGCCTACGCGAACCTTGAAAAACGGGAAGTTACGATGGAACTGGCGGAAACGGTACTGAAAGATATCATTTCCCCGAACGATAAGAAGATCATCACACCGGAATATATCATCAACACCGTTGCGGAGCACTATGATATCACACCGGAGGACATCATCGGCACCAAACGAAACAGTAAAGTCGTTTATCCTCGCCAGATTGCCATGTATCTTTGCCGGGAACTTGCCAATATTCCGTTAAAATCCATCGGTCAGTGTATGGGAAACCGTGATCACACTACCATTATGCATGGCTGCGACAAGATCGAACAGGAATTAAAAACTTCACAGACCACACAGAAAGCGATCGAGATTCTGAAGAAAAAACTTCAGCCGGGCAATTAGCCGCTTGCTCTAGCAGTTTTTAGTTATCCACATTCCGTCTGTGAATTCGCTGTGTATAATCTGTGGACAACCGGAACCTTATTATTCCATCCACAAACCGTACACAGGCACCTTCTACGGGATGCACACAGTTATCCCATAGAAAAATCCTTATATTTTCGGGGCTTGCACCACTTTTACACATTTTCACAGCCCCTACTACGAATACTACGGATTTCTTATTATTTTTTTATACATGAGCCCTCAGGTTCAAGGAAGGAAGTTATTCACATTATGAAATTAATCTGTGCCAAAAACGAATTATTAAAGAGTGTCAACATTTCACTGAAAGCTGTCTCGTCTAAAACAACCATGCCGATCCTAGAATGTATCCTGATCGATGCTTCCGCAGCAGAAATCACCTTCACTTCTAATGATATGGAACTGGGTATCGAGACAAAAGTGAAAGGTATTATAGAAGAAAAAGGTATCGTTGCCCTGGATGCAAAACTGTTTTCTGATATTATCCGTAAACTTCCGGACAGTGATGTAACCATCCAGACCGATGCAAACCTGAATACTACGATCACCTGTGAGAAAGCAAAGTTCACAATTCCTGGAAAATCCGGAGATGATTTTGCTTATTTGCCAGTTATTGAACGTACAGAAGGTATTGAAATCTCACAATTTACATTAAAAGAAGTGATTCGTCAGACAATATTCTCAATTGCAGCAAACGAAAATAACAAGCTGATGACCGGTGAACTCTTTGAGATCAAGGACAATATGCTGAAAGTAGTTTCACTCGACGGCCATCGAATCGCGATCCGTAAGATCGAACTGAAAGATAATTACCCTGCAAGAAAGGTTGTCGTTCCTGGAAAGACACTGAATGAAATCAGCAAGATCCTTTCGGGTGAAGTAGAAGATCAGGTGAAGATTTTCTTTACCGAAAACCATATTGTTTTTGAATTTGATGATACCGTAGTCGTTTCCCGGCTGATCGAAGGCGAATATTTCCGGATCGACCAGATGCTCTCGAGTGATTATGAGACAAAAGTGAAGATCAACAAGCGGGAATTCCTCGAGTGTATCGACCGTGCCACACTTTTTGTAAAAGAAGGTGACAAAAAACCGATCATTATTACAATCGATGATACCGGTATGCAGCTGAACATCAATTCCCAGATGGGTTCCATGAATGAAGAGATCGATATCAATAAAGAAGGAAAAGATATTATGATCGGATTCAACCCGAAGTTTCTAATCGACGCACTGAAAGTCATCGACGATGAAGAAATTTCTATTTATCTGGTCAATCCAAAGGCTCCTTGTTTCATCAAAAACGAAGAAGAATCCTATATTTACCTGATTCTTCCGGTAAATTTTAATACCGCACGGTAAGAAAGTGAGAAAAAATGGAAATAATTAAACTGAGAGACGAGTATATCAAGCTCGGTCAGGCGCTGAAAGCAGCGAACCTGGTGGAAGACGGCGTGGAAGCCAAACTGGTGATCCAGGATGGTTTAGTAAAGGTAAACAACGAGGTTGACATAAGACGGGGACGTAAGTTGTACGACGGAGATGTGGTTTCTTTTGACGGACAGGAACTGCGGATTGAAAAATAAAAAGTATGTACATTGAATCGTTGGAATTGAAAAATTTTCGAAACTATGAGGATCTGTCCATCGTTTTGGATCCGGGGACAAATATTCTCTACGGAGACAATGCCCAGGGAAAGACGAACGTTCTCGAGGCCGTCTATCTTTGCGGAACCACAAAATCGCACCGGGGAAGCAAGGATAAAGAGATGATCCGGTTTGATCAGGACGAGTCGCATATCCGGATGATGGTAAAAAAGGATGGCGTATCTCATAAGATCGATATGCATCTGAAAAAAAATAAAGCCAAAGGCATCGCCATCGACGGGATTCCGATCCGGAAGGCAGCAGAGCTTTTCGGTATCGTGAATCTGGTGGCATTTTCTCCGGAAGACCTGAATATCATCAAAAACGGACCTTCCGAGAGAAGAAGATTTATGGATTTGGAACTTTGTCAGTTAAATAAAGTTTACTTACAGGAGCTGACGAGTTATAATAAGGTGTTAAATCAGCGCAATAAGCTGTTAAAAGACATCGGTTTTCAGCCTGGACTGACGGAGACACTGGATGTGTGGGATATGCAGCTGGTTTCTTACGGGAAGAAGATCATTTCTCTGAGAAAGCGGTTTATGGAAGAACTCGGAGAGATCATCCGGCAGATCCACAGCAACCTGACCGGGCAGAAAGAAGAGATCCGGCTGTTGTATGAACCGGATGTGGAAGAGGAAGTATTTGAAGAAAAACTGCAGAGTGCGAGAGAAAAAGATCTTCGTTTCCGTGTGACGTCCGTAGGTCCTCACAGAGACGATTTTTGTGTACAGACCAACGGGATCGATATTCGAAAGTATGGGTCCCAGGGACAGCAGCGCACGGCAGCTCTTTCTTTGAAAATGTCGGAAATCTACCTGGTGGAAAAGGTGACGAAGGATCATCCGGTGCTACTTCTGGATGATGTATTGTCGGAACTTGACAGTAACCGGCAAAATTATCTGTTGCAGAGCATCCACAATATCCAGACGGTGATCACATGTACCGGTCTGGATGAACTGATCGAGAATAATTTTTCGATTGACAGGGTGTTCCGGGTGACCGAAGGGAAAATTGATTTTTAAATAAAAATTTAGGAGGATAAGGATGAGTACAGAATACGGAGCAGATCAAATCCAGATATTGGAAGGTTTGGAAGCGGTCAGAAAAAGACCTGGTATGTACATCGGAAGTACATCCATCCGCGGACTTCACCATCTGGTCTACGAGATCGTAGATAATGCAGTGGATGAGGCACTTGCGGGATTTTGTGATGTAATCGATGTCAAAATTCAGGAAGATAATTCCATTACCGTCATAGATAACGGAAGGGGTATCCCTGTGGGAATCAACCACAAAGCGGGGATTCCGGCCGTGGAAGTTGTATTCACCATCCTTCATGCAGGAGGAAAGTTTGGCGGTGGAGGGTACAAGGTATCCGGAGGTCTTCACGGTGTAGGTGCATCTGTAGTAAATGCACTTTCCGAGTGGCTGGAAGTTACGATCTACCATGAAGGCAAGGTCTACCGTCAGAGATATGAACGGGGAAAAACCATTTATAAATTAAAGGTCATTGGAGACTGTGATCCGGAAAAAACAGGAACCATGGTATCGTTCCTGCCGGATAAAGAGATCTTTGAAGAAACCATATTTGATTTTGATACCCTGAAACAGAGATTCCGTGAGATGGCGTTCCTGACAAAAGGTCTGAAGATCCGTCTGACGGATGAGCGCGGGGAAAAAGAACTGGTCAAAGAGTTCCATTACGAAGGTGGAATCAAAGAATTTGTCACCTACTTAAACCGCAGCAAGGAGGCGCTGTACCCGGAGATCATCTACTGTGAGGGAATGAAAGACGGCGTTGCTGTGGAAGTGGCGATGCAGCATAACGATTCTTACAACGAGACAACGTATGGATTCGTCAACAATATCACGACACCGGAAGGTGGAACCCATGTGGTCGGCTTCCGTAATGCTCTGACCAAGACCTTTAACGATTATGCGAAGAAAAATAAACTGTTAAAAGAGAATGAAAAATTGGCAGGAGAAGATATCCGTGAAGGTCTGACCGCGATCATCAGTGTAAAGATCGAGGAGCCGCAGTTTGAAGGACAGACGAAGCAGAAGCTGGGTAACAGCGAGGCAAGAGGTGCGGTCGATGCGGTGGTAAGCCGGACACTGGAGATTTTCCTGGAGCAGAATCCGTCCGTGGCAAAAACCATCGTGGAGAAATCCGTACTGGCACAGCGTGCCAGAGATGCGGCGAGAAAAGCCCGCGATCTGACCAGAAGAAAATCTGCCCTGGAAGGATTATCCCTGCCTGGAAAACTGGCAGACTGTACCGATAAGGATCCGAAAAACTGCGAGATCTACATCGTAGAGGGAGATTCCGCCGGCGGTTCTGCAAAGACCGCGAGAAGCCGTGCAACTCAGGCAATTCTGCCGCTTCGTGGAAAGATCCTGAACGTGGAGAAAGCCCGTCTGGATCGAATCTACGGCAATGCGGAGATCAAAGCCATGATCACTGCGTTTGGTACAGGTATCCATGAGGATTTTGATATTTCCAAACTGCGGTATCACAAGATCATCATCATGACCGATGCCGATGTCGACGGCGCGCATATCGCCACCCTGATGCTGACGTTCCTGTATCGTTTCATGCCAGAACTGATCAAACAGGGATATGTGTATCTGGCACAGCCGCCGCTTTATAAGATCGAGAAGAACAAGAAAATCTGGTATGCATACGACGATAAGGAACTGGACAACATCCTGACCGAGATCGGAAGAGACGGTAACAACAAGATCCAGCGATACAAAGGTCTGGGTGAGATGGATGCGGATCAGCTGTGGGAGACCACCATGGATCCGGAGCGAAGAGTCCTTCTTCGTGTGACCATGGACGATGAGACTTCATCCGAACTTGACCTTACCTTTACCACTCTGATGGGAGATAAAGTAGAACCGCGTCGTGAGTTCATAGAGGAAAATGCATTAAAAGTTAAAAATCTTGATATTTAATCCAAAAGATAACAATAGGAGAAAAAGATGGAAGACAATATTTTTGACAAGGTCCACGAGGTGGACCTGAAAAAGACAATGGAAGAATCGTATATCGATTATGCCATGAGTGTCATCGCATCCCGTGCGCTGCCGGATGTCAGAGACGGATTAAAGCCGGTACAGCGAAGGGTGCTGTTCTCTATGATCGAGCTGAACAACGGTCCGGACAAACCACACAGAAAATGTGCCCGTATCGTCGGTGATACCATGGGTAAATATCACCCGCACGGTGACAGTTCTATCTATGGTGCCCTGGTAAATATGGCACAGGAGTGGTCCACCCGTTATCCGCTGGTTGACGGTCACGGAAACTTCGGTTCCGTGGATGGTGACGGTGCGGCTGCCATGCGATATACCGAGGCGCGTCTGAGCAAGATTTCCATGGAGATGCTTGCAGACATCAATAAAAACACCGTAGACTTTTCACCAAACTTTGATGAGACAGAAAAAGAGCCGACCGTACTTCCGGCACGTTACCCGAACCTTCTGGTAAACGGTACTTCCGGTATCGCGGTAGGTATGGCGACGAATATTCCGCCGCATAACTTAAAAGAGATCATTGCAGCAGTGGTGAAGATCATTGACAATATCGTGGAAGAGAACCGGGATACCGAGATCGAAGAAATTTTAAAGATCGTCAAGGGACCGGACTTCCCGACCGGAGCAACGATCCTTGGAACCAGAGGAATCGAGGAAGCGTACCGGACAGGCCGCGGCAAGATCCGTGTCCGTGCGGTGACGAATATCGAGACACTGCCAAACGGAAAGAGCCAGATCATTGTCACGGAACTTCCGTATCTGGTCAACAAAGCCAGACTGATCGAAAAGATCGCAGATCTGGTAAAAGAGAAGAAAATCGACGGTATCACGGCATTAAACGACCACTCGAGCAGAGAGGGTATGCGTATCTGCATTGAACTGCGAAGAGATGTCAATGCAAACGTGCTGTTGAATAAACTGTATAAACATACCCAGTTACAGGATACCTTCGGCGTGATCATGCTGGCACTGGTCAACAACCAGCCGAAAGTCATGAACCTGATGGAGATCCTGAAACATTACCTGGCACATCAGGAAGATGTTGTGACCAGAAGAACCCAGTACGATCTGAACAAAGCAAGAGAACGTGCCCATATCCTGGAAGGACTCTTAAAAGCACTCGATAACATCGATGAAGTCATCCGTATCATCCGTGGTTCGGAAAACACCCAGGTGGCAAAAGCAAGATTGATGGAACGCTTTACACTTTCCGATGCACAGGCACAGGCAATCGTAGATATGCGTCTGCGTACACTGACCGGTCTGGAAAGAGAGAAACTGGAAGCAGAATACAAAGAACTGATGGATCGTATTCGCAGACTGGAAGCCATCCTGGCAGACAGAAATCTGCTGCTTCGCGTGATCCGTGAGGAGATCCTTGCCATCAGTGAAAAATACGGCGACGAGAGAAAGACAGCCATCGGATTTGACGAGTTCGATATTTCCATGGAGGATATGATCCCGAATGAAAATACCGTCATCACCATGACAAAATTAGGTTATATCAAACGAATGACCGTAGATAATTTCCGCAGCCAGAACCGTGGCGGCAAGGGCATCAAGGGTATGCAGACCATCGAGGACGATTATATCGATGAACTGCTGATGACAACGACCCACCATTATCTGATGTTCTTTACGAATATGGGTAAAGTATACCGCCTGAAGGCGTATGAGATTCCGGAAGCTGGAAGAACTGCCCGCGGTACGGCGATCATCAATCTGCTGCAGTTACAGGCAGGTGAGAAGATCACAGCGGTCCTGTCCCTGAAAGATTACAGCCAGGGTCAGTATCTGTTTATGGCAACCAAGAGCGGTATCGTGAAGAAAACACCGATCCAGGATTATGCAAATGTCAGAAAGACCGGTCTTGCGGCGATCTCTCTGAAAGATGATGATGAACTGATCGAAGTAAAATTCACAGATAACAAAAAAGATATCATTCTGGTAACCAAATACGGTCAGTGTATCCGCTTCAAAGATACGGATGTACGAAGCACCGGAAGAGTATCCATGGGTGTTCGTGGTATCAACCTCAGCGATGGGGATGAAATCATCGGCATGCAGCTGTGCTCTCAGGGGGATTACCTTCTGATCGCATCGGAAAAAGGTATGGGTAAACGTACCTCCATGAGCGAATTCTCCGTACAGAACCGTGGCGGAAAAGGGGTGAAATGCTATAAGATCACCGAAAAGACCGGTAATGTCGTAGGTGTCAAAGCGGTTAATGATGACAACGAAGTGATGATGATCACAACCGAGGGAATCATCATCCGAATCGCCTGCTCCGATATCTCGATCCTGGGAAGAATCACATCCGGTGTCAAACTGATGAACCTGGATGAGAAAGTTTCTGTGGCAAGTATCGCAAAAGTACGGGAAAAAGAAGAAAAACCGGAAGAAAATACAGAGGCAAACGAACAGGAAGAGATAGAACAGGAACATACGGAGTCTGAAGAATGAAAAGAATTCTGTTAATGGTGTTACGCAATCTCTGGTTTGTCCCGTATGGCTGGTTTAAACTGTGCTATACGGCAGTCCATGTAGAAAAGTACACCGAAGAAGAAAGATATCAGGTATTAAAAATGATCGACCGCCGTGCCAACATCGGCGGTCGCATCACCATCGATGCGTATGGAGTGGAGAATATTCCGAAGCAGGATGGATTTATGTTTTTCCCCAACCATCAGGGGCTGTATGATGTGCTGGCGATCATTGAAGTCTGCCCGCGTCCGTTCTCTGTGGTGATGAAAAAAGAAGTAGCAAATGTACCGTTCTTAAAACAGGTATTTGCCTGTATGAAAGCCATCCCGTTAGACCGTAACGATCTGCGCCAGGGGTTGCAGGTGATCAAACAGGTGGCAGAAGAAGTGAAAAAGGGTCGAAACTATCTGATCTTTGCAGAGGGAACCAGAAGCCGGAAAGGAAATCAGCTTCTTGATTTCAAAGGCGGAAGCTTCAAAAGTGCCGTCAAAGCACAGTGCCCGATCGTGCCGGTGGCTCTGATCGATTCGTATAAGTCATTTGATACCAATTCCATTAAAAAACTGACCGTACAGGTACATTTTCTGGAGCCGATCCCGTATGAAGAGTATCAGGGAATGAAGACAACGGAGATTGCGGCGATGGTAAAGGGACGGATCGAAGATACGATTCGGCAATATGAGGGAAATACGGCAGAAGCATAAAAATAAAAAAAGAAAAATCTAAGATATGTGATGAAACGCTAAGATATGTGATATATTTTAGCGTTCTTTTTTTATACAATAAGATTAGGTACGAGTATGATTGAAAAAATCATAAGTTCCGGAAAAAAACTGGAAAATACCAAAAAAACAGGAGGTACGGAAAATGAAGGGTTTGAAAAAGAAAATGGCTGCCCTCACAGCTGCGGCACTCTGTCTGACATCTATGCCGTTAGACGGTGTACAGGTCGTTTCTGCTGCAACCAGTGTAGACAGCACAGTCAAACTGAAACCGACAGAAGCATCCATCTTCAATGACACCAACGGAGACGGTCTTGGCGAATTTGAAGGATGGGGAACTTCCCTTTGCTGGTGGGCAAACCGAATCGGTTACAGCGACAAACTGACAGAGGAAGCTGCAAAGCTTTTCTTCAGTCCGGAGGGACTGGATATGAACATCGGTCGTTACAACGTAGGCGGTGGAGATGATACAGGAGAAACCACCACAGAGACAGTGCCGGTCAATGAAAAAGCAAAATTCTATGACCTGACAGCAGGAACCTACAGTTACGCAGGAAGCAGCGGAAAAGCGGAGACATATTCGAAAATGGCGGATATGACCTATTCCAAATCGGATGCGGACTTTGGATTTACCAAAGGAGAAAAAGTAGGAAGCTTTACCAAACTCGGATGGATCAACAAACTGTCCGATACAGCAGGATCCGGTGACAACCTGAAATATCAGGTAAATGTAGACGAGAGCGGTGCTTATACCGTAAAAGTCCTGATGACACTGGAAGGAACAAACAGCAGAGATGTTGCACTGGGAGTTACCGCAGGAAGCACCACAGCACAGAGTGTGGTACAGGAAGAACAGCCGGCAGCAGAGGTGCAGAACGAGGAAGACGCACAGGAAGCTGATACACAGGCTGCGGATGTAGAGGAAACCGCAGACGCTGAGGCAGAAGTTGCCGAAGAGGCTGTAGAGAGCCAGGAAGAAATCACACAGGTTGCTGTACAGGCAGCTGCAGAAGATGAATATGTAGCAGATGCAGCTACGGTAAACAACAGTCTGATCGCAGAAGGAACCAACAACGGAAGCCACTGCATGCTGTTCGCAGTAACCTTCAGCAACGTAAAACTGCAGGCAGGAGAAAATACCATCCGTGTGGCAGGAAAATCTGACTGGACACTGGATTTTGTAAAGATGGCAGTAGTGAAAGCCGGTGACGAAGGCGTGGTTCCGGATACTGATGAATTCAAACATGCAGAACATATTGTACGTTCTGATGCAGGTGTTCCGGGATATGCAACGGATGTGACAAAAATCGATACATCCAAACATGATCTGTCCTGGTACACTGAGAATTTTGCAAGAGCAGATGAAAGCTGCGGATATGCATGGAACTATGACTGGGATGCAGATAAAAATCAGATGAATGTACTGAAAGCGGCAGCAAAAGCCAGCGGACAGGACTTTATCGCAGAAGCATTTTCTAACTCACCACCATATTTTATGACAGTAAGCGGATGCTCTTCAGGAAATACCGATTCCAGCAAAGATAACCTGAGAGCAGATTCTGTAAATGCATTTGCCGCATACATGGCAGACGTCATCGAACACTGGGACAACGAAGGTGTGATCAATTTCCAGAGTGTTGATCCGATGAATGAGCCATATACCAATTACTGGGGCGCAAACAGCAACAAACAGGAAGGATGCCATTTTGACCAGGGAGAATCCCAGTCAAGAATCCTGGTTGCCCTGAACAAAGAACTGAAAAACAAAGGCATCAACATGATCATCAGCGGTACCGATGAGACAAGCATTGATACACAGATTTCTTCTTATAATAATCTTTCCGATGAAGCAAAGAATGTAATCAGCCGAATCGATACGCATACATACAGCGGATCCAACAGAGAAGGATTAAAAGAAACTGCACAGAATGCAGGAAAGAACCTGTGGATGTCAGAAGTTGACGGTGCTTATACTGCAGGAACCCATGCAGGAGAGATGACCGCGGCACTTGGTCTTGCACAGCGTATGATGACCGATGTAAACGGACTGGAAAGTTCCGCATGGATCCTGTGGAATGCTATTGATATGCATGCAGACAGCAGCGAAACCGGACAGGCATGGGTAAACAAAGGAAGCAACAATGACTACCTTTCCATGGATGCTCTGGAAAGTAAATGGAAATCAAAATCTTCCAACGGATACTGGGGTCTTGCAGCAGCAGACCATGATAACGAAGAAATTGCCCTGAGTATGAAATATTACGCATACGGACAGTTCTCAAGATATATCCGTCCGGGTTACACCATTATCGGAACCAGCAAAGGAACCACACTTGCTGCATACGATCCGGATGAAAACAAAGCTGTTGTAGTAGCAATGAACACTTCCGATGCAGACAAGACATGGAAATTTGATCTGTCCGGATTTAACACCATGGGTGATAAAGTGACAGCCATCCGTACCAGCGGATCTCTGGACAGTGGAGAACACTGGGCAGATGTCAGCAGCCAGGATGACATTGTAACGGATACAGAAAACAGAAACTTCACAGCTACCATGAAAGCAAATTCCATTACTACTTATATTATTGAAGGCGTAAGCGGAATCAAAGATGCTACCCAGGAAGAAGTTCCGGAAGTAGAACAGGTTACTGTAGAGAAAGATCAGGTAAGCAGCAGCACACCGTGGAACAACAGCACAACCAATATCGCTGCCAATGTAGTAGATGGTAATTACAGCACATTCTTTGATGGCGTAAGCAATGGTTATGTAACACTGGATCTGAAAGAAATGACAGAGATCGGTGCCATCGCCTATGCACCTCGTAGCGGCTATGCAGGTCGTTGTGTGGGAGCAACCATCTACGGATCCGAAGACGGAGAAAACTGGACGGAATTATATACCATCGAAGAGACTCCTTCCGAGGGAAAAGATACCATCGTATATTACACAGACTTTAATGTAAATGAAGCACCGACCTGCAGATACATCAAATACGCAGTCGGAGCAAATGGTAACTGTAACCTGTCAGAACTGAAAGTATATCGTCTGTTACATACCACAACAAAGAATCTGACAGCACATTATGACATGTCCGTAGCAGATGGCAAACTGACAGACGTATCCGGAAAAGGAAACGATGCAACCCTTCATGATATTACAGAAGCAAGCGTTGCTACTTACGGAGAGGAAAGCGTTCTTCACTTTAACAAAGACGGATATGCAGATATCCCGGCAGGACTGGTAGGTGCAGACGGACAGTTTACTGTTCAGGCAACCTTTAGTACACAGACACAGGCAAACCACTGGCTGTGGTGCTTCGGACGTACCGTAGCAAGCTGGCCGAACGTAGATCATTATGTGTTCGTCGGTGTAAACTCCGACCAGAACAACTATAAAGGAAACGTTCTGGCAGCAATCAGCTCCAATGGTGAAGCAAGAATGGATGCACCGGCAGAAAAACCGGGTGCAGGTTATACAACCGTAACCATAACCTCTGATGGAACCAAACTGTCCATGTACATGGATGGCGTACTGGTATCCGAGAAAACACATGGCAAAGACGTCACAGACGCTATGCCGTCAGAAGGAGAACTGGGATATATCGGAAAATCCTTATATAACGGAGATCCGCTTCTGAAAGCAAATGTATCCGATATCAGAATCTGGAATACTGCACTGACTGCTGACCAGGTACAGGCAGAAACTCCGGATGAGACAGAAAAAACCAACATGCTTCTGGCAGATATCCAGACAGCAATGTTAAATGGCAATTCCTCTACAGATGAAGTTGTTACCGATCTTGCATTCCCGACCAGTATGGACGGATATGATCTGACATGGAACGTTCCGGAAAACGATGCAATCGCTCAGAACGGAAAAGTAACACCTCCGGCAGAAGATGTCAATGTGACAATCACTGTTTCCTACGGAGACGGAAAGAGTGCAGAATTTGCTGTAAAAGCACCGGGAGAAAATATCGGCTCCACGCTGCAGAAAGCATATGATGAACTGGATATTCCAAACAAAGATGATGTACGCGGAAACATTACCCTTCCGGAAACCACAGAAAGCGGTGTGACCATCACCTGGACAACCGATCATCCGGAAATCGTGGATGTGGCATCTCATGAAAATGAAGGATACGATCAGACACCTGCAGGTACGGTAACAAGACCGCAGGAAGATACAACCGTAACCATGACAGCAACCCTCTCCTATAAAGGAGAAACCCTTACAAAAGAAATCGTTATTCAGGTAAAAGCGAAAGCAGCAGCTATCCAGGATGACGATTACACCGATTACTTCTTCGCATACTTTGCAGGCGAAGGATATTCCGATGGAGAACAGATCTACTTCGCATCCAGCCAGGATGGTCTGAACTGGTCTGATCTGAATGATAACAATCCGATCCTTACTTCCACCATGGGAGAAAAAGGTGTCCGTGATCCGTTTATCATCCGTTCACCGGAAGGAGACAAATTCTATCTGATCGCCACAGACCTGAAGATCAATGGCGGAAACGGATGGGATGCAGCACAGAACAGTGGAAGCCAGAGCCTGATGATCTGGGAATCCACAGACCTTGTAAACTGGTCCGAACAGAGAATGGTAGAAGTATCTGCCAAGATCGAAGCAGGATGCACCTGGGCACCGGAAGCGACCTATGATCCGCAGACCGGAGAATATGTTGTATACTGGGCATCCAGAACACCGAACAAAGATACCAAACAGAGACTGTATTATGCAAAGACCCGTGATTTCTACAGCTTCACAGAACCACAGCTGTGGATCGATTACGATCAGTCCAGCATCGATACAACCATGATCGAAGAGAACGGAACGTACTACCGTTTCACCAAGAATGAGGGTGGTTCCACCAACTCACTTGGTGCAAAGACAAAAACTATTTTCTTAGAGAAGAGTAATCAGGTACTTGGAACCTACGCACAGATTGCATCAGAAAGCCTGAATGCCAATCAGTATGTAGAGGGACCGACCATCTTCAAGCTGAACAGCGATGATGCAGATACAAATACCTGGTGCCTGCTGGTAGATGATTTTGGCGGCGGCGGATACTATCCGTTACTGACCACAGATCTGGAAAGCGGCGTATTTACAAAACCGGAAGCCGGAACTTATAAGATGCCGTCAAGAGCAAGACACGGCACACCGATCCGTATCACAAAAGCAGAGTATCAGGCTGTTATGGCAGCATACGGAACACCGGATAAAGTAGATACCTATGCGATCGACGGAACACCGGTACTGCCGGAAACTGTAACCGTTGGCGGTGCAGAGACAGCAGTTGCCTGGAATCTGGACGGCGTAAGCTTTGAAGGAAATCCATACAGCTATGTAACAGTAACAGGAACAACAGCAAACGGAAAGACAGCAACAGCAGAAGTTCAGCTGCTGCCAAAAGATCTGGAATACATGGTTGACTGTAACAACACAGGATCTTCCACCTGGGAAAAAGTAAAAGCAGCCGTACCGGGACTGAAGAATGCAGATGCAGCAGATCAGGCAAAAACGGATGACAATACCTGGGGTTACACCAGCGTGGTAGGCGATTCCGGAGATATCAAAGGATTCAGCCAGTCCAGCGTAAGCAACCCGTACACCGGCGGATGGTGGGCACGTTCCAATAAGAACATCACTTACCAGTTCACACTTCCGGCAGGTGAGCACACCGTAATGCTTGGAAGCACCGGATGGTGGAGCATGAACCGTGAAATGGATGTATATTACAGCGTAAACGGAGAAAACGAAACCAAACTGTGTGATTTTGATGCAGTCAAGAGTGCAGAGTCTTATGCACAGGGAACCATTACACTGGAAAAACAGGCAGTGGTAACCATCACCATCAAGAAAGCTGCAAGCGATGATCCGATCGTAAGCTGGATCAGCGTAAGCGGTCAGGAAGCACCGGAATCAGAACCTGTAGATAAGAGTAAACTGCAGAACCTGTATGATGCAAACAGTGGAAAAGAACAGGGTAACTACACAGACGAAAGCTGGAAATCCTTTACCACAGCATTAGAAGCAGCGAAAGCAGTGCTGGACAACGAAGCAGCAACCGAAGAACAGGTAGCAGCAGCAACCACCGCTCTGGAAGAAGCAGTCAAAGGACTGACAGAGAAAGAGCCGGAACCAGTACCTGTAGATAAGAGCGAACTGCAGAAACTGTATGATGCAAACAGCGGAAAAGAGCAGGGCAACTACACAGACGAAAGCTGGAAAGTTTTTGAAACCGCACTGGAAAGTGCAAAGGCAGTGCTGGATAATGCAAATGCAACCGAGAAAATGGTACAGGCAGCAGCAGAAGCACTGAAAGCAGCTGTTGACGGACTGACAGAGAAGACTGTTGATCCGGAACCGACACCAACACCATCTACAAAGGTAGATAAAACAAACCTGTCCAACCTGTATGAACAGTACAAGGATATGAAACAGGGCAATTACACCGATGCAAGTTACAAAGCATTTACCACAGCTCTCGAAGCTGCAAAGACTGTTCTGGAAGCAGAAGCACCGACCCAGGAAGAAGTCAGCAAAGCATACAGCAATCTGAATGATGCAGTTAAGGGTCTGGTGACAAAGAGCACACAGACATCGGGCAGCAGCCAGGGAACTACAACCAAGCCGGGAAGTTCACAGAACGGAACAGGCACAAAAACATCCAATGCAGCAAAAACAGCAGACCGTACACCGATCGCAGCTACAGCTGGTGTAATGCTGGCAGCAATGCTGGTTGCAGTGCTTGCTTGGAGAAAAAAAGGAAGCCTTGAAAAATAAAGAAAGGTAAGCAAAGTATGAAAAAGAGCAAAATGACACGCAGTAAAAAAGCGATTTTTGCCGGATTTTTAAGTGCCGCTATGGTGGCACAGTCCGTTTCAGCATTTGCAGCAGAAGCCGGTGGAGAATATCTGCCGGATCTGCAAACGCAGAATCAGGAAGTTGTTTCTGAGACAGCAGGGGAAAGTTCCCCTGCTGCAGAAACAGCACCGGAAGAAACCGTTGCACCGGAAACAGCGGTGCAGACAGAGGAAAATTCTGTTGCAACACAGGAAGCGTCTGTGGAGAAAAAGACTTTTACAGATGCAGAAATTGCAGCAAATGATGGCGTGATCTATCTGGCGAACTGCGGATCTTCTGACACATCCGTAACACCGTCAGGATCCAAACGTGGTTTATATCAGGGAAATGTGGATCAAGCATATGATACAGATGCTTCCACAGGATATAACTGGGGCTATGTAGAGGATGCAACTTACTCTGCAACAGCCCGCGGCGGAGATACCACACTGAAAGGATCTTACCGTTATCAGTCAGACAAGATCACCTATGAAGCAGGAAAATCCGGAATCGAATATCAGTTTGAAGTACCGGAAGGTGATTACAAAGTTACCGTAGGTATCGATAACCCATGGAGCAAGTGGGGAACCAAAACAGAAGATATCATTCTGGAAGGACAGAAAGTAGAGTCCGGACTTACCGCCAAAGATTTCGAAAAAGAATATGAAGTAACGGTAACCGACGGAACCCTGAATGTCTTTGTACAGAGTACAAGCAGATCTTCCACAAGCGATGACCCGGTTCTGAATTACATCGTGGTAAAAACAGAAACCGGTGAAGCAGATCAGCTGGAAGTTCTGGCAAATGTAATCAAAAATTACACAGAAAAAACAGAGGGAAAAACCTATAAGAAAGCAACCAAAGAAGCATTTGATCAGGCGATTGCAGATGCACAGAAACTGGTAGATGAAAAATCTACCGATACCGATGCGATCAAAGCTGCAAAAGAAGCCATCGAGACTGCCTTTGATGCACTGGTAGAAACTCATATTGAAACTTATACATCCATCACCGGAACCGACGCAGCCAGAATCTATGATGACAATGGCGAAGCCATTCAGGCTCACGGTGGTCAGGTACAGAAGATCGGTGATACCTATTACTGGCTGGGTGAGGACCGTACCAACGGATACCGTCCGATGCCGGGTGTTCATCTGTATTCTTCCAAAGATCTCTACAACTGGAAAGACGAAGGCGTTGTCTTAAGAACCATGGACAACTACGAACAGTTCGAGACAGATGATTACTTCAAGAATCTGTACGGAGATCTGACAGAAGCAGAGAAGAAAGATATCTATGTGGACCTGTGGGCAGAAGGATGCGTCATGGAACGTCCAAAGATGCTGTATAACGAGAAAACAGGAAAATATGTCATCTGGTTCCATGCAGACGGAACAAGCCCGTATGCAAGCGACAGCAGTTCCAACTATGCGAAAGCAAAAGCTGGTATCGCGATCGCGGATTCTGTCAACGGACCATACAAACTGCTGGGAAGCTACATGCTTGCCGGAGATTACAGTAACCATGGATTTGACTCCGTGAGCGGACATGTCCGTGACATGAACCTGTTTAAAGATGATGATGGAACAGCATACGTAATGTACTCTTCCGAAGGTAATGCGGTAATGTATATCGCAAAACTGAACGATGAATACACAGGACTTGCAAAAGATGCTTCCGAGATGAAACTGGGAGAAGACTTCTGCATCAGCAGTACCGATTCCAGAGAAGGTCCGGCGATGTTCAAATATCGCGGAAAATATTATCTGATTACTTCCGGCTGTACCGGATGGGCACCAAACCAGGCAGCATACTCTGTTGCAGACAGCCCGTTAGGACCATGGAAACGAGTAGGAGATCCGTGTATCGGAGATACCTCCAAAACAACCTTTGATACCCAGAGTACCTGTGTCATTCCGGTAGATGCGGAAAACGGAAAATTCATCTACATGGGAGACCGCTGGTACAATCCGGATAACGGAAAAGATCTGAGCGATTCCAGATATGTATGGGTCCCGATCGAATTCGGATCAGGCGATACTATCATGCTGAAAAATTACAGCAACTGGACACTGGATGAACTCGAAGGCAAAGGAAGCATCGATGTAACAACGAAACTTCCTGAGACCGCAGAAAGCATCAGTGAACTGCAGAGTGCACTTCCGTCCACAATTAATGTTGAGATCGGCGGAAAGGCATATAACAACCAGGCAGTAACCTGGACCATTAACGATGCAGACAGCCTTGGCGAATATTCGTTGGGTGAAGTTACTGTTACAGGAACACTTGCAGATCTGAACAGAGAAATTACAACCAAAGTATTCTGCTGTCCGAAAGGACTGACTTATTTTGCAGACTGCTATACAAACGGAGACAATACCTCTTCTGTATTTGAAAAATTCGCAGAGACTGCAAACAACCTGAAAAACACGGTATCCGATCAGAAATACGGAAAAGATGTCGATGTAAACTGGGGTTACACAAGTACACCGGGAGCATCCGGCGGAAGCAGCTCTGAAGATATGGGTTCCAAAGGAAGCGGCGACTTCTTTGATACCGGCTGGTGGGCAACCAGCGGCCATACCATTGAGTACGGTTTCGAACTGGATCCTGGAAACTATGTAGTTGCCACCGGATTCAACGAATGGTGGAGCAGCACCAGAGGAATCACAGTAACCGTATCTTCTGTAGATGCTGACGGTAACCAGACCGAACTGGGAACCGGAAGTGCAAGCCTTTCTTCCAGCAAGACACAGGACAGAAACGAAGTAGCAGTAACCGTTCCGGAAGGTTCTGACCACATTCTGGTAACGATCAGCAAAGCATCCGGAAGTGATCCTGTATTAAGCTGGATCGGTATTATCGATACCAAAGCAAAAGCTCCGGAAGTAAAAAATCTTCTGACAAACGGAAGCTTTGAAAACGGAACCGATGGCTGGTCTCTGGGAAATGGTGCAACCATTGAAGAAGACAGCGAAGCTCCGGACGGAACACATTATCTGCATGATAATGGAAGCAAAAACTCCTGGGGAGATGGAAGTTCCAGCGACAAAACAAACTATCCGATCAGCGTAGAACCGGATACCGAATATGTATTAACCGGAAGTATCAAAGTAAGCGGCAGCGGATGCTACTGGGCAGGCGCAAGAGTAGCCGGAAAAGAAATCTACTGTGTGGCAGCAACAGACAGCAGCTATACCGATACAACCGATACCGACAGCAAACTGGCAGCAGCAGTAAAACCGGGAGCAACGGAGTGGACACCTTTTGAGATCCGCTTTACCACACCATCTGATGTAACGACACTGGATGTATATACCTGGGCAGATAACGGTATCCAGGGTTATCTGGACAATCTGGTACTGACACCGGTATCTTCTGATCTGGACTGGACGGCATTTGACAAAGTAGTAGAAGATGCAGACAGCCTGCAGGCAGCAGACTACAAAGAAGCATCCTGGGCAGAATTCCAGGCTGTTGTAGAAGAAGCAAAAGCATTTAAGAAAAATGCAACAGAAGCAACAAAACAGAGAGAGATCCGTCTGATGATCAAGAAACTGGAAGAAGCAAAAGAAGCTCTGATCCCGGTAAATGATCCGGATGGAAATGCTACTTATTATGTAGATGCCGAAAACGGTAACGATGTAAACGATGGAACAACACCGGAAACTGCATGGAAGACTTTAACAAAAGCATCCTCCATCCGTAAAATGACAGAAGGCGGAAGTATCCTCCTGAAAGCAGGCTGCGTATGGAACGGTGAACAGCTGGAAGTAAGAAATGCTGAAGGAACAGCAGAAAACCCGATCGTGATCGGAAGCTACGGTGAAGGCGAAAAACCGGTGATCAACGGACAGGGCGCACCGTGGGATGCAGACAGCAAAGAAGAACTTGCAGCAGTACATATCTACAACAGTGAAAACATTGTTGTGGAAAATCTGGAAATTACCAACTGGGATAGTTCTGTAAGCGGTGACTATACACAGAGCAGCAAACTGTTATCCGGTCTGGTAGTGGAAAACCAGGACAAGGGAGACCTTGCAAATGTTACAGTAAGAAACAACAAGATTCATGATGTCAACGGTAAGATGGCAGGCGGCGCAGACAAAGCAGCCGGCGGACTGATCGTTGTAGTAACCGGATCCGGAAGCAATCATACCGGTACGGTAGAATCCAAATACAGCAACCTTACCATTGAAGGAAACGAAGTATACAGAGTAAGCCATGAAGCAATCTACATGGAAAGCGTATGGGCAAGCCGTACTCTGGTTGGCGGAACAAGCAGCGATACCGGATACCAGAACGCAGGAAACAGCAAATGGATCGGCAGCAGCAACGTTGTGATCAACAGTAACTATGTACACGATGTAGCAGGTGATGGTATTGTACCGATCAATACATCAGAAGCAATCGTGGAATACAACCTGATTGATAACTCCGCAGACACCAACTGGAATTATTCCGGTAACCCGAACCATGCAGCACTGTGGGCATGGGATGCAGATAATGTAACCTTCCGTTACAACGAAGCATGCAACACAAGTAAAGCAGGATGGAACCTGGGAATCTCAGGAACCAACGACAGTATGGCATTTGACTTTGACTATGGTTTACAGAACTGTCTGTATGAGTACAACTACAGCCATGATAACTATGGTGGATTCCTGATGCTTTGTCCGGGACCTGGAGCAACTGTAAACAATATTGCAAGATACAATGTCAGCGTAAATGACGGTCTGTATGACGGCGCACCGATGATCCGTCTTGGCGGAGGAAAATACGGTTCCAACGGCGTACAGATTTACAACAACACCATGTACTGGGCAGACAGCAATTACTCTGTAGCACTGACTCCGACCTCTAACTGGGAAGGAAGCGTTGTAAAAGATGTAACTGTAAGCAACAACATTTTCTATGGACCTGCAAAAGCAGACAGCGTGAAGACAGACGGCGTAACCTACAGCCACAACCTGGTTTACGGTGGCGCACAGGATGTTTATACCGCAACAGTAAATGATGATACTACTGTTGTAGCAGACCCGCTGTTTGTAAATGTAAAAGATTATATAAAAGGAACATGGGAAAACGGAAAAACAACACTGGGAACAGCAGAAGGCTTTAAACTGCAGGCAGGTTCTCCGGCCATCGATGCAGGAGCAGCACATGAAGATGCACCGGCAGTACAGCCAGACAGCGTAAAATCTGAATTGGTTGCAAATACAAATGAAAAACCATCCAGAGATTACTATGGAACAAAACTGACCGATGGAAAGATCGATATCGGAGCAAACGAATACAAAGAAGCAGAACCTCAGCCGGAACCGGTAGACAAGAGTGAACTGCAGAAACTGTACGATGAAAACAGTGGAAAAGAACAGGGTAACTACACAGATGACAGCTGGAATATCTTTACCACAGCATTAGAAGCAGCAAAAGCGGTATTGGATAACGCAGATGCAACCGCAGAGCAGGTAGCAGCAGCAACCACAGCTCTGGAGGAAGCAGTCAAAGGATTGACAGAAAAAGCTCCGGAACCGGTACAGGCAGATAAGAGCGAACTGCAGAAACTGTATGATGAAAACAGCCAGAAAGAACAGGGCAATTATACAGACGAAAGCTGGAAAGCTTTTGAAACCGCACTGGAAAGTGCAAAAGCAGTGCTGGATAACGAAGGTGCAACCGAAGAAATGGTACAGGCAGCGACAGAAGCACTGAAAGCAGCTGTTGCCGGACTGACAGAAAAAACGGTTGATCCGACACCGGCAGACAAGACAGAACTTGGCAAACTGATTAAAAATGCAGAAGCAATATCCGCAGATGACTATACGGCAGAAAGCTATAAGGAACTGCAGGATGTTCTGATAGCAGTAAAAGTAATCTATGACAAGGGCGATGCAGAACAGGAAGAAGTGAACAAAGCAGCATTACAGCTGAAAGCAGCGCTGGATGCATTGCAGAAACCTGTTCCTACACCGGAAAAAGTCGACAGATCAGACTTACAGAAACTGTATGATCAGAGTCTGGAAAAAGTAGAAAAAGACTACACAACAGTCACCTGGAAAGCACTGAAAGATGCACAGGCAGCGGTAAATAAAGTTCTTGCTGATAAAAATGCAACAGAAGAAGAAATCAGCGCGGCATATAAGTCACTGGCACAGGCTCTGGACGGTCTGAAAAAGGTAAATACGATTCGGCCGACAACGGATAACAAAAATACTGGCAATAAAACCACAACATTCGCAAATGGCGGAAATAAAACAACATCCGGACAGACAAGTGCAATCAGAAACGCAAAAACAGGTGATACTACACAGATTGCAATCTATGTAATTGGAGTATTGTGTGCTATAATCGTATTTGCAGGACTGGTAATTGCAAGACGGAAAAGAAACAGATAGGAGTTTTTATGGCTTTTTTGAAAAATAAAGCCTTCCTCATGGCAGTGAGAACCGGTATGGCTCTCACTGCCATGCTGTTTTTTACAGCATGTGGGAAGGAACAGGATAATAACACGGTATTCTATATAGATGACAACCCGGTAAGCCGGGAAGAGTATGAGATGCTGGCACAGGAAAACTGTAACCAGATCTATATGAAATACTCTACAGAAGAAGTAAACAGCAAGGACTTCTGGACGACAGAAAAAGATGGGGAAACACCGGCAAAACAGCTGGAAGAAAAGATCCTAGAACAGTTAAAGGAGAACTATACGGTAAAAGAGGCTGCAAAAGATCTGAAGGTAACAGAAGACTATACCTATCAGGAACTGATGGAACAGAAAGAGGAAAAAAGCAATTCCGACTACGGGCTGAAGGAATACAAAGACGAAGAATATTATAAATACTGGTATTCCAATCTGAAAACCGATGTGGTCAATCAGTGGGTAAAAGAAAATGCTGCGGTTACAGATGAATCATGCAGCGAATACTACCAGGAACATATCGAGGATTTCACTTATGAGGTTGGTGTAAACATTCTTTACACAGAGATCCCTTCCAGTGATGAAAATGCGGAACAGGAGGCGCAGGCTATCTATCAGACACTGACGAACGAGCAGGATGCAGAGGCTGCAGTCAGACAGTATGTCAACGCAGAAACGCAGAATCTGGAACTGACTTCACTCGATACGCAGGAAGGCGCAAGCGGAGTCTACGCAAATCGCTGGCAAATCGCGTCACAGATGCAGACAGGGGAAGTATGTCAGCCCTACGAAGAAAATGGCATGTACTGCATAATAAAGTGCATAGAACGCGAAGAAAACGGAACAATAGACTATGAGACAGCAAAAGCATCCATTGAGCGGTATCTGCAAATACAGGCTGCCAACAAGTACCTAGAAGAGAAAGAAGACAGTCAGCGGATAAAAGAGGGAAAAGTCAAAGAGGATCAGGTGATTCAGGAACTTTTCGAAAAGTAAAAGAAAAAGCAGAAAAAAGTAAAAATTGTGGTTGACAAACAGTATAACTTTTAGTATAATTTATTTTGCTCACCGAGTGATTGGTGACGTGCAGAAGTACTCAAGTGGCTGAAGAGGTGCCCCTGCTAAGGGTATAGACGGTTTGCGCCGTGCGAGGGTTCAAATCCCTCCTTCTGCGTTGGATGAAAAAGAGATGAAAAAAGTTCTTGACATCTAAAAAGACTCGTGATAATATATACGAGTTGCGTCTGACAAAAAAAGTTGTGAAAAAGAAATGAAAAAAGTTCTTGACAACAGCCGGTTGGATGTGATAACATATCAAAGTTGCTGCGCGAGAGAAACAAAAACAACTTCAAAAAAAGTTGAAAAAACTTCTTGACAAGCAGAAAACAACATGATATAATAGCAAA
>OLPL01000170.1_pt1 | contig 50817 bp, 48 predicted proteins | sample 1673211 | NCBI WGS metagenome assembly OLPL01 (sample SAMEA3136766, study PRJEB25190) | human gut metagenome | reverse complement strand
GGGTGGCGGCGGTGTGGACGGCTGCATTCATCGTGCTGCAGGACCGGAGCTGCTGACGGAATGTGAAACGCTCCACGGCTGCAAAACCGGGAGCGCAAAAATCACGAAGGGCTACAAGCTGCCCTGCAAATATATCATTCATGCTGTCGGTCCGCGCTGGTATGACGGACGGCATGGTGAGCGCGAACTACTGACATCCTGTTATCGGACATCGCTCATGCTGGCGAAGGAATACGGCTGCGAATCGGCTGCGTTCCCTCTGATTTCCTCCGGCATTTTCGGCTATCCGAAGGATCAGGCTCTCAAAGTGGCGATTGACACCATTAGCAGTTTCCTTCTCGAAAATGAAATGACGGTGTACATCGTCATTTTTGACCGCAAAGCCTATCAGATCAGCGGCAAGCTGTTTGCCGATATTGCAGCGTACATAGATGACCGCTATGTGGATGAGCATACTGATAATCGTTCCGAGCGTCTGCGCAGGATGAACGCCTTCCGGATGGAAGAACCCATGCCTTGCGAGGCATCCGTTTGTGAAGAGGCAATCGAACAGCTCATGCCTCCCGTCTCTGCGGCGGCTGCCCCCAAAAAGGCGGCAACCCTTGATGACGCGCTGGGACAGATCGACGAGAGTTTTTCCGAGATGCTTCTGCGAAAGATTGATGAGCGCGGCATGACGGACGCGCAGTGCTATAAGAAGGCGAATATTGACCGGAAGCTCTTCTCGAAGATCCGCTCGGACAAGTCTTATAAGCCTTCCAAGCCCACGGTCATTGCGTTTGCCATTGCCCTTGAGCTGCCGCTTGTTGAAATGAAGGATATGCTCATGAAGGCTGGCTTTGCGCTCTCCCACTCCAACAAGTTTGACATCATCGTGGAGTATTTCGTGGAGCATGGGAACTATAATGTCTTTGAGATCAACGAGGCTCTGTTTGCCTTCGACCAAAGTTTAATAGGAGCATAAGGTCTATGGATAAAGTGTTTCAGAAATTTTTGCGAAGTGGTATTGACCTTTCGCCCGTAGGGGTGGAGCGTCGTGAAGATAACAACCCATACTTTTGCACGCCAAAAGGTGCATCTATTTTTGGCTGGGCGGGTGTGGACGGCATCCACTTCTGCTTTGTTCGAGACTTTGGCGGTATGGTATTTTCCGTCAGTCCCATGAACTCGGCTCCGGATTTTGTTCATCCGCTGGCAAACGATTTTGAAGACTTTCTGAGGTTGCTCCTTGCTTGCAGTGATTCGGCAGCGCTGGAACAGGCGTGGATGTGGGATAAAGCCCAGTTTGAAGCCTTTTTGCAGGACAACCCTCCAACGCAGGATCAGCAAAGAACGCTATCAGAGCTTGCTGAGAAAATGAAATTGACGCCTATGGAACAGCCGTGGGTATACATCAAAAAGCTGCAAGCATCTTTTGATTATAGTAAGATCAAGTACACCGAGGACTATTATGATGTTGATATGAACCCAGAAGCAGAACCGACCATGCCTGAGTGGAAGGTCTACTTTGATGGAAACTTCTGGGGACATTCGGGAAAAGACCATGCCGGAACGGAAATCCGGTTGAATAAGCAATTTGACTGGGCGAGGCATCATTGGGTTATTCCTGCGGCGTATTCTTGCAGCAAGGGACTCGTCATGGACTTTTGTATGCGTACCCCGGAAGAAGACATTCGCAAGTTCATAACTAAATGGGATTTACACCCCGAAAACGACTCCTGCGAATACTTCACGCAGGAGCAGCAAATGCAGATAGATTTAGACAATCCACTTTGCCTTAACTTTATTCCTCGTTTGGAACTGAACGGGAAAACAATGCTGACCTCCCACGGCTGTTCCGTGGTCTTTAATCCATGTTTGCCAGACGGGGTGATCAATGAAGCGGAAGCAAAGTGGGCATTGGAACACTATGATTTGGATACATCCTATGGATGGATGATTTTTCGGGCAGCTTTTCCGTGGACAAGCAAACGCCGTCCTGAAATAAAAGCCCTCTCCCTTACAATGGAGCAGCAGTCGTGTCGTGTCCCGGGACCACATTTCAAGGCACACGCTCCCGGTGATTCGTTTTCTTTCCTCCATCCGGTCAGTGGAAAAAAATACACATTGACTGTACAGGAATTAGAGCAGCAGACAATTTCCGAAAAGCGTTACGGTTCTGACCGCTGGTTTTATCCTACGCATTTTACTGCTATGAGCTATACACTTTCTCCTGAACCTGACAGCGATGTTACGATCTGTGATTGCGCTGAGGGGGACAAGCCTTTGGAAATTGCGCCATGCTCTGACCGCTATGCACCAGAGGCACGAAACGATATTGCTTGTATCGGCATTATCGGCGGAGCGGACGGTCCAATCGCAATCGTGTGTGGAGACAGCTCAAAAGAAAAACTTCATGCAGTTTGTTCCTCTCTACACTTTGAGCCGGTGGAGGGTGATATTGAATGGCGTATCGTATTCAACATTAAAAGCTCCAATGAAATGTCATTAGGGCTGATCTAAGAAGAAAGCGGAGGCAAAGAAGGTGAAACAACACACTTACATCGCAATCGACCTGAAATCCTTCTACGCCTCCGTGGAGTGCCGGGAGCGCGGCTTAGATCCTCTGGACACTAACCTTGTTGTTGCGGATGAAAGCCGTACCGATAAGACCATCTGCCTTGCCGTCACGCCCTCCCTCAAGAGCTACGGTATCTCCGGACGCGGGCGGCTATTTGAAGTCAAACAGCGCGTGAAGGAAGCGAATGCCGGACGGCAGCACGACGCGCCGGGACACAGATTGGACGGCACATCACACTTCTACTCTGAGCTGCAAGCAAACCCGTATCTGGCGATTGACTTCATCATCGCGCCGCCTCGGATGGCGTACTACATGGAGTATAGCACCCGCATCTATCAGGTTTATCTCAAATATATTGCCCCGGAGGACATCGTGGTCTACTCCATCGACGAGGTGTTCATGGACGTGACGGACTACCTGAATACCTACAAGCTCTCGGCACATGATCTCGCCATGAAGATTATCCTCGACGTGCTTGAGACAACCGGCATCACGGCAACCGCTGGGATCGGGACGAACCTCTTTCTCTGCAAAGTGGCAATGGACATTGTAGCGAAGCACATCCCAGCCGACAAGAACGGCGTCCGAATAGCCGAACTGGATGAAATGAAGTTCCGGCGTGAGCTTTGGGCGCACCAGCCTCTCACGGATTTCTGGCGCGTGGGTCGAGGTATTGCGAAGAAACTTGAGCAGAATGGGATGTTCACAATGGGCGATGTTGCCCTTTGCTCGGAGCGGAATGAGGACTTGCTTTATAGGCTGTTCGGCAAGAACGCGGAATTGCTCATCGACCATGCGTGGGGCTGGGAGCCTACGACCATTGAGACAATCAAGGCATACCGTCCCAGCTCCAACAGCATCAGCTCCGGTCAGGTATTGCACTGTCCCTACGAGCCGCAGAAGGCGAAGCTGGTTGTCCGGGAAATGACGGACTTGCTTGTGCTGGACTTGGTGGACAAGGGACTTGTCACCGACCAGATGGTTCTCACCGTCGGCTATGACATTGAGAACCTTACCGATCCGGCACGACGGGCAAAGTATCACGGTGCAGTGGAGAAAGACCCCTACGGGCGGGAGATTCCCAAACAGGCGCACGGCTCTATCAACCTCGACGGTCACACATCATCTACCCGCAAAATAATGTGCGCTGTGTCAGAACTCTTCGACCGGATCGTGGACAAGAATCTGCTTGTCCGCCGTATGTATGTTGTAGCAAATCATGTCCTGCCGGAAGCGGACGCGCCGAAGAAAAATGACGGTGCTGTCCAGCTCGATCTCTTTACCGACTATGCCGCCGAAGAGAAAAAACAGAAAGCTGAGAATGCCGTCTTGGAGCGTGAGCGGAAAATACAAGCCGCCACGCTTGCAATCAAAAAGAAGTATGGAAAGAACGCCATCCTCAAGGCAATGAATCTTGAAGAAGGTGCAACCGCGAAAGACCGCAATGCGCAGATTGGAGGGCATAAGGCGTGAACAGAAAATACAACGAGATCATGGGGCTTCCTCACCACGTCTCCAAAACGCGATCACAAATGCCGATGTCAGATCGTGCAGCGCAGTTTGCGCCCTTTGCCGCCCTCACCGGCTATGATTCTGCAATCAAGGAAACCGGACGTCTGACCGACGAAAGGATTGAGCTTGATGAGGGAGCCTTGACCGCTTTGAACATGAGGTATCAGCTTCTCATGGATGCCCTTGATGAAGAGCCGGAGGTTGAAATAACCTACTTCAAACCTGATGAGCGCAAAGCTGGCGGTGAGTATGTAACTGCAACCGGCGCAGTCATAAAGGTTGATGACTTTGAGCGCCTGATTACCATGCAGGACGGCACGAAGATTCCGATGGATGACATCCTAAGCATTGACGGAGAGCTGTTCTTGTCCTTAGAATAATGTCGCTTGCCATGCGACCAAATGAAGTGAATACCGAAGTACAATATGACTGTAAGGTGAGACACCAAGCAGTCATTTTTTTATATACGGAGGTACAAAACATGAGAAAGAACATGACGGAGATCGTATTCATCCTTGATCGCAGCGGCTCTATGAGCGGACTGGAAACAGACACCATCGGAGGATTCAACTCCATGATTGAAAAGCAGAAAAAAGAGAATGGCGAGGCATTGATCTCTACCGTTCTCTTTGACAACGTGAGCGAGGTTATCCATGACCGTGTGCCGGTTCAGAAGGTGGAGCCGATGACCGACAGGGACTATTCCGTTCGCGGATGTACTGCCCTTCTGGATGCTATCGGCGGAGCAATTCATCACATTGGGAATGTCCACAAGTACGCAAGAAATGAGGATGTCCCTGAACATACGCTGTTCGTCATCACAACGGACGGCATGGAGAATGCAAGCCGCCGTTATGACAGCGAGACAGTTAAGAAAATGATCGAGCGGCAGAAGGAAAAGTACGGCTGGGAGTTTCTATTCCTCGGCGCAAATATTGACGCAGTTGAAACGGCAAAGCACTTCGGTATTGGAGCAGACCGAGCGGTCAATTATCACTCTGACCATAAGGGAACGCAGCTCAACTATGAGGTTCTGAGCGAAGCGGTTTCTGCTGTCCGTTGCAGCGTACCTCTGGGTACGAATTGGAAAAAGCGTATCGACGAGGACTTCAATTCCAGAAAGGACGGGAGAAAGTAATGAGAACAATCACCGTAAAAGGGACGGGCAGTGTCTCGGCAAGACCGGATTACATCATCCTATCCCTGAACATTGAAGTCTTATCTGAAACCTATGACCGCGCAATGTCGGAAGCTGCCGAGAGAATCGAAAGACTGCAAGGTGCCGCAGTCCGCGTTGGGTATCGCAAGGAAGACCTGAAGACCACGAGCTTTGATGTTCAGACAAGGTACGAGAATGTCAAGGATCGGCAAGGAAATTACAAGCGAGAGTTTGCCGGATATGCTTGCAGCTATCGCTTGAAACTTGCCTTTGACTTTGACAGCAAGCAGCTTGCAAAGGTCATTTCTGCGGTTGCGGATTGCGGTGCAAAGCCGGAACTCAGTATTGCATTCACTGTAAGAAACCCATCAGCGGTCAGCGAAAAGCTGCTGATCAGCGCGACGGAGAATGCCAGAGCGAAGGCGGAGATTCTTTGCAAAGCATCAGGCGGTACGCTTGGGCAGCTACTCAATATCGACTACAACTGGGGCGAACTCAATGTGTATTCCAGAACAAGCTATGAGGTCGAAGACTGTATTCAGCCTCTTATGGCGATGAGCAAGTGCGCCGCACCTGAGATTGAGCCGGTTGATATTGATGTGACAGACACAGTGGCTTTCACATGGGAAATCCAATGATTTTTTGACTTTTTTGAAATCCGGTACTCAACAAACGCCCTTTTTGTGTCCGTTGTAAAGTGAAGGGACATTTCACGGAGGAATCTTCGGGGAATACGATTTTGGGAGATTAGCAAGCAAATCCGGTGAGTACCCACCGGAGAAAAATCAGTTAAGGAGGCCCTGCCCTTAACATCAGATTTTTGCTTGTTGGGATAGTCCCAAACCCTTCTAATCTTTACGACGGAGGGCGCAGCATGGTACGAAGAACACGAGACATTCAGAAGAAGATTTGGCTGACACCACAGGAAGAACGGACGATTGCAAAGAAGATGGAGATGATCGGCACGGAGAACTTCGGTGCGTATGCAAGGAAGATGCTGATCGACGGCTACATCATCGTTGTGGACTACACGGAGCAGAAAAAGCTCGCCGCCGAAATCAACAAGATCGGTGTGAACATCAATACCGTCTGCCGCAGGATCAACTCGACGGGACGATTCTATCAGGACGATATTGACGAGCTGAAAGAAAAGATGGACGCGGTATGGCAGTTACTAAAATCAAAGCAATCCGAGGAACTTTGAGCAAGGCAATCGCGTACATTCTGAATCCCGAAAAGACAGACGAGAAGCTGCTGGTCTCGTCCTACGGCTGTGCCAGCGAGACCGCAGCGCGGGAATTTGAATGGACGCGGAAAATAGCTGAGCAAAAAGGGATGAATCCGGTCAGGATCATAGCCCGTCATGTGATCCAGTCCTTTGAAATCGGAGAGGTCACACCGGAGCTTGCCCACGAGATCGGCAAGCAGTTTGCAGATGAAATCCTCGGAGGAAAATATGAGTATGTGCTGACCACTCACATTGACAAAGACCATGTTCATAACCACCTGATTTTCAATGCGGTTGACTTCGTGGACTACCACGCATATAAGAGCTACAAGCGGATTTACTATGATATGCGCGAGGTCAGCGACCGGCTCTGTAAGGAAAACGGTCTCTCTGTTATCCCTCCCTCTCAGAACAAGGGCATGGGCTACAAGGAGTACACCGAAGCCAAACGCGGCACGAGCTGGAAGCAAAAGCTCAAGCAGACCATTGACCGACTCGTCATCACAGCGAAGGATTACGATGATTTTCTGCGGCTCATGCAGGAAGCTGGTTATGAAATCAAGACCGGCAAATATATCTCCTTTCGCGCTGAAGGTCAGGAGCGGTTTACTCGTTCTAAGACCATCGGAGAGAACTACACCGAGGAACGCATCAAGGAGCGGATTGCCGGACGGACGCCGCGCAGAAACCGGAGGCAGACCGTGCCGAAGGGCATCTCTCTCATCGGAGATATTCAGGAGCGGATCAGACTTATCGACAGCAAGGGCTATGAGTATAAAGCCAAGCTCACGATCCTCAAGGAAGCGGCGCGGACACTCAATTATCTCACGGAAAACAACTTGCTCCAATACGCCGATCTTGAAAAGAAGGTCGAGGACGTTCACAGCTCCTATGACCGCACCGGCAAGGAACTGAAAGGCGTCGAAGCGCGACTGCGGGAAGTCCAACCGCTTATCAAAAACATCTCCAACTACCAGCGGCTCAAGCCCGTATATGACGCATTCCAGAAGGCAAAAGATAAGCCGGGTTTCAAAGCAAAGCACGAAGCCGAGCTTGTGATCTTTGAGGCAGCGAGAAGCACATTACTTGCCATGCAGGGCGATGAAAAACTGCCGAGCTTGAAGACACTGCAAGCGCAACAGCAGCGACTTCTTGATGAGCAACAGCGGCTCTATGATGAACGTGCGAAGCTCAAAAAAGAAGTAAAGCAAATAGAGACGATCAAGTCTAATGTTGATACGTTTCTCGCTCCTTCTGCTGACCATGACCGTGATCATCTGCGCAGCACACAGCGCGAATAGTCCTTTCAAAAGCAGGGCATCTCCTGTTGACCGGAGATGCCCTGCATCCTTGAGAGAAGGTTCGAGAAATTGAAACTTTTTCTTTAATTTCTGCATCAACGGATTGCTTTTGAGAATGAAATCCAGTATAATATTATATGCGATGTTGAATGCAAGCAAGCGAAAGGATGGTTGCCGTGCGCATAAGCTATAAGAAACTATGGATGCTTCTTCTGGAACGCGACATAAAGAAGGCTTCTCTACGACATGAAGTAGGGCTGTCTGCCGGAACATGGACAAAACTGAATAAGGGGGAAGAAGTGTCCCTCTCTATTTTGCTGCGCGTTTGTGATTACTTGAACTGTGACATCGGAGATATATGTGAGGCTGTGCGAACGGACAAGAACTGAGTCCGGTTTTTCGTACAGCTCTTTTTGTAGAATAGTAAGTGTGAAACTATAACTTTGGAGGTTGCTGAAATGGCTGAGAACAACACAAGCAATATCGGCTTTGAAAAACAAATTTGGGACGCGGCTTGCGTCCTGCGCGGAAACATCGACGCATCCGAATACAAGTCCGTCGTTCTCGGATTGATTTTCTTGAAATACATTTCTGATCGCTTCGAGGCAAAGTACAAGGAACTGGTTGAAGAAGGCGATGGATTTGAAGAAGACCAGGACGAATACACTGCCGAAAACATCTTCTTTGTTCCTGAGAATGCACGATGGAGTGCGATTGCTGCTGCCGCTCACACGCCGGAAATTGGCACGGTGATTGATGATGCAATGCGCAGTATAGAGAAAGAAAACAAGCGTCTCAAAGATATTCTTCCTAAGAACTTCGCCCGTCCGGAACTGGACAAGCGGCGGCTTGGTGAAGTGGTTGATCTCTTCACCAACATTCAGATGATCGAGCATGGGAGCAGCAAGGATATTCTCGGTCGTACATACGAATATTGCCTCTCTAAGTTTGCTGAACAGGAAGGCAAACTTGCCGGTGAGTTCTATACTCCCTCTTGTGTCGTGCGTACCCTTGTTGAAGTATTGCAGCCGTTTAATGGACGTGTTTATGACCCGTGCTGCGGCTCTGGCGGTATGTTCGTTCAGTCCGCAAAGTTCATCGAAAATCACGGCGGCAACATCAACAAGATTTCCGTCTTTGGACAGGACTCCAACCCGACCACATGGAAGATGGCGCAGATGAATCTTGCCATTCGCGGTATTGAAGCCGACCTCGGCAAGTTTAATGCGGACACGTTCTTTAACGATTGCCACCCTCAGCTCAAGGCAGACTTCATTATGGCAAATCCGCCCTTCAATCTCTCCGGCTGGGGTGCGGATAAACTCGTTGATGATGTCCGTTGGCAGTATGGTACGCCTCCTGCTGGCAACGCCAACTTTGCATGGTTGCAGCACATGATCTGGCATCTCGCTCCGAATGGACGTATCGGCATGGTGCTTGCAAATGGTTCGCTTTCCTCACAGTCCGGCGGTGAAGGTGAAATCCGCAAGAACATTATCAATGCTGACCTTGTGGACTGTATCGTTGCAATGCCGACGCAGCTATTCTACACGACGCAGATCCCGGTATCGCTCTGGTTCCTTGCAAAGAACAAGAAGCAAAAAGGCAAAACGCTGTTCATCGACGTACGGAAACTCGGCACTATGGTTACGCGGAAGCTGCGCGAACTGACGGATGAAGACATCAAGAAAATTGCCGACACTTATAATGCCTTCGTTGATGGAACACTCGAAGATGAAAAGGGCTTCTGTGCTGTTGTCACTACACAGGACATTGCAAAGCAGGATTACATTCTCACTCCGGGACGCTATGTTGGTATTGAGGAACAGGAAGATGACGGCGAGCCGTTTGAAGAGAAAATGGGGCGTTTGACTTCTGAACTTTCTGAGCTTTTCGCAAAGTCCCATGAACTTGAGGCGCAGATCAAAGAACGACTGGGGGCGATTGGGTATGACATCTGAGTGGAGGACAATTCGCGCTGCCGACTTTATTGACTTTAATCCTCGCTTGAGCCTCAAAAAGGGTGACATTGCAACGAAGGTTGCAATGGACAAATTAAAGCCGTTCACGAAAAAGATTCCAGAGACGGAAAAAGCCGAGTTTAACGGCGGAGCTAAGTTTTGCAACGGGGACACCGTTATGGCAAGGATCACTCCATGCCTTGAAAACGGAAAAACCGCTTATGTTGATATGCTTGATGATGGCGAAATTGGCTTTGGCTCAACGGAGTTTATTGTGATGAGAGCAAAAACGGGAATCAGCGATCCGCAATTTGTTTATTACACAGCAATAAACCCGGTTTTCCGTAATGTAGCTATAAAGTCTATGGTTGGATCTTCTGGAAGGCAGCGAGTTCAACAAAGCGTTCTCGAAGAGCTTGAATTGTCAGTGCCAGACTTGGACGAGCAGAGACGCATCGGAGATTTCCTTGCAAGGATTGACGAAAAGATTGCGCTTAACGATAGGATAAACGATAATTTACTTGCTCAAGCACAAACGCTTTACAAACAGTTCTTCCCGTATGGCGTACAAGATGATCTTCCAGATGGCTGGCGCATAGGTACAGTTGGTGAGATCATCGAAATCCATGACTCGAAGCGTATCCCTCTCTCTGGTGCAGATAGAACGAAGATGGAGAAGAAGATTTATCCTTATTATGGTGCAGCCTCTCTCATGGATTTTGTGGATAACTACATCTTCGACGGTAAATATCTTCTTCTTGGAGAAGATGGTACTGTTGTTGACGATGCTGGCTACCCTATTCTGCAATATGTGTGGGGACAATTCTGGGTAAATAACCATGCCCACATTCTCACTGGAAGGCTTGGTTATGATGTTGAGAGCCTATATATGCTCTTTAAGCAGACTCCGGTAAAATCTATTGTTACCGGTGCTGTTCAGCCAAAGATCAGCCAAGCGAACTTGCGCTCTGTTCAAGTGGTTATTCCTCCTGAACATAATCTCAGAGAGTATAACGATCTGGTTGAGCCATTGTTCTCTTTATTTCGTGCCAACGAGGAAGAGTGTAAAACCTTTACAGCACTGCGAGACATGCTTCTACCAAAGCTCATGTCCGGCGAGATTGACGTCTCTGCTGTCCAGCTCTAAGCCGCTAAATTATCGTTTACCGTCTGAATAACTCTCACCAGTGGCGAGAGTTTTACAAAAGGGACTGCCACTGAATGTCGTTCTCTTACCTCGAAAGGAGACACGACAATGACAGAACAACTCATCACGGAGATACAGCGAAAAATGCTGCCGTATCTTAACAACGAACAGCTCATGCACCTTCGGGATGCAATGGCTGAGACATTGGAAGGGGCAACGATCACCTATGATAGTGGCTCAATTCCAGCAGAAGAAACAGATGCAGTCGAAGCATTTATCACAGCAAAACGGATCGAAGGCTGCTCAGAGAAAACCCTGAGCTACTACCGAAAGACGATTGAATCTCTGATTGCCGGAGTCGGAAAGGCAGTGCAACAGGTCGCCACAGATGATTTGCGCCGCTATCTAACCAACTATCAGGTTCAGCGAAGGTCGAGTAAAGTGACCATAGACAACATCCGCCGGATCCTGTCCAGTTTCTTCTCTTGGCTTGAGGATGAGGACTTCATCGTGAAAAGTCCGGTGCGACGGATTCATAAGGTGAAAACCGCAAAGGTTGTTAAGGACACCTACACCGATGAAGCGTTGGAGCTGATGCGCGACAACTGTACAACGGCGCGTGATTTGGCTATGGTTGATCTTCTGGCTTCGTCCGGAATGCGTGTTGGAGAACTGGTCACGCTAAACCGCGAAGACATCAACTTCAACGAACGCGAATGCGTGGTTATCGGCAAGGGCAATAAAGAACGATTGGTCTACTTCGACGCAAGGACGAAGATCCACCTTCAAAACTATCTTGAGGGCAGATCGGATGAAAACCCGGCTTTGTTTGTTTCCCTGAAAGCTCCCTTTGACCGATTGATGATCGGCGGAGTGGAGACACGCCTTCGGGAGCTGGGAAAGCGTCTGAATATCCCGAAGGTTCACCCTCACAAGTTCAGGCGCACACTGGCCACTACTGCCATAGACAAAGGAATGCCCATAGAGCAAGTCCAGCAGCTCTTAGGGCATCAGAAAATCGACACCACCATGCACTATGCGATGGTGAAGCAACAGAACGTGAAGCTGGCACACAGAAAATACATCGGATAGGATGGTGGGCATTATGTTATTTGCCAAACTAAATGACCTCTCCATAGGAGGAAAAGGATCGTATGGAATAGCTGCCTCCGCTGTCGAGCGAAAGGCAGACCTTCCTACTTACCTTAGAATTACAGATATTTTTGACGATGGAACATTAAACCTAAGTGAGCTAAAGAGCGTCGATGCTCCTAATTCAGACAAGTACATCCTTAAACCCAATGACATTGTTTTTGCACGAACCGGAGGAAGTACAGGTCGCAACTACTTTTACGACGGAAGTGACGGGGTGTTTGTATATGCTGGATTCTTGATTAAGTTCAGTATAGATCCGGAGAAAGTGAACCCTAAGTATGTGAAGTATTATTGCAGGTCGAAACAATACAATGACTGGGTTCAATCCTTCAACACTGGAAGTACACGAGGAAATATAAATGCACAGATATTTGGAAACATGGAAATCCCTCTGCCAGAAAGGAAACAGCAGGATTACCTTGTTTCGATACTCGAACCGATAGACGAGAAGATCAGGAATAACAAACAGGTAAACGATAATTTAGCGGCTTAGAGCTGGACAGCAGAGACGTCAATCTCGCCGGACATCAACTTTGGAAGAAGGGTATCTCTTAGTATGGACAGCCGTTTATTTTCCGCTCTATTAGAATAAATCTGCTCAAGAAGTGGTGAAGCAATGGTATTAAACCCGGCTAACTCTTCTTCCGATGGTAGAACAACAGGGTATGTCATAATCTGCTGCTTATCTCCACGGGGCATTTTCGTTCCTTTCGATCCAGCAACCATAAATGCGAAGAACTTGTCGGCATATAGGGTGCTGAATAGGTACGCCGAGTAACACGGCTGACTTGGCGTAAAGCAAAGAACATCGGTTGAGCAGCCACATTTGTCCTCACAGTAGACAATCTTCTTAAAGTAAGGACGAATGTTGGAAATCAACGTATCACCTTTATGGCAAGCGGTTGTCTGTGATGTAGTTGGTAGGCTTGTTGCCTCGGTTGAACCAGCTTTTCCCGACAGCATATTTTCCGTTGAGAAGTAGGTTCTGACGTTCAACTCAGAGACAGCTACTTTGTCTCTTGAATATGAGCAAATATCCGAGAGGACTCCCTGATTTACTGCCAAAATGTCATTGCCGAACCGCTCTTGATATATCGTTTGCAGGAGATCAGCTAAATTATCGTTTATCGGAGGTGAAATAGCTTTTGAGTAAATTACCTAAGGACTGTACTGCACGGATTATTGGAGCAGAAGCACGAAAGCTGGTTCATTTTCGATTTCCGTCAGAAAACTGGGAGTACCATGAAATGACTGGGCGGGATAATGGATTGGATTGCACAGTCGAATTAGTTGAGAACGAAGAGTGGACGAACAAGAAAATAGAAGGGCAAATTAAGGGAACTCGGTCGCCACGACAACTAAAAAATGGAGACGCATTTGCGCTTGAGATGGAAATTAAGACAATACGATATGGTTTGGGCAGCTCGTGTGCATTTGTCATATTCTATGTAGACGTAGAAGAGGAAACCGTTTACTATTTGCCCTTGCAGGACTATTTTATCAGCAAGCCCGAACTATTTGACAAATTGGACAACAACAAAAGCCAGATAACTGTCCATGTGCCATGCGACAACATTGTCTGCGAAAATGATTTTGATTTGCAGCAGATCGCAAAGAGCATCTACATAGATGGTCCGTCAAGAAAACTGAGAAAAGTATAGGATTCTGACATAGGAGGTTTAAGTTAAACCATGTTAAATAGAGTTCAGGAGAGCTTGAAAAGAAGCAAAGATGAGCGCCAGAAAAAGCGGCTTGAAAAGGAACGGCTTCGTCTTGAGAAAGCCGCAGCAGAAGCAGCTCGTGAGGAAGAGCGGCTTCAACAGGAGGCTCAAAAGATACAGACTGAAAAAGAACGCCTTCTCTCCCTTGATGACAAGGGGCTGATGGTAGAATTGATTCTGGCAGTGCGAGGTTTGTACTCACAAATAGAGTACATTCAAGGTCAGCAGGATTCTTTGTCCGAGCGGGTTGACAATATTGAGTCGGACATCTCTTCCATCCGCAGTGATATTTCAGATCTGGAAAGCAGACTGGGCTCGTCCGATCAGTAAAACTCAATGAAGGAGGCGCAGACGTGATTATTTCACCGCAATCTCTTGATACAAACCTAAGTCAGCTTTTAGCGGAGGTTAAGTTCGGCTCAATGCAGTTGCCGGAGTTTCAGCGCGACTGGACTTGGGATGATAACCGGATTAGAGGCATCATCGCCAGCTTATCACAGGGTTATCCTATGGGTGCCATCATGCGGCTGCAATACGGCAACCCGGATATTCAATTCAAGTACCGGACAATTACAGGCGTCAAGGGTGTCTCTGTAAAGCCGGAGCATTTGATTCTTGATGGTCAGCAGCGGCTTACTTCTATTTATCAGGCAACGTCCTCTAAAGAGCCGGTCTCGACCAAAACAGAAAAAGGCAAGGCTATTAAACGTTATTATTATCTCTCAATGGAGAAGTGCCTCGACGATGATGAGGATCGTTTTGATGCAGTCCTGTCCATCCCCGAAGATCGCAAAATTAAAGAGAATTTTGACCGTGATGTGAAGCTCGATCTCTCAACCAGAGAATATGAATACGAGAATAAGTTGTTTCCGGTCAATATTGTGTTCGATAGCAACGCCGTTATGGACTGGTTCATGGGCTACATGACGCACTATGGAATGAAGCCGGAGGCAATGGACGAGTTCAAGCGTTTTCAGGCGGATGTGCTGAATACAATTTCCGGGTATAAGCTGCCTGTGATTACGCTGGACAAGTCCACGCCGCGAGAGGCAGTGTGCAAGGTGTTTGAGAACGTCAATACCGGTGGTGTTCCTCTCACGGTGTTTGAGCTTGTTACCGCAACTTATGCCACAAGAGACTTTGACCTGAGAAAAGACTGGGTGCAGTGTCGAAATACAATTTGCGGTTTCGGTGACACGCTGAGAACAGACCTGTTCGATGGGATTGATGAGACTACCTTCCTGACAACGGTTTGTCTCTATACAAGCTATTTGAACAAGCAGTCTGGAAAGACAAACACAATCTCCTGCAAAAAGAAAGATGTTCTGGGACTTCCTTATGAATCGTACATAGCGAACCGGGATGCAGTGCTGTCTGGGTTCAAAATCGCAAAGGAGTTTCTTCTTCGGGATCAGTGCGTTTTCCGTCAAAGAGATTTGCCCTATACAACGCAGTTGATTCCACTTGCGGCAATCTGCGCTGTTCTCGGAAAATCCAAATGCAATGAGCCAAACACAATCAAAACTCTTTCTCGGTGGTATTGGTGCGGGATTTTGGGTGAGATGTATGGCGGTGCGAACGAAACCCGCTATGCCTATGACATTGAGGACATGGTTGAAGCGGTCAATGGACGTCCGAATGCAATGCACACGATTAACAGCGCAGTCTTTTCTTCTACGCGGCTGCTAACCCTTCAAACTCGCTTGAGCGCGGCATATAAAGGTATAATGGCTCTTCTTTACAAGGAGAAGTGTCGTGACTTTATGAACAACACGACGATTGACATTGTAAACAGTATGCTTGAGTCTCCGGATATTCACCATATATTCCCCGAAGCATATTGCGAGAAAATGGGCATCAAGCGCGAACGGTATAATTCCATCATTAACAAGACCCCGATTCTTCCAGCCACCAACCGCTCGATTGGCGGAAATGCGCCGAGTGAGTATCTGGGGGCAATTCTAAAAAAGGTTGATGGACTGACTGAGAATGAGTTGCAAGCACGGGTGGAATCGCACTTTATCAACTATGCGGAATTGAAGGCAGATAACTTCAATGGCTACTTCATTGACAGAGCAAAGAGTCTTCTCAATCTGATTGAAAAGGCAATGAATAAGCCTGTCACTGACAGAGATGCAGAAAATACGCTGGATCAGTTTGGGGCGAGTCTGGCGTAAAAGGGAGTGACAAAACTATGGCAGGATATTTTACAGAATCAAATTACGAGAACGCTGTCTTGCAGCTTCTCAATGAAGAACTGGGCTATAACTATATCTATGGACCGGACGTGGAGCGCGATTATCACTCGCCGCTTTATGAGGATGTTCTGCTACCTTCCTTGCAGCGGATCAACAAGAGCCTGCCTATGGACGCTCTGACGGAGGCAATCTACAAACTCAAGAACTTTGAAACCGGAACGCTCTTGCAGAAGAACATGGTCTTTATGGACTACCTCCAAAACGGGGTTCCGGTAAAATACTATGACAAGGGTGAAGAACGCTCTACCCTTGTTTACCTTGTAGACTTCAAAAATCCCGCCAGTAACGAGTTCACAGTTGCGAATCAGTGGACTTTCATTGAGAACTCCGAAAAAAGACCGGATGTGATCCTCTTTATCAATGGTCTCCCGCTCGTCATTGTGGAGTTGAAGTCTCCGTCCCGCGAAGAAACCGACGCTTCCGCAGCATACCGTCAGCTCCGGAACTATATGTATGAGATCCCCTCTATGTTCATTTATAATGCGGTATGTGTCATGAGCGACTTGACCACTTCAAAGGCTGGTACAATCACGTCCGGCGAAGACCGCTTTATGGAGTGGAAAACAACAGACGGCAGCTATGAGAATACGCAACACGCATCATTTGACACATTCTTTGTAGGACTGTTTGAGAAGACCCGCTTCCTTGACATCGTGAAAAACTTCATCTGCTTTAATGTGGATGGACAGAATACATTCAAGATACTCGCCGGGTATCATCAGTATTTCGCAGTCAAAAAGGCGATTGAGTCTACAAAACACGCAACCGTGACGGACGGTAAGGGTGGCGTCTTCTGGCATACACAGGGCAGCGGAAAATCGTTGTCTATGGTCTTCTATGCTCATTATCTGCAAGAAGCGTTAGAAAGCCCCACTATCGTTGTCATTACCGACCGTAACGATCTGGACGACCAGCTTTACGGACAATTCGCCCGCTGCAAGGACTTCCTCCGGCAAACGCCGCAGCACGCTGAGAGCCGCAAGAATCTGAAAGAACTGCTTGCAAACAGACAGGCAAACGGCATAATCTTCACGACCATGCAGAAGTTTGAAGAAAGCAACGAAGCTCTTTCGGAGCGTCGGAACATTATCGTGATGGCTGATGAAGCGCATCGTGGGCAATATGGTCTCAATGAGAAGGTTGTGGTCAAGCAGAAGGACAACGGCGAAGTCGAGGCGAAAACCGTTATCGGCACTGCCCGCATTATAAGAGACACGCTTCCTAATGCGACCTACATCGGATTCACCGGAACACCGATCTCCACAAAAGACCGCAGTACACGAGAGGTCTTCGGTGATTACATCGACATCTATGATATGACACAGGCAGTTGAAGATGGCGCGACCAGACCCGTCTACTACGAGAGCCGTGTGATTCACCTGAAACTCGACGAGAACACCCTCCATCTGATCGATAATGAGTATGACATTATGGCTGACAACGCCGATCCGTATGTCATTGAAAAGAGCAAAAAGGAACTCGGTCAGATGGAAGCAATCCTCGGTGCCGACCAGACGATCAATTCCTTGGTAAATGACATTCTTGATCATTACGAGAATTACCGTGAGAATATCCTGACCGGCAAGGCGATGATCGTTGCTTATTCGCGTCCCATAGCAATGAAGATTTATAAGCGCATTCTTGAGCTACGCCCAGCGTGGACGGAAAAGATTGCAGTGGTCATGACGCAAGGCAATAACGATCCCGAAGAATGGCGTGAGATTATCGGCAACAAAGCTCATAAGGACGATATGGCGCGGAAATTCAAAGACAACAACTCTCCGCTGAAAATCGCCATCGTCGTGGATATGTGGCTGACCGGTTTTGATGTTCCCTCCCTTGCTACGATGTATGTCTATAAGCCGATGGCTGGACACAACCTGATGCAAGCTATCGCCCGCGTCAATCGTGTCTTCAAAGATAAAGAAGGCGGTTTGGTTGTCGATTACGTCGGTATTGCGGCTGCACTGAAACAGGCAATGAACGACTATACTGCCAGAGACAAGAAGAACTATGGTGATACAGATGTAAGCAAGGCTGCATATCCGAAGTTCCTTGAAAAGCTCTCTATTTGCAGAGATTTGTTCCACGGATTCAGTTATGAGAAATTCATGACCGGAAGCGACCTCGACAGGGCGAAGCTCATCAGCGGCGGAGTGAACTTCATACTCGGCAAGAGTGTTGCAGAGTACGAGCTTCCCGACCATGAGAAGACACAGAATGTGTTTATCAAAGAAGCCCTGCTTCTCAAGCAGGCACTTTCGCTGTGCAGCAGCTTGGTAGACGAGCAAACTCGCATGGAGGCAGCTTTCTTCGAGTCCGTAAGAACAATGACCGTGCGCTTGGTTTCAGGCGGTACCGGAAAGAAGTTTACGCTTCCGGAAGTAAATGAGCGCATTAACGAGCTTTTGAAGCACAGCATCAAGAGCGAAGGTGTTATCAACCTCTTCTCCGATGTCCAGACTGAGTTTTCGTTGTTCGATCCGAAGTTTCTTGAAGAAGTGGCAAACATGAAGGAGAAGAATCTTGCAGTCGAACTCCTGAAAAAACTGATTTCCGAACAGGTCTCTGTTTACCGTCGAACAAATATTGTCAAGTCTGAAAAGTTCTCCGAAATCATTCAGAGCGCAATGAACCGCTATTTGAACGGAATGCTGACCAACGAGGAAGTCATTCAAGAATTACTCAAGCTGGCGAAAGACATTGCCGCTGCTGCCGCCGAGGGTGAAAAACTCGGATTGACAGCGGACGAGCTTGCTTTCTATGATGCCCTCACAAAACCGCAAGCAATCAAGGACTTTTACGAGCATGACGAGCTTATTGCTATCACGAAAGAACTGACAGATTTGCTTCGCAAAAACCAGACAATAGACTGGCAAAAGAAAGAGAGCGCAAGAGCTGGAATGCGCCGCCTGGTCAAAAGGTTGCTGAAAAAACACAAATATCCGCCAGAGGGTATGGATGATGCTGTCCAGACTGTCATGAGCCAGTGTGAGATGTGGACGGACAATGTAATGACCGCTTAACTCCCCTACGAGAAAGGAGTAGATCATGGGCAATTCAGTCATGTTGAATGGCATCGAATATGCCGGAGAACAGATTGCCTACAAAGACAGCACCTATGAGCTTGTGTCAAAGGTCGCTTACCTGATCGGCGTCCCGCTTCGTATTTTCCAAAATGAACACGAGCCGCCGAAGATAGAGATATACAACCGGCTTGAGCAGGATAAAAATGCCCGCATCATCCGAAATCTATGTATCATCCGCACCGCCATTGAGCGCAATTACCGGAAAATAAATGACATCATGCGGATGGAATACCGTGGGCTTCTTTCGATGCCTGAGATCCTTCCGATGTCCAGTATGCAGCAGCTTTCAAATGACGGAATCAGCTTTATCAAAAAGTCGAGTACAAAGCTATGCCACCACATTATCGAGATCAACCGGCTGATTTCAGACCGCATTAACAACTGCAAAAGCCTCTTTCCAATCTGGATTAACTGGACGTACATAAAAGAGCTGTTCATTATGCCAAACGGCTTGACAGAGGACGGAACGAAAGATGCTGCGGACATCTATTACGCAAGTCTCTCCTACTACCCCTATCAAATGTACATTAACTGGGTACCGATGGACGAGGGCAATGTCCTCTATAATGATAAGAAGTTTGCTACCCTGCTTTATCAATGGCATTGCGACGCCTTCACGGAATACAGTAAAGTCTCCGATGCAGGGGCTTTTGTAAAAAACAATATCTACGACTTCATAGATGACAGTGAGAAGACCGTATTGGTAGTGGACTGCGAAAACTCTGACCCGTACAAACTGTGCGCCACGCTCAAAAACCTTGATTATGAGGTCATGCAGAATATTACGGCGATCATTCTCTTTGATGACGTACATACCGCTACGGCATGGCGGATTCTTGAAAACTACACCCGCATCCCCGTTGAGCATATCATGATTGAGCGGATCAAGCAGAACAAATCACTGGTAGACATCAAGCTCACCGCAAGAGCCTGTCAGGAACACTACCAGAAGCAAGTGGATTCCTTCGTCATCGTCTCAAGCGATTCCGACTACTGGGGGCTTATCTCTTCCTTGCCGGACGCCAGATTCCTTGTCATGATTGAGCGGGAAAAATGCGGACCGGATATGAAGTCGGCACTTGCAGAATCCGGGATATTCTACTGCTATCTGGATGACTTCTACTCCGGCAACAGCGAGGACATCAAGAAAAACGCACTATTCAAGGAGATGTACCGCTGGATTGACAACTCCGTTCACCTGAACGTCAACGATATGTTTGACGCTGCTCTGCGAAACACGAGGATCGAAATGTCTCCCGCAGAGCGGCGGCAGTTCTATGAGAAGCACATCAGACACATGACGCTGACCATCGACGAGAACGGAAACGTCAGCATTGAACTGAAACGCGGATAGCATGGGTTTCTATTCCGGGAGGAATGTGGATGGACAACAGATTCTATTTTGGATTCAATACATCGGAGGAACGGAAAAAGCGCAGAAAAGCAGAGCTGTACTCCATGAGTGAGCAAGTCAGCACCTTCTTTTGGGATGAAGCCCCGCAGCATGGTTTGGAAATGCGTGAGGGGCAGCAGGATATGTCCTTTGAGATTGTGGACGCCCTCATAAACGATCAGCATTTTGCGATTGAAGCTGGCGTGGGCATTGGAAAGTCCTTTGGCTATCTTGTGCCGGTGCTGCTGTACAGCAAACGCATGAACAAGCCGGTTATCATCGCAACCTCGACCATTGCGCTTCAAGAACAGCTCTGGCGCGATGTCCACGCGGTAATGCCCCTTCTTGGGCTGAACAGAGATGTCATCCTCGCAAAAGGACAGACCCATTATCTCTGCAACAAACGCGCAGATGAGTATATGTGTGACCCGAAGGCTGACCCACCGGACGCGCTCAAAGAAGGAATCCAGCAGGGGTATGAGGAACGCAAGGATTTCCCGGAGGTTTTGCCGCAAGGCGTCTGGGACAAGGTAAATGTGCAGCGGTTCAGCATGAAGAATTGCGGCTCCTGTGAAAAGAAGTGCAAGTATTACAAGGTCCGCGCAGCATTAAAGTTTACGGATGGAGTGGTACTGTGCAATCAGGATTTTCTAACCCAGCATCTCATGAAGCTCCGGCGCGGTCAGGAAGGGCTGATTAACGCCGCCGCTGATCTGCTTGTCGTGGACGAAGCGCACAACTTGGATGATAAAGTGCGTAGTGCCACAACGGAGCGTTTCGGACAGGGTATGCTCTTTGGAATGATTAAGAGCGCATTCTATGAGCTGCGATCCTTTGACCAGAGCAGTGTGTCAGGTGAAAAGCGAGAGGCAGAGAGCGCAATCATCGCCTTCTATAACTGCCTGAAAGCACAAGTCCAAAAGCAGATCAACGAGGCAGAGCAGGATATGCGCTACGCTGACCGCTTTTTCTTCGACAACAATGGCAGTGCGATTGAACTGCTTACCGAGATGAACGCCGCCATACACAACCTTTCGTCCAGCATTCAGATTTATTCCAGCATGGATTTCAGAAACAACCGTTCCTTTGCTGCCTCTGATGATCTGGATGCCGTCAGCGAGTCCCTTTCAGAGCTTCTTGACCGGATAGATGATATGTTGATCTGGATTGAGCAGCACGGCAGCAACACGGAACTCGTCTATTGCCCTAAAAACACAAAAGAAATTGTGAGCCGCCTATACTTCAATGGTGATGAAAGAACCATCTTGACCTCTGCCACGCTGACGAACGCCACGAGCGGGTCTCTGGAAGAACAGTATTCTTACTTTATCAGCAATACCGGCTTTCCCGCTGGTGACCGCGGCTGCTTATCCGAGCCAAAGCCTTCCCCATATCCATACGATGAACACGCCATGATCTACTATTGCGACGATCTCCCGCACCCGACCAGAGAACATGAAGCCTTCATTGAAAAGGGCGTGGAGCGACTGCTTGAGATACTGAGCATTTCCAACGGAAAGGCACTCGTGCTGTTTACGGCGAAGACCGACATGGAAGAGGTCTACTCCATTCTCAGCGAGAAAAATCTTCCGTACAAAATCCTGATGCAGCAGCCGGGATCGTCGCAGGACAAGGTGCTGAGTGAGTTTAAGGAAGATACGAACTCCGTGCTTCTGGGGACGGGTGCATATTGGGAAGGTATCAGCATTGAAGGAAAAAGCCTTTCCAATGTCATCATTTTCCGGCTTCCGTTCCCTGTCCCCGATCCAATTATCGAGTATAAGTGTTCCGTCGCAAAGGACGCTCTGATGGATGTCCGCGTTCCCGAAATGATTATCAAGCTCAAGCAAGGTATCGGGCGATTGATCCGCAATTTCACAGACACCGGCATTGTCTGCATTATCGACCGAAGACTTCGGGACGAGCCGCCGGAACGCTATCATGACATTACATGGGACTCCCTGCCTATCAAAAATCGGACAAGCAGTTTGGACGAACTGAGGAGGTTTTACGAAGGTCTGCCCTCAGCCAAGGAATGATGATAGAAACGGCATTCTCTTCGGAAACATAGAACAGCCCCCAAAAAACGACAATCAGAAAACGGAGGTGTATCATGTTGTACAATGAAAATCTGCACGAAGAAGAACGACATCTGATCCAGCAGATTGCCGAGCAAACAGAGAGAGGAAAAATCGACTGGGAACTGACAGAGTATAATCCGCTGTCATTTCTGAATGAGGACAAGATAGACAAAAACCCAGCAGTAATCTGTCAGTCTTTCTCCTTTGAGGCGATCATCGGTGGATCCCGTTACGAGCTTGATGTCATGGAGAATATTGATGTGCCGTCCGGTATGGGAGACTACACCATAACCTTGACACGGGATGAAACCGAAAATTATCTTAAAATTGAGGATGCACTTTCCTTTGACTGTGACCGCTATGAATGCACACCGGAGGAAGTCGCAGAGCGATTTGCGGACAGCCCCATTGTCCGTCTCTGCAACGCCATCATTCCCGCCACGCTTGGGCAGGAGGATTTAGAAGAGGTCTTCACATGGGCAAGGTTTTTCAACGAGACTGGCATTTCTGCAAAGCTAATGAATCATCCGCTGACCAAGCTCTGTGAAAAGCTGTTCGACGAACACCGTCTGATGGACTTCCATCGCTGCGTCTTGGATGTGGACTATCGAAAGTTGCTCCTAAATGAACTGGCTCATAACTAAGACACGAAAAAACGCCCCCGACACTGTGCCAGACGCACAGTGCCGGGGGCGTTCCCGTTTCCAGCGATTTATTTTTCCCTCGGCAATGGACTGTCCATAAGATGACACTTTCCGTTTTACGAAGCCGCGAAAATTCGATGTGTTCCGTGGAGATGTTCACTGGGCAGCATACGCCGTACACGTTTCCAATAATCACTGAGCAGTGCAATGTGTATTCGCTATCGGGAAATACTTCACAGTTTTCACAACGCTTGATTCAGAAGGAAATTTTTTGCCTTATTCCCGCGTGACATCAAGGGAAACCGGATTGATGACGATGATGGTCTTGCCCTTTTTGTGGGCATATCTCACGGTATTCCCAGTACCGCTGGGGCATCCATTCCATACTGCGAGAATATAATCGGCGTGATCTACCATGTACCGATTTCTCTTGTCCATGCAGTCCGGCGTGTACTCCCGTTGCAGCATGGTCTCCTTGTCACACTTTGCAGCAATATTGTAATACCTTTCCCGTGAAGCCACAGACCATTTGATCGCTTGTGTCTCACAGGGGATTGCGCTTTCCAGAGTAATGTGAGGGTATTTTGATTTCAAATCGAGTACAATTTCCGCAGCGTACATATCGACGCCAAGAGCCATGCCGGTAATAAAATGCGTGACGCCCTCGTTCTCGATGAGTGCTACAATCTGATCCCGCATAACAGATTTCAAAGAAGTACAACGCTTATCGGATTCATCAAAGCCGAACGGAAGACTCTGCGGTCTATGACCGGTAAACGCACAAGTCTTGCCTTGAACGGATTGCTTTTCAGCTTTTTGAGCAGACTTTCTAAACTCAATAATGCGCGACATGACACCCCTTCTTTCACTCTTTTGGTAGGTAACTCCATTCTATCACCCTCATCACGGACAGTCAACGCATTGTCGTTAGTAAAATTAACGACGTCGTGCCGTGGATAATGACACCGCCGTTAGGTACACTAAATGCAAAGGTGGTGAGGCTATGCGAGAGAAGAAGGACATCAATATTGAAATCGGCGGCAATATTCAAGTGGCAAGAGAACAGGCGGGCTATACGCAGGACACGCTCTCAGAAATGCTTGGCATGACGCCGAATCACCTGAGCGCTATTGAGCGTGGTGCTTCCGGTATTTCTCTTGAAGCCTTGCAGCGTCTTTGCCGTTTGCTGGGCGTCAGTGCGGACCGAATTATCTTTGGGACCGATGAGCCAGAAGCGGAAGCCCTTGCGCTTGCCAGACGTATTTCGGATATAAAGCCGGAATACCGGCAACAGGTTCAAGAGCTGCTGTCCGCTATTTTGAATATGTCATAATATGTCATAAAAAAAGAGCCTCTGCCGACACCCAAAACGGGCATCGACAGAGGCTTTTGATTCGTTTTCCGGGCATTCAAACAAGTGCCGAAATCGACACTTATTCTCGCTCTATTGCTGGAACTGTGCGGGGAATATAATCACACTGGGCGGTCATTCCTCGTCGCTCTGAGGCTTGCAATCACAGGCTTTTTCGACCCCTAACTGTCAACACCGCGATGCCTTGCGGGAGAAGTGCGGACAGGCGATGAGATCCGCACGGAAGCTCTGCTTGCAGCTATGGACGCAGCGGACGCAGAAGCGGTTATACTTCCGGCGTCCGCTATCTCCGATGAAGAACGACCACTCCTGCCGCCACTTCTGACTTCTGCTCACAGCTCAATCTCTCCTTTGTGCTTTTTGGGGGGGCAGCATTCCATCTGCTTTTCAGCCTTTGCAGACTTGAGCCTGTCCATGATGGAGGACTTTTCGCCCCTTTCGGGGGCTTTGACCTCTGCGGTCTTGTCCTCCTTCGGACCGTTGTTGATGATCCCGTCAATCATGCCGTAGTCATCCTCCATCGACATCTCCGCTGCCTTGAGGTAATTTTCCTTCTCAAGAGCTGCCATCCAGCTTTCTTTGCTGATACCGAGCATTCCGCCCTTTGCCGCATGATCGGCAATCTCCTTGGCATCCACGCACAAGCCCTCTGTGTTATCGGAATAAAGACGGTAAACCTCGCAGCCCTTCTCCAAAGCCTTCTCAGCCGCCTCCTGACCGGCGGGAAGAACGCCAGCCCATGCGTAGCCGTAGTCCTTCATATCCTGAACGGAGAGCGTGGGATCGGGCATTTCCGGCACTTCCTTGACCTCAAGGTCAAGAAGTCGGAGCGTGTCATCGTCAAAGCCGTTGTAGACATCATCAAGGACGAGCTTGCCGCGCTCATCGACGATGATGCAAGCCGCTTCATCGCCGTAGGTGTCATGCTCCATCAGATAAAAGCTGTGACCGCCGACTTCGTGCTGGTCAATGGTGTGCCATGTCCCGATGTGACCGGCAACCGTCAGACCGGAGGTATCGGCGTTCATCTCGAAGTCCTTCTGCTCGATGCTCTCCTGCTTCTGCTGTTCCTTCGAGATCATGGGAATCGCTACAATCTTATCGCCCAGCTTGACAAACTGCTCCGGCACTTTGAAGAGGTCAGAGAACTTCTGCATCTGCTCTACGGTCAGAGAGCCGAAGCTGTCATCCGTCAAGCCGACCACCATGAATGTTCCGGCAACAACATCGTAGATGTCACCGTCCTCATCACGCAGAGCGCGGTTCAGTGGCAGACCTTCCAGCTTGCCTTCCTCATTACAGACTAAGGCAACAGGGTCTTCGTAGGGATAAATCGCCTCGATGCAGCCGCCGACCTCATGCTGCAAGGACTCCAGCCCGGAGTCAATCTCCTTCACATAAGGCTCCTTGCTCGGCTCAACGATGAGAACGGCAATGGTACTGTCACGCTCGGCGGCTTCCCCTGAGCCGGTGATCCGGTATTCGTCGGGAATGTCATCAAGTTCCCCGTTAAACTGCCTGTCCCAGCGTTCGCTTGCGACACGGACATAGCCCTCATCGGTGAAGCGTCCCTGCTCATCCATCGCAATGTCTCGCCCATAGCGTTCATAGTCGATGTAATTTGCCAGAGGTCCGAGATCCTTTTCGGAGTAGATACCGGCTTCGTGGGCGTAATAATAGCCGAGATCGGATTCGTCGTTGATACCGGGCATGATGTCGTAGCAGTCCAGATTGAACGTCAGGTTGATGAGATCGTCGATGTCGCTGACCTCATCGCAGCCAGCCTCCATAATGGCAACGAGCTTTTCCTGATCGCTCAGGGAAAGCTCGTCAATCAAAGCAGCAAGGTAGTTGAGCTTATCAAGGCTCTCGTACTCGCCAAGCATCTTCTGAACGCCATAGATCGGGCATTCGTAGTCGGTGATAAACCACTCTTCGTAGGGCTGACCGAACTCATCCTGCTTGCCGATCCCGATGCGCTCAAAGACCTTCTGCATCTCTTCCTCGGTGGTAGGGAGCTTCACCCATTCACCGACCAGCATACCCTCGTTGTACTTGCCGAGGTTTGTGACGAAGGCTTCAAAATTACCGTCTAATACGGGCATAGGCATCCTCCTTTCAGTCATCCACCATGCCGTCCGGCATGATATACAGTTCTTCAAACTCCGCGTCGGTCATGGCTTCGAGCTTCCGGACGGTCTTATACATCAGCTCTGCGATCTCACTGTTCACGTCGTTCAGAGTGACGCTCTTCATATCGTCGATCAGCCGCTTCCGGCTGGACGTGTTGAAGCAGCACATCAGGTTGAGTTCTTCTACGGTAAAGTTCTTCATATCAGAGTTCCATATCCTTTCCTTTGTTTTTCTGCGGCTTCGGCGTGTGGGTCGGCTGTGCCTTCTGTGCGGATTTCAGTTTGTCACGGATGGATTCACGGGTAGCGGGCTTCTTCGGGATGGTGTCGTAGATGGCAGTTCCGGCATCCTCCACATAGGCGCGGACATACTGGATGCTCTCAGAAAAGCGGATGGGGCGGTTCTTGTCCTCGATGTTGGTCAGCCGGACTTCATCAGCGGCAAAATCAACCGCGTCGATTCTGCACTTGATCCCATCAACATTCAGCGTTGCGCCGACAGGAATGTAATCTGCGCCTTTGAGTTCCTTGAAGGTCTCGCCGTCCTTGCTGAGAAAGACATCTGCGCCGGACTTCCAGAGCTTGTGAGAACCGGCTACCCACGCACTTTCACGAAAGCCAGTGACCGGAATAGAAGGCTTGCCGCGTACCTTCTTCTCAAGGAGCTTTGTGCCGAGCAAGGGCGCAGCTTTTTCCGCGTCCTTGCCGTACAGCTCAAAATAGCCGTTCTGGGCAAAGCAAACCAGCGCGTCGGGATGCGCCTTTTTGACCGCTTCGTACTTGCGGAGTTCTGCAACGGGCAGAGAGGCAAGCCCCTCCGTCCTCTCCGCCTCCGGCAGTCTGTTACGACGAGTTTTCTGGTGGGACAGCACTTCCGCCAGAGCATCCGCGTCCTTCGGGAGCGTCTGGTGGGTTTTGACGCCGCCATGCTCACCGACCAGAGCCATTGCCTCGTCGAAGCTGCTGCGGCAGGGGGCTTCCAGCACAAAGCCATCTGCAAAGGTCAGCCGGTCGTGATCCGGCGCAACCGAGTTCTGCGCCACATTTGCCGCCTGTTCCCGGTAGTTGATCTCAAAGACATCTCCGAAGACCTTGCCGCGCTTGACGGCTTTCGGGACAATGACGCGGGCAACGCATTCGTCGTAGGTCTGTTCCGCGTAAAAGCGGAAGGTGTTGTGATCTCGCGTTCCCTGAATAAAGACTTGATTTTCATTGAGGCAGTGCGTCCCATGCGGACGGCAGAACCACATCAGCGTCTTGTCTTCGGGATTCTGGCTTTCGGCGGCGCGGCGGATGATGCGCTTGTCGATGTCGAAGTCTTCCTTGTAGCTGTCTACATGACTATCCACAAGCTTCTGCAGCTCCGCAACGATGTCAACGTCTGTGTATTTCTTCATGCTTCTCCTTTCTCACAACTCCATGTCGTGTGTTTTGGATTTGACCGGGGACTTCTTCTCCGGCTGCGTTTTCGCGGCAGCTTTGAGCTGATCGCGGATAGAGGGCTTTTCCTGCTTCTGCTCCTGCTTGACGTATTCCAGCGTCGGCATCAGCTCACGGTAGCAGCCCTGAGTTTTCCGCGTCGCATGACGGCGATGGATTTTGAACAGCGGCTCACCGTTCTGCGTGACCGTGTTGCCCTCGATTCTGACACCGTTCCGTGCCAGCAGATTGAAGGAATGGTTAGAGGCGCGATAGGACGCCCGCATTCCGTCGTTGTTATAGGCGATCTGCCCCTTGAGCGTGTCCATGACGGCGGCTTTGATTTCCTTCTCTTCGGCAGTCAGGCGGTGCGCCTTCGGTGCTTTCGCTGCTTCCTCCGGCAAGGGAGCAAAGGGAGACTTGACCTCCACGGTTTTTACCTCAATAGAGGTAATCTCATCGTTCTCCCATGCAACGACCTCCGGGTCTCTTTCCTCTGTTTTCTCAGAAGTGACTTCCTTCTGGGGTTCGGTCTGCTGACGGAACGCATCCACGAAAAGTGCCGTCAGTCCGGGATTGGGTTTATCCACAAGGAAGCGAGAGGCGTTTTCGGGGCAGACATCAACGGTCTTCGCCCATTCCTTGAGGGGCTGGGGAATGCGCCCGTCAAAGTCTTTCTGCTGAATGGTGTTTGCGAGGACATATCGGACACGCTCCGGAGAGAATTGCTCAAGGACGCTTTTTACGGCAGCATCCGCATCCAGCCGGTTATCTCCGTAGTTGGAGCTGATCGCCGCTTCAATCGCTTTGCGGCATTCCACGTTTGCGGCGAGAGAAGCACGATATGACTCCAGCTCATCGGCTTCATAGGCGTAATTCGCCGTCTCGCGGTAAATGGGGACTTCCGGCTTTTCCTCCGGAACAGCTTCCTTTACGGGAGCTTCGACTTCCATCTCTGCGGACTGTGCTTTCTCTGCCAGCAGCACCTTGAGCTTGGCGTCAATGCCCTCGATCATCTCAGCCGCCGTCTTGCGGATGGTGTCCAGAGAGCTTTTCAGCTCCTTGGTTTCCTTGCCGGATGACCAACCGGCGATGTAGCCGAAGGAGTAGTCTGAGGTTTCAATGCCGTATCGCTGGCAGACGGTGTAGGCAACGCTTTCCGCCTCAACCTCCTTGGTGTGCCGATCCTTCTTGTCTTCGGGGGCAGTCTTCTCGTCTGGATTGACGGCGTGGAGCTTGGCATGGGCGATCTCGTGAATGGCGGTCTTGACCGTCTGGATTTCGCTCATGCCCTCCTGAATGGCAATGCGGCTTTCAACCGGAGAGAAGAATCCCTTTGCGCCGCCCGGAATATCCTCAAAGGATATGGGGACGGGAGATTCCTGCTTGAGCGCGTTGAAGAACGCCTCGTAATTGTCGACGGTGCCTTTCAGCTCATCGACGATAATGTCCGGAAGCTCCTTGCCGTCCGTCTGGGAAACATCAAAGACACTTACCACCTTAAAGGCAGGGCGCAGAACTTCGACCGTCTCTGTGACAGCCTTCCCATCTGCGTCGATCATCGGCTTCTTTGTCAAAGGATCAATCTTCTCGCGCTCTTCCTGCGACTTGTACGGCGCGGGTGCAAGAATCTTGATGCCCTTTTCGCCCTTCATGACCTGACGGTCAAAGTTGCGCTGCCACGAGGTATAACCGGCAACATAGGTTGCCTCTGGCTTCTGCATCGCAATGAGCAGCGTGTTGTTGAAGGAATAGTTGTAGAACTTGGACATCGTGCGGAGATATTCCTTGAACCGCTCGGATTCAAAAAGCTCCTTGATGCCCTGTTCCAGCTTGTCCGTAATCTCGCGGACTTGCTGTGCATTTTTGTTTTCAGCCATCTCAAACCTCCATTTCTTATTTGTTCCGGGCAGAAGAAAACCCCGTCTGGGATTTGCTCAGTAAACGAGCCTTTACCTCAGACGGGGTTTCTCTGCGCGTCATCCGACGATGGAAGATGTTATCCTCGTTCTCCCATTCAATCAGCCGGTCAAACATATCCGGGTGCTTTGTGACCATGTGCAGCAGCTCTTCATCGCTTGCATTGGGACAGAACCAGCAGCCGTTTCTTCGGCAGTGAGCGTAGATTGGGGAAAGCAGCCCGTGTTCCTGACAGAGCTTGTAGGCGTCCGCCTCGGTCATACCGTATTTGGCAAGCAGACTGACCTTCGTTATTCCATCCAGACGAGCAAGGCGTTTTGGCTCATCCTCCGCGATGCCGACATAGCTCACAGTGTCCAGCGAGAGTGCGGCATTGTACTTGCGGACTGGCGGGATTTTGCAGTCACGATTGACTGCACACATACCAGCCCATGCAAAGCCGCGAACCTCGCCCTTGTGCGGTCCGCGGGTGATGACATGATGGAACACCGCATCGTAGGTCTTGTCCGCGTGGAGAATGGTGAACTTGATGCCCAACTCCTTTTCGCAGAAGGGCTTGAGCCGGTCATAAATGAAGTCCCGGTGTTCCGGGACTTCGCCGCTTGTATCCTTGTCGAACATGACCTCGCTGAAAACCGCCTCGTCCAGCGGCTCATTGTGCTGTGCCGCCAGCAGGAGCGTCGCTACGCTGTCTTTGCCTCCGCTGCAAGAGGCAACATACTTCGGGCGGTTCATCGGTCGAACTCCATCTTGAAGCTGACGTATTTGCCGCCGCTGTCATCCAGACGGATCACCGCATCGTAGAGCTGAGGCTTCTTCGGCGTGTAAAGCCCGGTCACGCGGCACCAGCCCTTGTCCAGCAGCTCCTTTGCAATCTTCTTGGTCAGCTTCTTTTTCTTGCTGGAAAAGAACTTGTTGTCTTCCCACAGGCAGAAGGAGCAAGCCTTGTTCGAGCAGTAGAAGTTGCCCTTGCCGACGTAGACCGGAGAGCCGCAGCGGGGGCATTTGCCGATTTCCTCTTTGCCCGTGCCGAAACGCTGGGCTTCGGCATCGGAGAGGAACGGATAGGCTTTCATGAGATCGCCGGTCATCCGGACAATACCGCTGAGAAAGGCGTCCGCATCCGCATTGCCGCGCTCAATCTCCATGAGCGTATTTTCCCATTCCGCCGTCATTTTGGGAGACGTGATCTGTTCCGGCAGGACGCAGACAAGGTTGCAGCCGTCCTTCGTGGGAATGAGGGATTTGCCTTTACGCTCTGCAAAGCCGGATTTCACCAGCTTTTCAATGATACCGGCGCGGGTCGCGGGTGTTCCGAGACCTTTCTTCTCGGTGTCATCGTCGAACTGATCGTTTCCGGCAGTCTCCATCGCAGACAGGAGCGTATCTTCCGTGTACTGCTTCGGAGGCGTTGTGAAGTGTTCGGTGACGCTGGCGGACACGCTATCCAGAACATCGCTCTCATGGACTTCGGGCAGGGACTTCACGAGATCGTCCCTTTCCTTCGTTTTGAGGGAAGCCTTGAACAGCTCTTCAATGGCTTTCCAGCCGTTTTGAATGACGGTCTTGCCCTTGGCTTTGAACGCATAGCCCTCGCAGGAGAGCGTGATCTGCGTTTCTGCATAGGTGTGCTTCTCGCCGGTCGCACACAGAAGGCGCATCCCGACAAGGTTGAGGATTTTCTGTTCCGACTGAGGAAGCGCGGAAACCTCCTGCTTTTCAAGCTGGACGGTCGGGAGAATGGCATGGTGATCCGTGACCTTGCTGTTGTCGGTCACGCGGGCAATGTCCGGAGTGACCAAAACACCGGAGAAAAGCGGAAGCTGGCGGCAGACGATGGAAATGACCTGACGGGCAGTGTCCTCCATATCATCCGTAATGAACTGACTGTCCGTGCGCGGATAGGTCAGGAGCTTCTTTTCGTAGAGTGTTTGTACGAGATCGAGCGTCTGCTGGGCAGTGAAGCCGTAATAGCGGTTTGCCTCGCGCTGCAAGGTGGTCAGGTCGTACAGCTTCGGAGGATTGACCGTCTTAGTCTCCTTTTTGAGAGAAGAAACGACGGCTTGCTTTTTCTCGCAAGCCGCCGCAATTCTTTTTGCTTCCTCTTCGGTTTTAACCTTTTCCAGATCGGCGGTCAGATCGCCCTTGCCGACGTGGACGTTGAAATACTTCTCCTTCTGGAACGTGGAGATTTTCCCGTCGCGCTCCACCAGCATTGCAAGGGTCGGCGTCTGGACGCGCCCAACCACCAGCTTCTTGTGATAGAGCGTGGTGAAAAGGCGGGTGCCATTGATACCGACAATCCAGTCCGCCTTTGAGCGGCTGAGTGCCGCTTCATAGAGGCGGTCATATTCCTTGCCGTCCCGGAGATGCTGGAAGCCTTCGCGGATGGCGGAGTCCTCCAACGAGCTGATCCACAGACGCTTGAAGGGCTTGGTGCATCCGGCTTTGTTGTAGACCAGCCGGAAGATCAGCTCACCCTCGCGTCCTGCATCGGTTGCACAGACCAGCTCGGTGACGCGCTTGTCCTTCATGAGAGAAGACAGCACTTTGAACTGCTGGGCTTTGTCCTTCGTGACCTCGAACATCCAGTTTTCCGGAACAATGGGCAGATCGTCGTACCGCCACTTGGCATACCGCTCATCGTAGGAGCTGGCGTCTGCCAGCTCCACCAGATGACCGAAGCACCACGAAACAATGTAATTGCCGCCCTCCATGTAGCCGTCCTTGCGAGACGTCGCGCCCAGCACCTTTGCGATGGACTGGGCAACACTGGGCTTTTCAGCAATGACTAAGATCAATCTTCATCACCATCCGTTTCAGCATCCTCCGCAATCTGCGGCTCATCATCCTCGTTGATGTACGGCTCTTCCTCGTAGCCTTCATCATCAAAGAAGTCCATATCTTCATCCTTGGGCTTTCTGCCCTTGACGAACTTGATGTAGTAATAAGCTGCACCCGCAGCACCGGCAAGAACGAAGATGATGAGGATCATGCCGACGTTGGACTTCTTTTCGGGCTTGGGCGCAGGAACGTCGGTTTCTGCATCCTTGTCCGGCTCAGGCATAACGGGAGCTGTGCCGGTGCATTCGCTCATGTTGGTCTTGCAGACCGGGCAGTCGGTATTGACTTGACCGGCAGCGCATTTTTCTTTGCAGTTACAGGTGGTCAGAGCCGCCGCAGTGTCATCATCCAGCAGCGCAAGCAGATCGCTCTCATCGACCATGTTCAGGAAGTACGTCTGATACTGTTCCTCATCCTCGTTGATGGGTGCATCGTAGTCGATGACAATGAAAAAGGTGTTGCCGCTTTTCGTCTGGATAGTGATGAACTGCTTGTTGGTTGCTTTGTCATAGAGCAAGTCACGGGTGTAGGCGTTGCCCTCATCGTCAATCGGCTCACCCTTCGGCTTTTCCGGTGCGGGAGTAGTCTCAGGCTGCTGTTCCGGCTGAGTTGCCTCCGTAACCGGAAGGTTCTGTTCGGTATCGTCGGCGTAGGCAAACGCCGTCACCGAGAAGCAGGACAGAACCATGACACAGACCGCAAGGACGGTCAAAAAACGAAACTTCTTATGCATTGTCGATTACCTCCGTATTTTCAGCGGTCTTGGTGCCGCCCTTCATGGAAGACAGGAACGCCATGATCTGATCCTTGTCCATCACCATAGAGCGCACGGTGTTGATGATTTCAAGGTTTTCCAGCTCTGTCTTCTTGTCGTACAGCTCCTTGAGCTGCCCTTCGATTTCGGACTTCTTCTTTTCAGCCTTCTCAATGTCGGAGAGGACTTTCTGATACTTGGGATTCATGAAAAACTCCTTTCTTTTAATAGGCGGGTCTTCCGAAGGCGTAGAAATGCTGCTGCCAATAGGAAGAGTTGATGGATGTGTACTGAATGGGGTCGCCGCAGTGGATCATGACCCCATCACCGACGTAGATGCCGACGTGAGACACGCCGGGGGTGTCATACGTCCCGACAAAGAAGATGAGATCACCGGGCTGTGCATTCGCCTTTGAAACCGGCGTACAGACGTTGTAAAGCCCTTGTGCGCCAAGCCGTCCGGTATTCACAAGACCGCTGTTCGTGAGAACATAGCTGACAAAGCCGGAGCAGTCAAAGGATGTGTCGGGATTGGAGCCGCCCCACACATACGGATAGCCGAGATACTTTTCCGCCTCGGTAATCAGCGTTGCAAACTTCTCGTCGTTCAGGTATTCCGGGTTGACATCGTAGTCAGCGGGCGGATTTGTGATGTACTTGTCCACATAGGGAGAGTCACCGAACAGATCCTCGCGGTTGCCAAGCACCGACATATACGTTGCGTACATGGAAAGCTGTTCCTGAGACATGATGTAGACCGGGACATGGGAGAGATTGAAGTTTTCGAGCTTCACGTTGCAGATGTAGTAGTCATACGGGACGCGATAGGTTTCCGTGTGCGTGTTGCCGTCTGCGTCCGTCCATGTGTCGGTTTCCGTGCGGTATCTGGTTTCGACGATGACCTCTTCGGTGAGGATGTACTGCTTTTCAAACAGCATTTGGAGCGTACCCTGCACCTCGTCCAGCGTGAACTCGCCCTCATGGAGAGCCGAGAGAATGGAGATCAGCACATACGGGTCATGCTCAATATCGTCCAGATCGAAGTGGTATTCATCATAGTTGTGAGTGCTTTCGTAGGTGTCGAGATAGCGTTGCAGCTCCTGCTCCATTTGGTAATACTGCGCTTCCGCGCCCAGCATCGCGTCATCCTCGCTGAGATAAGAGGAAGCGATCACCGACGAACCGGTAGAGGTAAGCATCGAACACGAGCTGATACCGGCACCGAGCAAAACGAGAAGGGCAATTCCGACTCCGACCCAGATGAAGACCTTCTTGTTTTTCTCAAAAAACTCCTTGATCTTGTCGGACACCTTTTCACCGAGCTTCTTGCCGGTATTCTTTGTGGCAGTCCCGGCAGTCTGAGAACCGGCATTTCGAGCGGCGGCATATTCCTTCTTGATGCTCTGCTTCTGGTAGTGCTTGTTCATGTTCTGCTTCTTCATCTCAGGATGCTCCTGCTGATTTCTCTCATATTGGAGCTTTGCATCCGCAGCATCCGCCTTATGTTCCAGCTTGGAGACCTTCTCATAGGGCTTGTTGACGCTGCTTTCCCGATGATGACGGAAATGCCTCGCAGCGGTCTCAGCGGCAATCTCTGTTTTATGCGCCGCCTCAACCGCCGAGTTTTCCTGCTCGACCTCATGGATTTTGCCGTGAATGCCGGAAGCGAGGGTGTCACCGACCTTGCGGACGGTTTTATCCGCTTCAAATTGCAGCTTGCCTTTGCCCTTTGGTTTTTTCAGCTCATCCTCAAAATGAAGGCGGGTTTTGCCCTTGCCGGTCTCTTCATCGAAGACGCGCTCTTTCTTGAGAACCTTGTGCGTGGGCAGCTTTTCACGGGCGGCATCCAGCCGATCATGCGCCTTCTCGGATTTTTTTTCGAGCTTCTGCATCCGCTTCGTGGGCGGAACGGCATCGTCCGAGACCGGCTTCGCAGAGGCAGTCTCCGCCGCTTGAGAGAGAACGGTGTCTGCATCCACGGCTTCAACCGCAGAGGTCTTGCGCAGCTTGTGCGTGACAACCGTTTCGGCAATCACCGTGCCGGTGTGCGAAGAAACGCCGTGCTGCTCCAAAGCAGGAGGCTTGAACGGCGTTTCCGAAGGTAGCGGTTCAGTTACATTCTGGGGTGGATTTTCTGCCCTTTTCTCTTCTGTGACGGACGTTTCCGAGGGCGGCTGTGTGTCGTTATCCTCGGCGTGTTCCGCCTGAAACTGACGCTGCTGACGGCGCATCTGCACCTTTTTCAGTTCCTCCGGGGAAAGAGCTTCGGAAGACGCGGCGGTCTCAACGGGCTTCACCAGCTCTGCATCTTCCAGACGCTTTGACACACGCTGCTCGGTGCCAGCCGTCAGGTTTGCCTCAACCGCGCCCTCCCGCGTCATCCGCACGACTACCTTGTCGCGGGCTTTGAGTTCCGGTTCCTTGGACATCAGATTTCACCTCCAATCCGCTTGTAGGCAAGCTCGGTGTATTCAGGGTTCAGCTCGATGCCGATGAAATGACGCCCCATCTGCGCGGCAACCATGCCGGTTGTGCCGCTCCCCATGAACGGGTCAAGCACAATGCCGCCTTCGGGACAACCGGCGAGAAGACAGGTCTCAACCAGCTTCGGAGGGTAGGCGGCGTAATGACCGCCCTTGAAGGGAACGGTGTTGATCTTCCAGACATCGCGCTTATTGCGAAGCGGATTGATGTCTGCGTCCTTGATCTCGCCATGCTCACGGGGGCGGTTGATGGACTGCGGCTGAGGCTGACCGGGAACGGGCTTACCGTACTTGTTGCCGCCCTTCATGCCGCGCTTGAGGCGTTCTGCCGTTGCGGGAGCAATCGGCTCTGAGATCGCCTTGTAGTCAAAGAAATACTTCTTCGACTTGGAGAACAGGAAAATATGCTCGTAGCAGCGGGCGCAGCGGTCTTTGACGCTCTCCGGCATGGGGTTATCCTTCATCCAGATGATGTCGTTGCGCAGATACCAGCCGGTATCGCGGAGGGCAAAAGCCAGCATCCACGGAATACCGATCATGTCCTTCGGCTTGCAGCCCTCAACCTTGTTGTTGAGAGCCACAGCCTGACCGTTTCTGCCGCTGGGGTTCTTCGGATCAATAAAATCACCCTGATTGCCCTTTCCGGCGTAGGTGTCCGAAATGTTCAGCCAGAGCGTTCCATCCGGACGCAAAACGCGCCTGACTTCGGTAAACACTTCCGTCAGGCGCGAAATATATTCCTTCGGCGTTGTCTCTCTGCCGATCTGGGCATCCATGCCGTAATCGCGGAGCGCGTAATACGGAGGGGACGTCACACAGCAATGAACGCTGTCATCGGGCAGAGTTTTCAGGATTTTAAGGCAATCGCCGGTATGAATGATGTCAAGCTCTATAAAAACCAGCTCCTTTCTTCGGATTTGAGCGCATATCAGTCGGAGTAATACTCGTCCGGTTCGTAATCCTCATCTTCCGTGAAGTCCTCGTCGAGATCGTCAATCTCGTCCGCCCAACGGTCGAAGATTTCCTCGGCTTCCTTCGCCGCCTCACGATAGAGGCTCAGCCGGTTCTTCTCAAAGGCGGCAAAGGCGGGGACGAACTTGCCGAACTCGCGGATTGCCTTCACATCCTGCGTGCGCATATCTGCGACGCACTGGATGATTTCGGACATCGTGAGCAGATCGTCGATCATCAGCTCATACTTGTCCTTGGGGATAGATACGGCTTCATCATCCGCCGCGTCAGCGAACGGGGTATTCTCGTCGCTGTTGCTGCACTTGGGAACATCAACCTTGAAGTAGAAACCGATCATATCCACAGATACCTTGGTCATAATCTGACGCGCCTCCTTGACCTTTTCGTCGATGTCCTCCCTCACATGGAGATAGGCGCGGTGATGCTTCTTGAGATCGTTTTCCAGTCGGATCAGATCGGTCAGCTCCCACAGAGCCTTAAACAGCGCAGAGGTGTTCTCTCCGTATTCGATAGCGTCCGCATAGGGAATGGTAATCATCTTGTTGTTCATATTCAAAAATCCTCCTATCAGTTCTGTACGGTTTCTTCGGGCTTGGTGGTCATGATGCGGTAGAGCTGGGTGTCCTTCGGGAAATCGTCCTTGAAGGGAACGATGGTCGAGCCGTAGAAGATCAGCCCCTCACCGGCATTGGAATTGGTGATGTAGTTCTGCTGGCTGGGCGAGATGTTCAGTGCCTTCGAGAGAATCTGCCGGTCGCCGGACGCCTGATTCAGAAGGTAGACAAAATCCGAGTTTTCAAAGATGTTCTCCACCTCACGGGACGCAAGAAGATCCTTGACGTTCTGCGTGATTCCGGTCGGGATGCCGCCCCATTTTCTGAAACGCTTCCAGATTTCCACGCTGTATGCGGCGGTCTGTTCCTCCTTCAAGAGCAGATGGAACTCGTCCATGTAGTAGCGAGTTGCCTTGTGCTGGGCGCGGTTGATTGTAACTCTGTTCCACACCTGATCCTGCACAATCAGCATACCGAGCTTCTTGAGCTGCTTGCCGAGTTCGCGGATGTCATAGCAGACGAAGCGGTTGTTGACATCCACATTCGTTCTGTGATTGAAGACGTTCAGAGAGCCGTGAACATAGATTTCAAGGGCGGTTGCGATGCGCTGCGCCTCCGGCTCCTTCTGATTTCTCAGAATGTTGTAAAGGTCTTTGAGGATCGGCATTTTCTCCGGTTTGGGGTCTGCAAGGAACTCCTGATAAACCATGCGGACACTGCGGTCAATGATGGTCTTCTCAACCGGCTGCAAGCCGTCCTTGCCGCCGACAATCAGCTCACACATGGAGAGGATAAAGTCGGATTTCAGCGTCAGCGGATTTTCCTCTTCGGAGTAGTTCGTGTTGATGTCCAGCGGATTGATGTAATCCGTGCTGACCGGCGAGATGCGGATGACTTGACCGCCGAGCTTCTGAACAAGGGGGAAATACTCGGCTTCGGGGTCGCAGACGATGATGTCATCCTCGGTGATGAGGAAGGCGTTCGTCATTTCGCGCTTGGCGGAGAAGGACTTACCGGAACCGGGCGTACCCAAGATCAGCCCGTTGGGGTTCTTGAGCTGCTTGCGGTCAACCATGATCATGTTGTTGGACAGCGCATTCAGTCCGTAGTAGAGAGCTTCGCCGCCCTGAAAAAGCTCCTGCGTGGTGAACGGCACGAAAACCGCTGTGCTGGAAGTGGTCAGCCCGCGTTCGATCTCCACCTGATTGATGCCGATAGGCAGAGAGGACATCAGCCCCTCTTCCTGCTGGAAGTCAAGACGCTTGAGCGCACAGTTATACTTTTGGGCAATGGCGGCGGTCTGGAATACAGCATTTTCGAGCTTCTGGCGGTTGGTTGCCGTGTTCATGATGAGGATGGTCACGAGGAACAGCCTCTCATTGCGGGTCTGGAGATCCTGCAACAGACGCTTTGCCTCACCGCCGAAGGTGGCGAGATCGGACGGGATGATGTCCATATCGTAGCCGGAGCGGACCGCCTTTTTCTGTTCCTCAATCTTCATCTTGTCGAGGTCGGTGATCTTCATCTTGATGCTCTTGATTGCCTTCGCCTGGTCAATCGTCCGGATATGAAAATTGACCGTAATGTTGCTGTCCATCTCAAGGAAGTCGGCAAGCATACGGTCATTGAGTTCTGGCGCGAGGATTTGCAGGAAGCTCGCCGCGCCGACGGTTCTGCCCATCTTGAAGCACTTGCCTTCACGGAAGTCAAAGGAAGTGGGCGCGATGAAATCTTTCGTGCTGAGTCCCGTCCGGGCAACCATGTCAAAGGAAAAGCGGAACGGCTCATTGGTGTCCATGTTGAATACATCATGAAGCACTTTCAGCCGCTCATAGCCGGACAGCGGCTCGGTTCTCACACCGAGGGTTTTGAAGTTGTTGAGAATGTCGGTTTCAATGCGTTCGAGCTTCGGCTTTGCCGTGCGGAGGGAGTCCGCCTCAATGCCGAAGGTGATGTACTTCTTCTTGACCAGTCCGTTGTTGCCCTTGGTGAGTTGGCTTTGCAGCATACCGGAATACTCGGAGCGGATGTCGTTGAAATCGTCCTCCTGCGCCGGGATGTTGATGCGCTTACGAAACTCATTGAGGCTTGCCTTCTGGTTGATGAAGGAGAGCTGGACGAAAATCGAGCTGTCGAAGTAGTTCAGAAAGTCGCACCAGTTCTCGAAGATGGCAGTTTTGTCCTCGTTCTGCGCAAGCTGGTAGTTGATGTCCTCAAAGGCGATGGACTTCGTGTAGAGGCGGCTGTTTACCTTGCAGATACCGTCGCGGCACATCTCCACATAGGGAATGGTCTGCTGGGCGGACTTGCGGACTTTCTTTGCCTTCCTGTCCTTTTTCTTCTGCATGACGATCCGCTTCTTTTCCTGAGCGGAAAGGGCATCGCCGTAAACGACGCCGTTTTTGACGGTCATCTTAGGCTTTGCCTTTGCTGTGCTGTTGTTCAAGTTGCAATTCCTCCTGTTCTTTGATTTTCTGCTGAATTTCAGCGTAGAGATTGTTTGTGCGATAGGGGCGCACCTTGTCCCGGATAAACATGGACTGTACGATGTGGTACAGATACTTCTCGGCGGGCTGACCGTCCTTCTCGTAAAGCGCGAAGAAGATGAACGGGAGCATGATCACCACCATCAGCATTGCCGCCGTAGACAAGTCGAGATGTGCCTTCGCCAGAAAGAAGATCGGGACGCCGACTGCCGCAGCGACGGAAAAACAAATGAGCTGCCGCTTGGTCAGGTTGAACATGACCTTCGTTTTGACGCGGTTAAGATCCTTCGGGACCGGAACAAATGCCATTGACTGTTTCCTCCTTTCTAAGCTGCTTTTCATAGCGCAGCTTCATTTGTGCGGGATATTGATCCTCCTTCGGCTGACGCTTGCCTGTCCAGCGAAGCCCACCCGCTTTGCCTTGACAGATCCAGCCGGAAGCGCGAAGGCTTGCACCGTTTTCACTTTCCAGCGTGTAGGTGATGATGCGCTTATAGCCCATAGCCGCAGCAGCTCTTGCCGCCGCGCCGTAGAGAAAGCTGCAAGCGTTCTTCGCCCCGTTGGTGCATAGCCTTGTAACCTCCAATGTGAAGCCGTCATCCAGATACCGGCTGACGGGACGCCCAGCGATGATTACACCGACCAGTTCACCGTCTGCTTCACAGCCGATGGAAAACTTGTGACCGGCAACAGGCTTGTGATGCCGGTGATGCTGCCGGACGTACTCGTTGGCGTCACGAAGAGAAATGGGTCTTAGCCGCAGCATGGTGTTTCCTCCGTCGGAAGATGCGCTGTGCATTCGACCTCGTTGCCCCAAACATCCCAGCCTTCGGGAGACTGACGGGCAAAAAGCTCTACGCGGGGAAGGTCTCCCATGAGCCGGACAATGCGCTCCCTCGCTTCATCCGGCTTTTTGGAATGCTCTTCGATATGGCTGAGGATGACCTGACGCACACCGGCGTCAACACGCTTCGGATGTCCCTTCGTAGCAAGGATGCAGATTTCGGCGTTTGCCCTTGTCCAATACCCCATGCCGGTGAAGAGATCATCGTTCTTGCGGTTTTGCTTCACCCATACAAAAGCCACGGTCTTATAGGAAAAGCCCCATGCCGCCAGCACTTCGAGTGCTTCACAGAGGCACGGGAACGTGATCCAAAGGAACAGGGCGCAGTCCTTCGCGGCAAGCTCACCGACCGGAAGTGCCTTGATGTCTTCAATGCACATTGTCGGGTAGTGGCTTTCTGCCGACCGTCCCTGTCCCTTTTTGGAGTAAGTCCGATACGCCCAAGGGGGATCGGCGTAGATGATGCTGTACTTCTTCATGCTGCCGACCTCCTTAGTGCGCATGGAAAATGGATTTTGCAAGGCTTCCGGTCTTGAACAGCGAGAAGCACAGAATGACCGTGTACGCTGCCACAGAGAACAGAGCCGAATGAATGTTGTCTGCGATGATCATGCCGTTGATCAGCACCGCGTAGATGCCGACACAGACCATGATGAGAAAGCCCTGAAATGCCAGAGCGAACAAGCCTTTCAGATAGTTCGTGCCGATGCTGCCCCATTCGCGGTTGCTCATGGTTGCGATGGGAATAGGCGCGATGCTCACGGTGCAGTAAATCTCAATCATGCGCCCGTAGAGGATAACCGTAATGAGGATCGCCATGATTTTGAGGCACAAGCTGATCAGAAGCGTTTCTATTGACAGTCCGAGCAGTTCTCCGACACCCATGTTCTCCATGCCGGTACGCATCTGCGCAATCGTCGCGTCAATGTCAATGTTCGTGTTGCCGTGGATTACTCCTGCTGCACCGGAAACTACGTTCTGCCCGATGTCGAATACTGCCATCACGATGTCAAACGTATGCGTCACGAGGTAGATCGCCACAGCCGCCTTGAAAAACCACTTGAAGAACATCCAAGTGTCCATGTCGTGAAGGTTGTTTTTCTCGGTGATCATGGAAATCAGCTCGTAGCACAAAACGAAGGTGATGATGATACCAGCGATGGGGACTATCACGTTTTCGGATAGTCCCCGGATCATCTGGTACACGCCGCCGTTCCAGCCGGACGGTGTTTGCCCAACTTCGGCGGCAATCGTTCCTACCTTCTCATTGACATCGGTGAACATATTGGTCAGGTTGCTCTCGATCCATCCAATCAGCATATCCTTGAGAGCTTGTTCGATCTTTTCTAAAATGCTGCCCAATATTTCACCACCCTTCGGTTAAGCTGGGCTTGCCGTGGATTAGCCGAACAAACCGGAGAGCAGGGGGATGAGGGTCGTGCCGATCAGCACCACACCGCCGCCAGCCATGAGCTGCTTGATGCCCTGAGACTTGGCGCCGGGGTTGTCGTTGCCGTAGCCTTCCATGAGGTTGACAACACCCCACACTGCGAGACCTGCGCCGAGGGCGATAACGAGCGTCTGAAGAACCGTGACAGCCTGATTGATGAAAGCCATAGATTTTCCTCCTTGATTTGAAAAAGATTGGTTGTGTATTTTTGAAAATGGGCATAAAAAAAGAAGCCCCGTCGCTGTTCTGCTTTGGGAGCCATCAGGCTTTACCCACTGCGCAGTGCAGCGACGGGGCTTTAATCCGCTTCGACCTCGCCCATATCATAGAGGTCGAATGTGTCATCGGGCTTGACTACCAGCTTGTGCTGCCGGTACTTCTCGATGTCAAAGGCGTTCCGCTTGTTATAGTCGGAGAGCTGCCGGTACTTTGGATGCTTCGTAATGTCGTATTTGTTACTGAGAAAAGGTCTCACGCCTCGAAGCTGCAAAATACACTTGGCTCCGTCCATGACGGCGATCTCGTCCTGAGACATCAGTTCCTTGCCGGTCTTCTGATAGTTCAAGCCATAGGAGTTGTTGTTGGAACGGGTTTCTGAGGTGTTGTAAAGGTCGATTGTCTCCTTGCCCAGCACCTCGCTGATTTCCTTGAGCGTCGATTTTTCTTTTCCGCCGAGGAAAAGTGTGCAGTCGCAGTTGCCCGTGATGGTGTCCGCCGCATCCTTGTAGATGGTCTTGAGCTGAGACTGGGACTGTAAGATGATTGACGCCGAGATTTCCCTGCTGCGGATGGTGGCGATGAGCTTATCAAACTTCGGGATTTGACCGATGTTCGCAAACTCGTCCAGCAGACACCGCACATGGACGGGAAGCCGTCCGTTGTAAACGTCATCTGCCTTGTCGCAGAGAAGGTTGAAGAGCTGGGAATACATGATCGCTACAACGAAATTGAAAGTGTCATCGGTATCGGAAATGATGACAAACAGTGCCGTCTTCCGGTCTCCGATGGTGTCCAGCTCCATCTCATCGTAGCTCATCAGCTCCCGCAGCTCTGCGATGTCGAAGGGCGCAAGCCTTGCACCGCAGGAAATTAAAATCGACTTTGCAGTCTTGCCAGCCGCCAGCTTGTATTTGCGGTATTGCTTAACCGCAAAGTGGTCAGGATCGCGGGCTTCCAGCTCATCGAACATGACATCCACTGGGTTCTTGAAGGTCTCATCGTCCTCTCTGGCTTCCGAGGCATTGATCATTTCGAGCAGGGTAGTAAAGTTTTTCTCGTGGTCGGGTGCCTCGTACCAGATGTAGCCGATGAGAGCTGTGTAGTAGAGCTTTTCCGCCTTGACCCAGAAATCTTCGCCGGACTTATCGCCATCTCCCTTCGTATTGACGATGATCGTATTGACCAGCTTGAGGATGTCCTTCTCGCTGCGGATGTAGCTGAACGGGTTGTAGTGCATGGATTTCTTGAAATTGATGGTGTTCAGCGACTTGATGACATAGCCGCCCTTTTCGAGCATCTTGCCGCACTCTACCAGCACCGTGCCTTTCGGGTCAGTGACCACATAGGAACTGTGCATCTGCATCAGGTTCGGCTTCACGAAAAAGCGCGTCTTGCCTGAGCCGGATCCTCCGATGACGAGGATGTTCTTGTTGCGGGCATATTTTGGCTGCTTCGGGCGGCTGTTCATGGTCAGGTACTCCGTCTGCGTCAGGATGACGTTGTTGGAGAACTCCGGATCCGTGTACGGCTTGATGTCCTCCGGCTTGCCCCATCGTGCAGAGCCGTACTCTTCGCCCTGGCGGAACTTTTTGCGGTTCTTGCCCTTGACGTAGACTGCCAGCTTGAGCAGCGCACCGGCAATCAGCCCGATAAGCAGATCGACGGGATGAAAGCTGGGCAGCGGATTTGCAAAGGCTGTGCCGAACACGGCAAAACCGTTTGTCAGCTTGTCGATGAACTCTGTGCCGGGTGCGAGACGGAACACGGCGGCAATCTTATCTGCAAAGTAGAAGGCGAAGACATACGGAAGGTTCAGAAGAACGAGCTTCTTCACATCGGGTTTGTTCACAGCTCCACACCCCGATCCTTGGTTTTGACCTTGACCTTCTCCTTGTGCTGCGCCTTGCTCTGAGCTTTCTCCTGATCCAGCTTGTGCCGGATGGACGGCTGTTCCTTCTGCTTGACGGTTTTGGCGGAGAACTCCTTGAACGCGGCGGTCATCACATCAACATCTCGTCCCTTGAAGAAGACAAGATAGCTGGGCGGCTCAACGGAAACGTCCTTCTTGAGCGCAAAGTCCAGACCGTATTTGCTGGCAGTACGCTCAAAGGACTTGATGTTGCCGTCCGTCACTTCAATGTTGGAGATGGCGGCATTCTGGCTCATCAGATGCTTGATGGACTGCTTGCCGCGATAGGTTTTTGGCTGCTGCATCTGCTTCTGCGCCTTCTCAATCTCCTGCACGAACTTGTCCAGTGCCTTTTTCAGCACCTCGGCTGAGATTTTGCCGCCCTTGATCATGATTGCAACAACTTTGGTGTTGACTTCATCCTGCATTGCGGCGTTTACCTCCTTTCGTTGGAATGATTATGGGAATGCTGCCTCAGCTAAGGCGGCACAATCCGGCGATAGATGATTTTCATTTACACTGTCCTCCTTTCCGAGCATTGCTCACGATGGTATTCATTAAAGAGTGTCTTCACAAAGGCTATAATCGTAGGTCTTCGGCTTCTTTGACCCTGCCGATCTGTCCTGCCCGTAGAAATCATGATTGACGAGCGCGGAGTAGTAATTGTCTATCGTCAGAGAGGCGTTATACAGAGCGGTCAACAGGTACGCCCGGATATTACGGATGTCTGACGGGGTCTTGTTCATTGCTTCCAGAACGTACTCTATGTGGCTGCTATTCAGCTTGAGAAAGCGGGACTTAACCACTTGCTGCGGCATATCCTCGCCATTGATACGGATGGTCGTAGCGGTAGAGCAGACGGCATCCAGCATGATGTCCATGATCTCCCGGAAGCGGTCTTTATCGAACTTCGGATCCTGACAGAGAATGTCGTAGTCAAGATTCTCTTTGATAATCTCTTCATACTCGCTTCGCTCATCCATCCTGTCCATCCCATCAAGATTGATGGATTGATAGTTCTTTGAGAGAGTATTTCTTTCTTGGGTAATTACTTGATCAGTATTTATTTGTGCGGACTTATCCCCGCGTGGATTATCCACATCTGGCTTCTCCACACATGGATTTTCCGTGTGTGGCTTTTCCCGTTCTGGCGTGGACTCCTGCGGCTCTTCGTATATCTCAAAGATTGTGCAGCTCATCCTGCCTTTACCGTCTCTCTGCCGGTGCCGGACAAGGTAGCCGTGCTTTTCAAGCTCACGGAGCGCGGAGAGAATGGCATCCGGACCTTCCTTGCAGATTGCAGAAAGCCCCTTGGTTGAGAACTTCCAGCCATCATTGAACGAGAGCATCTTTGAGAGAAGACCGACTGCCTTGAGTGACAGGCTCTTGTCTCGAAGGTGGAAGTTCGCCATGACGGTATAGCTACGATTCTTGTTTACGCGATAGACTGCCACGAAAATCACCTTGCCATCTTGGGAAGCAGCTCTTCACCGCACTTCTTCTGGAACTTCATTCGGACGACCTCCTTGCCCTTCGGCGTGAAGTAGGTCTGAGAACCGGTGTAGCAGTACGTCACAAAATCGCGGACGATGAACAGTCCGGCATTGCTGTCCTTGTTGTAGGGAAGAAGCTGACCGGAGGGAGAGCGAAACAGGCACTTCTCTCTGAGAAGGAACTGAACGAACTTGCGCTCCGGGATTTTCAGTTCCTTCGCCGTCGTTCGGATATTGGTGCAGTCATCCGGATTGATGAAGGCGTCGTAGTAATCGGCTTTGGGCTTTGCCGTGTTCAGCTCACACTCAAGAGCCTTCACGCGATTCTTTTCCAGAATCAACGCCTGAGCAAACTCCACAATGACCGCCGGTTCCTTCTGAATACGTTCCAGAAGGGAGTCCGTCATGTAGCCGCCGGTCTTGCGGATCATGGGGATGACATCATGTGTGATCCAGCGTTTGAAGGCTTTGGCTTCGGGCTTACGGCTGCTCAGAATAAGCGTGTAAAGTCCAGGTTCGTTCACCACCGTCATGTTGGGATTGCCTCGTTTATTACCCTCATTTGAAATGAGGGTAATCACCTTCTCGTCCGCATCCAGCCGTGAAATGGCTTGTGACGAATTGCCGATCTCCAAAGCCCTGCACACGTCTACCGCCACAAACCACGGCTCGTTTTCGATCAGGGCTGTTCGGATTTCTCCAAACTGTTCATTCTTGAAGACTTCGATTTTGTTATCCATGATTGACTTCCTTTCCGGCAGCAGATGTGCCACTTTGATTTTTGAGGGTAGAAACGGGATTGCAGCAGTAGGGACACTCTGCAAATACGCAGGACTGATATTTCCAGAAGGGGCGATGAAAGCGGCAGCTTCGGCACTCAGGGAGAATGCCATCCGCGCCGCTGTCAAAATGCTCAAAGCCGGGTGTGGTCTGCATCAGCAATTCGAGTGCTTGCAGATCACCGGCTGTCATGCGTTTCATGCTTAAAAACTCCTTTCCTTCGCCGCATCGCCAGCAAATATTCCGGCTTTTGGGCAACAAAAAAAGAGGGTTTGCTTCTTACTCCAAATTGGAGAAGAAACAAACCCTCTTCGTTTACGATGTAGTTCAGATGATTTCTCGGATGGTATGAATGACACCGAGCAGCAGCCCGATGAAGAAGGCAAGTCCTCCGATAAGACCGCCTATGATTAAGTTCAATGCGAAGATGCCGACTGAGCCGGAGATACCGTAGCCGCTGGGAACGAGCCAGAGGCACATCCTCCGGATGCCGAACGGTAATCCAACGCAGATCCACATAAGGAAGTAGTCGCATACGCCGTCAGGCATATAGATCGGCTTGAGAAATGACGCGAGGCAGAACGCAAGCGCGATTGGAAGCAGAACCTCCTTCAAGAAGACTTTGATAGCACCCACTATATCCTCCTTCTGCCGGAAGTGTGCAGCAGCACCCTCCGGCTTGCTTGATTATTGTGAAAGTCCTTTGTTTTCGGTCAAAAAAAGAAGGGACTAAGCCAGAATGCCTTGGTTTTCAAGGTCTTTCTGATTTAGTCCTATTATCGCACAATAATCCTTTACAATAACTGCGCTCACATTTCCGGCTTCAACCTCTGCAATCATGGCTTGGAAGCCCTCACGCTCGAAAGTTGTTCCGCTTACTCCGTCATCTGTGAAGTGCCGGATAGGGGAATAGCCGTTTTTATGAGCGTAGCTTTCAAGAAGCTGTTTCTGATTTTTGATACTGTTGCTCTCGCCTATGAGTTCATCATCTCGGCTTAAACGCTCATACAAGGCTGTGAATTTCATAGTCTGTGTTGCTGTCCTCATGCTCTGCACCTCACTTTCTGCGGCTTTATTTCTTCTGTCCTTAACAGATTAACCCTTTCGGGTCCGTCACTACATAGGAGCTGTGCATCTGCATCAGGTTGGGTTTCAGCCAGAATCGGGTCTTACCGGAACCGGAGCCGCCAATCACCAGTACATTTTTGTTTCTGGCAGTCTTGGGGTCCTTGGGGCGGCTGTTCATGGTCAGGCTCTCCGTTTTCGTCAGAATCACATTGTTCTGAAATACAGGATCAACGTAAGGTGCAATATCCTCACGGGTTCCCCAGCGGGCCGAACCATATTCCAAACCATGTCGATATTTCTTGGCGTTCTTGCTTTTAAGATACACCGCCAGCCTCAGACTGCCTCCACAACACAGTCCTACCAACAAGTCCAATGGATGCAGGCTTGGCCAGAAACTTTGCAGCGCCCCAGGCAGAACCGCAATCAGCGAAAGAAACTTTTCTGAAGCATCCGCCCCTTGTGCCATTCGCCATGCCTCTCCAAAATTGGTAGCAAACAGCCCCAGCAGGATATACGGCATATTCAGCAAAATGAGCTTTTTGATGTCCAATGTCTTTTTCATCGTTCCAGCTCCTTTCGCTTGGTGCGATCCACCACAGCATTTTTAACCATCTCTTTGAACTGGTTAAGTTTTGCCAGTACGGACGGGCGCTCTGTTTTCGTTGCCTTTTTGACCTTTTTGTTGGTGTACTCTGTAAAAGCTGCTGTCAGAGCATCTGCATCACGGCCTTTGAAAAAAATCAGGTACTTTGGCGGAGAACTGCTGCGGTCCTTTTTCACCGCATAATCCACACCATATTTCCGGGCGATTTTCTCAAACTCCTTGATAGAGGGGTCTGTGATCTCAATGTTGGATATTCCCTGATTCTGCCCGACAAGCTGCTTCACAGTCTGTTTTCCATGCGGAACAACCGGCGCATCACGGCTTCTCTGTTTTTCCAGCTTCTTTTCCTTTCGATGTGCCATGTACTTGCTTATGGCAGCCTTAAACATTCTGCCGGTAAACTTTGTTCCACTGACAACCAGCGTCAAAGTTCTGTTTTCCACTTCTTCCTGCATTTTCTCGCCTCCTTTCCACGAAGTTTGCAGGGAATCTCATTTTTGCTAAGGCGGAACCACCAGCCGCCGCAGAAGATAACGCTTCATACCGCCCTCCTTAGCGTAACTGGTCAGAACGGTCATAGTGCAGATTGCCCTGGCGTACCTTTGCGTGGCTCAAAATCTTAATCTGCCCCTTTTCCTGACTATCCAGTGCTTTTTCATAACCGGTATCCGACAGGAACAGGCGGGTTCGTTCGCCTTTCCAGCCAACAGGGGAATCGTTCGTCAGCACATCAAAAATAATCATGTGCCGGGTGTCCTCCGCAAAACGCTGGAGGTCCATATATCCATGACCGTGATAATTCTGCGCTCCTGCCTTTGCCCGCATTTCTTCCATCAGCTGCCCTATGGTCTTTCCCTCAGACATCATGCTTGCTCCTTTCTCCCGGCAGTTCCGGGCAATAAAAAAGCGACCATTTACCAGCCGCCATACAGATCGTGATTTACTTGTGAGGTGTAATGATTGCTTATCGTGGTCGGTGCATTGAACAGAACGGTCAGAAGATACTGCTTCATGTTACGAATTTCCGTGGTGTTCTTCTGTAAACAGTCCATGACAAACTCAATGTGCGAGTTATCCAGCTTCAAGAACCTGGAACGAACGATTTCATGCGGAAAATCGCTTCCTGCAATACGGGTGGTCTTTCGCTTTGCACAGACCGTTTCCACGATCAACTCCACAATTTCGTCCAAATCCTCCCGATAAGTTTCATACTGCTGACACAGGTATTCATACCCGATATTCTCCTGAATCAATTCCCGATAACTCTCTATCTCTGTGAGTGACATCGCATCCCTTCCTTTCCGTTCCGGCAGACAATCTGCCGCGCAATCCCGGAAGGGAATGGAATCGGTACTTGATCCATAAATATTTTGTTTTTGAGTATTTGATTTCTCTATATTTAATTCTGCGGGCTTTTCCGTATCCGGTTTATCCATATACGGGTTTTCCGTATCTGGTGAATCCGTATCCGGTTTTCTAAGCTGTGGCTGCTCGTATATGACATACTCTGTATCGCTGATGCGTCCCTGCCGGTCGCGCAGCTTGTGCCGCACAATGTAACCGGCAGCCTCCAATTCCCGCAACGCAGCGCCTATGGCATCCACGCCCTCCTTACAGATCTTTGCAAGACCACGGGTGGTGTAATTCCAGTCCTCTGGCAAAGATAACATCATGGAAAGCAGTCCCTTGGCTTTTAACGACAGGTTTGCATTTCGTAAATGATGATTGCTCATCACGGTATAATCACGGGTCCGTTCAATGCGAAAAACGGCCATCGACCTCACTCCTTCCGAATTTTGGGTACAAAAAAACCGCAATCCTCATTCCAAAGAATTGCGGTGTTCAACACTTTTCAAATTTTCTTGCATAGAACCAAAACAGTGGCTTTCGAGGACGCGCCTCTGTAAATGGCTCCTCCTGGGCGAAAGGAAGTGTTTGCATCACTCGGTCAATATCCGTTGAATCCATGTCATGCTGAGATTTGCAATCTTCCCGGATTGCTTCTTGAATTTCCTTTACCGTACACATAGTCATTCCTTTCCTTTCGTTGTATGGGTTTATGAGCGGCGGCGTTTTCCCGGTTTGAAATCGAGGATATGTCCCTCAATCACACGAGCGTAACGCTTGATCTTGATCTCCCGGCGCTGCTGGCTTTGCAGGGCGGCCTGATACCCGTCCTCGGTCAAAAACAGCCGCATTTCCTCTCCGGGGCTGCCGTAAGCTGTGCTGGGACGCAGGACGGAAAACTCAATCATCCAGCGGGTGTTATCCCAAAACCTCTCTACGGCGAGAATGTTGTGTCCTT
>OLPL01000165.1_pt1 | contig 51579 bp, 50 predicted proteins | sample 1673211 | NCBI WGS metagenome assembly OLPL01 (sample SAMEA3136766, study PRJEB25190) | human gut metagenome | reverse complement strand
TACGAATGTCCAATCTGTATCGTTGAAAGCGAGATCCATATGGTGCAGGCACTCGAAGACATTAAGAAAGCAGGATGTAATGCACTTTGTGTATATCTTGGAAACTTTGGACCAGAGATTTCTGAGACATTGCTTGCAAAACATTTTGACGGACCGAAGATGTTCGTGGCAGCAGCAGAAGAGACAGGAGACAACCTGGTACAGGGACGTGGAGATGCTTACTGTGGTATGCTTAATGCAAGCTACAATTTACAGCTTCGCAATATCAATGCATATATTCCGGAATATCCGGTCGGAGATGCAGAAGAATGTGCAGATATGATCCATGAGTTTATGCCGGTAGCAAGAGCTGTCATCGGATTAAATGATTTAAAGATCATCAGCTTTGGACCAAGACCGTTAAATTTCTTAGCATGTAATGCGCCGATCAAACAGCTTTATAATCTGGGTGTAGAGATTGAAGAAAATTCAGAGCTGGACCTGTTTGAAGCATTTAACAAACATGCAGGAGATGAGAGAATCCCGGCAGTTGTCAAAGAGATGGAAGAAGAACTTGGGGCCGGTAATAAGAAACCGGAGATCCTTGAGAAACTCGCACAGTATGAGATCACATTAAAAGACTGGGTAGAAGATCACAGAGGTTACAGAAAATATGTTGCGATCGCAGGAAAATGCTGGCCTGCATTCCAGACACAGTTTGGATTCGTACCATGTTATGTCAACAGCCGTCTGACAGACCAGGGAATCCCGGTTTCCTGCGAAGTAGATATTTACGGAGCGCTCAGTGAGTTCATCGGAACGGTTGTCAGCGAAGATACAGTAACACTTCTGGATATTAACAACACAGTACCGAAGGATATGTATGAGAGCGAGATTAAAGGAAAATACGATTATACACAGAAAGATACTTTCATGGGATTCCACTGTGGAAATACAGCATCCAGCAAGCTTGCATTCTGTGAAATGAAGAACCAGATGATCATGGCAAGAACACTTCCGGAAGAAGTAACACAGGGAACTCTGGAAGGGGATATCATTCCTGGAGATATTACGTTCTATCGTCTGCAGAGCACAGCAGACTGCAAACTGCGTGCATACATTGCGCATGGTGAAGTCCTTCCGGTAGCAACAAAATCTTTCGGAGGCGTTGGTATTTTCGCAATTCCGGAGATGGGAAGATTCTACCGCCACGTACTGCTCGAAGGAGGATACCCACATCACGGAGCAGTTGCATTTGGACATTTCGGAAAAGCTTTATATGAAGTTTTCAAATATATCGGAGTTCCTGTAGAAGAGATTGGATATAATCAGCCAAAAGGTGTAAGATATAAGACAGAAAATCCATTTGCATAAGAAAGGGGATAAAAACAATGTTATTCATTGGTGTAGATTTAGGAACATCAGCAGTTAAATTGTTATTAATGGATGAAGAGGGAGATATTAAGAAGATTGTCTCCAGAGAGTATCCGTTGTTCTTCCCGCATCCGGGTTGGTCTGAGCAGAAACCGGAAGACTGGTTTGCACAGTCTATGGAAGGAATCAAAGAACTGACAGCAGAGTGTGATAAGTCACAGGTTGCAGGAATCAGCTTTGGCGGACAGATGCACGGACTTGTTGCACTGGACGCAGAAGATAATGTGATCCGCCCGGCAATTCTGTGGAACGATGGAAGAACCGGAGAAGAGACAGATTATCTGAATACAGTAATTGGAAAGGATAAATTATCCGCTTACACAGCAAATATTGCATTTGCAGGATTTACAGCACCGAAGATTCTTTGGATGAAGAAGAATGAACCTGAGAATTTCGCTAAAATTGCAAAGATCATGCTTCCAAAAGATTACCTGGCATACAAGCTGTCCGGATCTTTCTGCACAGACGTATCCGATGCATCCGGTATGCTTCTTATGGATGTTAAGAATCGCTGCTGGTCAAAAGAAATGCTTGATATCTGCGGAATCACAGAAGAGATGCTTCCGAAGTTATATGAAAGTTATGAAGTAGTAGGAACTCTGAAAGAAGACATTGCGAAAGAACTTGGACTTCCTGCAGAAGTAAAAGTTATCGCAGGTGCCGGAGACAATGCCGCAGCAGCTGTTGGAACAGGAACTGTAGGTGACGGAAGATGTAATATTTCTCTTGGAACTTCCGGAACAATTTTCATTTCCAGCAAGAAATTTGGAGTAGATGAGCACAACGCTTTACATTCCTTTGCACACGCAGACGGATATTATCATCTGATGGGATGTATGTTAAGTGCAGCTTCCTGCAACAAGTGGTGGAATGAGGAAATCCTCAAGACAACAGACTTTGCGGCAGAGCAGGCAGGCATTCAGAAATTGGGTGAGAACAATGTATTCTTCCTGCCATATCTGATGGGTGAACGTTCTCCACACAACAACCCGGACGCAAGAGCAATGTTTATCGGAATGTCTATGGACACAACAAGAGAAGACATGACACAGGCTGTTCTGGAAGGTGTTGCATTCGGACTTCGTGATTCTCTGGAAGTTGCAAGAAGTCTTGGAATTAAGATTGAGAGAACAAAGATCTGCGGTGGTGGAGCAAAGAGCCCACTGTGGAAGAAGATCATTGCAAATGTTATGAACATGAAGGTAGATGTTATTGAAAGCGAAGAAGGGCCGGCACTTGGCGGAGCTATGCTGGCAGCAGTCGGATGCGGAGCATATCCGGATGTTGAGACGATCGCTTCCAAACTTGTAAAAGTTATTGATACAGTTGAGCCGGAGAAAGAACTGGTTGACAAATACGAAGAGAAATACCAGAAATTCAGAAAGATTTATCCAACTGTAAAATGCTTATACTAAAAGCATACATAAAGGATTGAGATGCCGGTAAGGTTATTCTATAAAATCTTGTATCATATAATGGTACAAAAGGAGATTGCAAATGAGATTTTGCAATCTCCTTTTTCTTTTCTTATAGATACCGATATGATACAATGGACAAAGTGAAATAATATAATTACACAAACTTAAAGGAATGAAAGGTACAGGAGGAAAATATGGGAGAACGTAAAATTATTCAAATTGAGGACAAAGTGCCATTTAAACTGCTGCTTCCACTCAGCATCCAACATATGTTTGCAATGTTTGGGGCTTCTGTTCTGGTGCCGTTTGTATTCGGTATTAATCCGGCGATTGTATTATTTATGAACGGTGTCGGAACATTGATTTTTATGACAGTAACAAAGGGGCAGGCGCCGGCATATCTTGGCTCCAGCTTTGCATTTCTGGCACCGGCAGGTGTTGTTATTTCGAAAATGGGATATGAATATGCACTGGGCGGTTTCGTTGCGGTTGGATTCTGCGGATGTATCTTATCGCTCATTATTTACAAATGTGGAACAGACTGGATTGATGTTGTATTGCCGCCGGCAGCGATGGGACCTGTAGTAGCATTGATTGGATTGGAACTTTCCAGTTCAGCAGCGAGTAATGCAGGACTTCTGGATGACAAACTGGACATGAGAAATGTGATCGTATTTCTTGTGACACTCGGTGTTGCGGTCTTTGGGAATATTTTATTCCGCGGATTTTTATCGGTTATTCCAATTCTGATTGCGGTTATCGCAGGATATCTGACAGCGCTTGGCTGTGGCATCCTTGATTTTTCTAAAGTGGCTTCTGCATCCTGGTTTGCACTGCCGAACTTTACAATGGCAAAATTCGATACAGGTGCAATCCTGATGATTCTTCCGGTACTTCTCGTTATTACGTCAGAACATATCGGACATCAGGTTGTAACGAGTAAGATTGTAGGCCGTGATCTGTTGAAAACACCGGGCCTACACAGATCTTTATTCGGAGATAACTTCTCTACCATGATCTCCGGTTTGATCGGTTCCGTACCGACAACGACTTACGGTGAGAATATCGGTGTTATGGCGGTTACAAAAGTATACAGCGTGCGCGTGATCGCAGGGGCGGCAGTGCTTTCTATCATCTGCTCTTTCGTAGGAAAATTATCTATGTTGATCCAGACGATTCCGGGACCGGTTATCGGAGGAATTTCCTTCCTGTTATACGGTATGATCGGAGCATCCGGTATCCGTATTCTGGTTGACTCACAGGTGGACTATGGCAGATCAAGAAACCTGACACTTACTTCAGTAGTATTTGTAACTGGACTTTCCGGAATCAAAGTGGCGTTTGGGGATATTGAGCTGACCGGTATGGTGCTTGCATGTGTAGTCGGCATGATTTTAAGTCTTATTTTCTACATTCTTGACAGACTGCATCTGACGAACGATCAGGATGAAGAAGCGTAAAAACCAGAGACTGTGGAAAAAAGAAAAGTAAGAAAGTTGGCAACAAAATGTCAGAGAAACAAAATATAATAAAAAATGAATTAACAGCAGCGAATCCGTGTGATCTGCATGTGCACACGACACATTCAGATGCATCCAGAACGGTTGCACAGGTGATAGAATACGCTGCAATGATCGGACTTAAGTATATTGCAATCACAGACCATGATACAATGGCAGGTGTGGATGAAGCTGTGGAGCTTGGCGGAAAACTTGGCGTGCATGTGGTTCCGGGTGTGGAAATGTCTACGCTTGATGAAGAAAGTGGAAGAAATGTGCATTTGCTCTGCTATCTGCCAAAGGATCGTCAGATGATCGATGGATTCCTAAAAAATACATTGAAATGGCGAAGAGCGCAGAAGCTGGAGATGGCGCGCAGAGTACATGAAATATATCCGCTTGTGACACCGGAACTGGTGGAATCTTATGCAAAAGACAGCGAATCGATATATGAATGTCATGTGATGCAGCCGTTATGTGATTTTGGCTATACAAATGTGGCAATCGGAGAGCTGATGAGTTCACTGATTTCTTCAAAGGGAAGCTGTTATGTACCGAAACGATATCCGACGACGTTAGAAGCGGCGACGGTAATCCGGGAAGCTGGAGGGTTTCCGGTGGTAGCGCATGCGGAGCAGTTTGACAGCTTTGAGCTGATCGAGCGATATGCCAAAGAGGGTCTGCTTGCAGGTGTAGAAGTATGGCATCCAAGAAACGGAACGGAATCCAGACAGCGTCTTCTGGAGATTGCGAAGAAATATGATCTTCTTACAACCGGTGGCAGCGATTTTCACGGGCAGTATACAAAGAAACCTCATCCGCTCGGTTTCTGTGGCTGTGAAATCGCAGATGTGGAAGCTATGCTTGCGCGGAAGTAGCAAAATGTCTTAATTTTAGAACTTATAGATTTGATAAAAAAGAAGCTGGATAAAGGAAAGTTCCTTCCATAGATTGTAGGTGAGTTAGAAAAAATAGAAGAGAGCATCCAGAAGATAATGGAAAAATATAAATTATAAAAAAGTTGCCAATGTTTTTCGTGATACATTGGCAACTTTTTTTGCTAAGTGAAATTACTGTACGGAATATCCGCCGTCTACGATAATATCGCTTCCGGTTGTATATCCGGAGGCATCGGATGCAAGATAGAGAACTGCAGGGATGAGTTCTTCCGGTTTTCCCATTCTGTGCATTGGCATAAGCGGAATCCATGCGTCAATCAAGTCTTTCGGTACATCGACTGACATTGGTGTTGCAATATATCCAGGGCTTAAAGAGTTTACACGGATGCCGTATTCAGCCCATTCAATGGCAAGAGATTTGCTCATGTGGATAACACCTGCTTTGGAAGCGTTGTAAGAAACCTGCCACTGTGGGATGTTAACGATCGTTCCGGACATAGAAGCCATATTGATGATGCTTCCTTTGATGCCACGTTCAATCATGATACGTCCAACGGCACGGCACATGATAAATTCTCCGGTTAAGTTGATATCAACAACTTCGCGAAATTCTTCAACAGTAGCTTCTAATGTGGACTGATGCATGCAGATACCGGCATTATTGAACAGGATATCGATAGAACCTGAACGCTCAAGAATCTCTGCAAGAGCTTTGTCCACCTGTGTTTCATCTGTAACATCAGCTTTGAGATCGTAAGCTTTTCCACCTGCTTCTGTAATTAATTTTACAGTTTCTTCAGCACCGGAACGGCTTAAGATTACAACTTCGGCACCTGCTTCGGCAAGCCCCTGTGCGATAACCTGTCCGATACCGCGTCCACCACCTGTTACGATAGCAACTTTTCCGTTAAGTCCAAACATTTTTTCTAAGTACATTTTTAAGTTTCCTCCTGGTAAAATATATTATTTCTTTTTAATCCAGATAGCCTTCTCTTGGTGTTACACCAAAGCTTCTGGCAAGTTCGCCTAACTGCTCTTCCGGAATTTTATTTACGATCGGAAGCGGAGCAATCTTCATATAAATTTCAGCTGCTTTCTCGACTGTCTCGATCAGACCGAATGCCTCATCAAGCGTATGTCCGGCAGCGAAAATTCCGTGCTGTGCCCAGAGAATGATTCTGCGGTCGCGGATCTTCTCGGCTGTGAGTTCGCCGATTTTGTTCGTTCCTGCGATCATCCAAGGAACGATTCCGACACCGTCCGGGAATACAACGATACATTCTGTGCACATACCCCACAGAGTTTTTGTAAATTCTTTTTCGTCGATGGAATGTACAAATGTCATTGCAATTGTGTTTACCGGGTGGCAGTGCATGATAACACGGTGTGTAGGATCTACTTTCAGACGCTCCATGTGGTTCATCAGATGTGTTGGAAATTCGCTTGTCGGAGCGGCATTTCCTTCAAATCCCCATAACAACTCCAGGCTTTTTCCATCCTGTGCCACACGTACGATACCAAGGTTCTCTGCCGGGTTTGGAGTAATATTTTTGAAATATTTTCCGGTTCCTGTTACCATAAAGATACGACCTGCAACATAAGAAGCATCGAAGTTAATCGGGATCGTACGGATAACGTGATCAAGATCCAGATAATACTCCAGCGGTTCATCCTCAAGCAGCCAGCTGATGTTTCCGCCGTTTCTTTCATCCCAGCCAAGGCGGTACATGTTCGCTGTCATTTCAGAAATTTCCTGAATAAATGGTGCGGTTAAAATGTTTTTCATAGTTTTTCCTCCTCATAATGTATGTGATGTATGTGATTTATTTGTTAATGATACATTTCTGATACTTAACATCCCACTCTTCGTGATTCTGAGGTAAATATTCGCGTATTTTGGAGGCAGATGCCATGATATTTTTTGCTTCATCAAGGGAAGAAGCGGCGCCGATGGAAATTAATTGTACAGTAATATTTCCGATGGCAGTTGCCTCGTCCGGTCCTGCAACAACTTTGCGTCCGCAGGCATTGGCAACAAACTGGCAGAGGATTTCCGCCTTGGAACCGCCACCCATCATGTTGATGACCGGTAATTCTTTTCCGGATACCTTCTCAAGCTGTTCGACCGTCCAGCGGAATTTCATGGCAAGGCTTTCGTAGATACAGCGGATAATCTCGCCGACTGTTTCCGGAGCCTCTCCGTAGTGTTCCATACAGTACTTCTGGATTTTCTTTGGCATATTACCCGGATTATAAAAAACAGGTTCATCCGGATCAAATAGAAAACGGAATGGTTCTGCAGCTTCGGCGAGTTCACCGAGTTCACTGAAACTGTAGTCTTTTCCATGTTCTTTGTAATAACGTTTGCTCTCCTGTATGAACCAGGAACCCATCACATTGCGCAGGATGCGGTGATGACCTTCGTAGCCACCTTCATTTGCCAGATTGGCGGCATAGCCTTCCGGGGTGATTACGCAGTGGTCAAGCTCCGTACCGATCAGTGACCATGTACCACAACTTACAAGTGCGCAGTCTGTGTGGAGTGGTGAAGACAGATATGCAGAAGCAGTATCGTGCTCACAGACAACGGATACAGGGAATCCCTTTGTTCCCATCATTTCATTATAACTTTCCTGCGTATTTCCAAGCAGTGTACCCGGCTTTGTAAGCGTGCCGAATAATTCGCGTGGAATATCATAACTGTCAAGGATTTCCTGACACCAGTCATCTTTCTTAAAATCATACAGCTGGCTGACAGAAGAAATCGTATATTCGGAAATTGTCTTGCCGGTCAGGAAATTGATCAGAAGATCCGGGATAAACAGAAGTTTATAAGCGTTATCTAATAAAAATCCGTGACCGTCTTCGCGCATGGCGCCTAACTGCAGATAAGTGTTAAAGAGTGCATTCTGATTGCCACTCAGTTCATAAAGCTTTTCTTTTGAAAGCTTACCGTAAATCTTGTCTGCATGTCTGGCGGTACGTTCATCACGGTAGCAGCGCACCTGTGTGAGTAACTGACCGTTTTTGTCGATCAGACCAAAGTCATTGGAAAAAGAATCGATGGCAAATGAGTCGATCTGATCATCTGTCATTTCAATGGCTTTTTTGATTCCGACATTCATTTCTTTATAAATGTTAATGATGTCCCAGAAAAGTGCGCCGTTTGCTGAATAGGAAACATTGTCAAAACGGTGGATATTCTCAATCGATACATTGTCCCCATCGATTTTGGCGAGAAATAATTTGCCACCGCTTGCGCCGAGATCAAAAGCTAAAATATTCAATTGTACATCCTCCCTTACGCAGTGATGATCCGGACCCCATGTTTTTTTGTAATGGTCCGGAGAGTTTCGGAAACCTCTGGAGTATAGTTGAAGTTGTCTGTCACAATGCAGTCAATTTCATTGAAATTGCCGAGGAAGAAAGGACCTGCTACTTCAAACTTTGTGTGGTCAACAAGAAGGTAAGTCTCTTCAGACTTGTCCATCATTGCTTTCTTGGTGTCAATTTCGTTCAGACTGATATCTGTGAGTCTTTTGTTCAACGTAACTCCTGTGCAGGAAATAAAAGTTTTATCCGGATAAAATTCTTCGGAACTCTTAATTGTACGTGTTCCGTAAAGAGAATAGTTATTACCATTGTAAAATCCTGCAAGGCAGATCAGAGACAGATTCGGATTCTCTAATTTGGCGGCTTCCAGTAAAACTTTTACAGAGTTGGTAATGATAGTCAGATGCATCTCTTTTGGAATATAATCCAGTAAAAATAAAGTTGTGGAACTGTTATCAATAAAAATAGTATCCCTGTTTTCAATCAGAGAAGCAGCTTTTTGTGCAATGAGCTTTTTCTGTGGGATATTGCGCCCGTGACGCAGCAAAAAAGGAGACTCACTGTTTAAAACGGTGTCTCCATATTTGGCTGCGGTTCCTACATTTAATGGATTCGCATTCAGAATGGCACCACCATGTGTACGGGTTAAAATGCCCTCGGCTTCCAGGCTTTTAAGATCCCGACGGATTGTTTCTTTGGATGTGTGAAGCATATCTGCGAGGACGTTCACACTGACCGAAGACTGAGCCCCTAGAAGATCTATGATTTTTGTTTTTCGTTCCTGACTATACATGTTAATACCATCCTTTTAATATATTTCATGATACCTACGGATTGCTACGTGCAGAGCACTCTCGCAATCCTACACAATATTCGCATATCGCAAGGCTACGCCTTAGCTTTTATGCTCATATTGTTGCAGGTCTCTCAAACTCGCAAGCACTTTTATGCAAGCATAACGTGCATACGAGTTCGGAGACCTTGGGTATCATTAGATCAAATTCTTTGTAATTGTGCAGAATGCGTCGCATTCGATTCTCTCAAGCATGCTGTATGCGAGGTAGATGCTTGGACCGGATACAACAACGCCGTGTTTTGGCATGATCATTCCGATTGGTTTTTTCACTGCTGTCTCGCGGTGATCTTCGAAATACTGATATACATTTCTGCTCAGCTCTTCAGAGTAAGCTTTTGTCCATTCGATACATCCGACTTCGCCACGTCCCATAGTAGCTTCTGTTACGTTCGGAATCGGTTTGGACTGAGCAACGAATGGCATACAGTAGAACGGATGTGCATGGATTGTACACTCAATCTCTTTGAAGTTCTGTAAGATCAGTACATGCATCAGACTTTCTCTGGAAAGTTTGCCTTCGCCTTCAATGATGTTGCGGTCGTAGTCGATCAGAAGGAAATCTTCCGGCTGCATCTCGCAATGTTTTCTTTCAGACATCAGAGATGGAGAGATTAAGATACGGTTCTCGTCTACACGTACAGCAAAGTTACCGCCTGCAGCATTTGTCAGTCTGCGGTCCCACATCATTTTTGCTACCTTGCACATTTCCAGTCTCATTTCATAGTAAGATAAGTTGCTCATAATTCATTCTCCTTTTATTGTATTTGATTTATTTGTTTTTTTCAATTGTTACCTGTTGGTTTTGGGTATCTATTTGATCTTCTCGATTGTTACCTGCTCTTTTAATTCTTTCGCGCGTTCCAGATCATAACCGGCAGAAAGCTTGGATTCTGCGGTTGCGGCAGATACGGCAGTTGCGATACGAATGGTATCCTCAATGGAATATCCTTCGGATAAACCATATACAAAACCAGAAAGGAAGCAGTCGCCACATCCGATCGTGTTCTGTACATTTACTTTCGGCGGGTGTACACGGTAATAACCTTCCGGAGCTTTTACAATAGATCCGTCTCCGCCTAATGAAACGGCGATGATCGGGACATTGTAAGAATCCAGTGATTCAATCGCTTCTACTATAGAGGCGTCGTCTTCAGCAATCGGATGACCGGCAAGTGTGGACAGCTCATCCAGGTTCGGCTTGATCATATATGGAGTCTCGCGGATACATTCTTTCAGAGATTTACCACTTGTATCTAAGAAAAACTTTAAATCCCGGTCGCGGAACATCTCGAGGATCTTATTATATACGGAAGGATCCGGTGAGTTGGATGCGTCTCCGGAGAAAATAAGGTAATCACCCGGCTGGATGGTTGCTTTCATATCTTCAAGAAGTTCATTTAACTCCTCTGTCTTTAAAGTAACACCACGCTCGGCTGCAATTGTGCAGTCACCTGTATCTTCTATAATAAGGTAATTTGTTCTTGTCTCTCTGGAACCGTCATCATAATGTTTAAAACGGACCTCGATACCGTATTCATTCAGCATATTTATGACTTTCTGCCCGCTTTTGCCATGGCTGATTCCGAATGCAGTGTTCTCTTTGCCGAGAATCTTCAGATTAATAGAAACGTGTGTACCTTTGCCTCCGATCGTATCGACAGTTTTTTGGATTCGATTTGTAATATTTTTGTCGAATCTGCTCAAATAAAGAATTCTGTCAATAGCGGGGTTAAGTGTCAATGTGTGTATCATATTCTACCCCTTTCTGTATTACACAAGTAAACAAACAAGTTCTGAAAGTATAATAACACAGAAACGGAAATAAAACAACACAAAACTAAGAAAGTTAATAAAATAACAAATGCAAACGGATAAGATTATGAACGAGATATGAACAAAAAAATCATAAATTTACAACAAAATTAACAAAAAAGACAAAAAATAACATGCCGAAAGATAAAAATTGACTTGACATACAACGCGATAGGTAGTAGTATTGAGTACATAGAAAGCGTATTGCATAAATAAATTGATATAAAGGTGAACAGAATTATGAAAAATGTATAATCCAAAACATATACAATCATAAACGGTCACAAACAAACACAAAAGTAACATCAAAACAACATGCAAGAGCGAAATATTTAAGGGAGGGAATGGAAAGTGGAGAACATCAAAATGCGTGTCAGTGGAATTAACAAGTCGTTTCCGGGTGTTAAAGCTCTGGACAATGTTAATTTCGCCGTTAGAAAAGGAACGGTTCACGCTCTTTGTGGAGAGAACGGTGCCGGTAAGTCAACATTGATGAAAATCATTAACGGAATTTACAAAGCAGATTCCGGACAGATTTTTCTTGATGAGAAACCGGTAACAATTAAAGATCCGATTCAGGCGAGAGATTATGGTATCGCAATGATCGCACAGGAACTGAACTATGTACCGGAAATGTCAATCGAAGAGAACTTGTTCTTAGGACGCCTTCCGGTGACTAAATTTGGCAATGTTGATTGGAAGAGAGTTCGTAGAGAGACGATTGAATTTCTGAGACAGGAGAATCTTCCATATAAACCGGATCAGAAATTAAAAACATTAACAGTATCTGACATTCAGATGCTTGAGATCATCAAAGCAATTTCCAACAATGCTCAGATCGTAATTATGGATGAGCCTACATCAGCAATCACAAACCGTGAGGTTGAGGTGTTGTTCGGCAAGATCGCAGAACTGAAAAAGAAAGGCGTAAGTATTATTTACATTTCTCATAAGATGGAAGAAGTATTCCGTATTGCGGATGACATCACAGTTCTTCGAGACGGTAAGACAGTTGAGACACATCCGGCATCAGAGATCGATCTTGACAAAGTCATTGCACTGATGGTTGGACGTAAGATGGACAATGTTTATCCGAAAGAAGAAGTTGAAATTGGTGAGCCGATCCTTGAAATAGAAGGACTTGGAAGCAAAGGTGTATTTAAAGATATTAACTTTAAAGCTAACAAAGGTGAGATCGTAGGATTTGCCGGACTGATGGGTGCAGGACGTACCGAAACAATGAGAGCAATCTTCGGACTGGATCCTTATGATGAAGGAAAGATCAAAGTTCACGGCAAAGAAGTTACTATTAAGAAGGTAAGCGACAGTATCGCACAGAAAGTCGTAATGCTTTCCGAAGACAGAAGACGTTATGGTATCATCCCGATCCGAAGCGTTATGGAAAATGCAAGCATTTCCAGTCTGGACAAGATCATCTATGGCGGAAGATGGCATCCGAAGGTAGAAAAAGAGCTGGTAAGCAAGTATTTTGAAAAGATGCATGTTAAAACACCATCTCTTGAAACTGCAATTCAGGGACTGAGTGGTGGTAACCAGCAGAAAGTACTTCTGGCTAAATGGATGTTAAGAGATCCGGATGTATTGATTCTGGATGAGCCTACCAGAGGTATCGACGTCGGAGCTAAATTCGAGATTTACAGACTGATGACAGACCTGGTTAAAGAAGGAAAGACAGTTATTATGGTTTCCTCTGAACTGCCGGAGCTGATCGGAATGTGCGACAGAATTTACATAATGAACAAAGGTAGAATCACTGGTTGTCTGAGCAAGGATGAGTTCTCACAAGAGACAATCATGAGATATGCAATGTAATTAGCGGAGGGATTGAGAAAATGAAAAATTCAAAAGCGAGAGATTTTATACACAAGTTTTCGATCTATATCATCCTGGTGGCAATGTTCATCATCTGTGCGATCGTAAATGACAACTTTTTATCTGCACGTAACTTAATCAACGTTGCCCGCCAGCTTTCAGTTGGAACAATCCTGGCATACGGTGAAATGTTACTGGTAATCGCAGGACTGATCGACTTGTCTGTTGGTTCTGTACTGGCACTCGCTGGTGTGCTTTCAATCGCAGCATACCAGTCAACCGGATCACTGTTAGTTGGTTTCCTTGTAGCAATCGCAGTTGGTGTTGCATGTAACTTCATCAACGCAATCCTGGTTACACACTTTGATGTACCGGCATTCATTGCTACACTGGCTATGCAGATGTCAGCCAGAGGTGCGGCACTTCGTTTCACAAACGGACAGAACTTACTTCAGTTAAAAGATTACACAGTATTTGGACAGGGTAACTTAGGACCGATTCCGATGCCTGTAGTATTCATGATCATTATTACAATTATTACATGGTATATTATGACACATACAAGATTCGGTCGTTCTCTTTACGCTATCGGTGGTAATGAAGGAGCAGCAATCGCATCTGGTATCAATGTTAAGAGGAACAAATACATCATCTACATCATCAATGGTATCTTTGCAGGTATCGCAGGTGTGCTCTTTATGTCTCGTGTAAATGCAGGTCTCCCGAACGGAGCTGTAGGATATGAGATGGAAGGTTTGACAGCTACTATCGTCGGTGGTACTAGTTTCTCAGGTGGTGTTGGTACAACAATGGGAACTCTTGCCGGTGGATTTATCATCGGTTTCCTGAACAACATCATGAACCTGATGGGTGTAGACTCTTATGTACAGCAGATCGTTAAAGGTATCATCATCGCACTCGCCGTAGTTGCAGATATCAGATCTAAGAATAAGAAGACACAGAAAGTTATCCTTGCAGCAGATGACAATGATGACAAGAAAGAAAAAGCAGCAGCCAAATAATGAATGCACAAGTTGCAGAACTTTTACAATATAAACCAAATAAGGAGGATTTCAATCTATGAAAAAGAAAGTAATCAGCGCTATCCTTTGCGCAGCAATGGTATCTACAATGGCAGTAGGATGTAGCTCATCCGACAGCAAAAAAGACTCTAAGAGTGACAAAAAAGACGGCTACAAAGTAGCTTATATCGCAAGAGCTCAGGAAGACTCTTTCGCAGCTTGGTTAGCTGACGAGATGAGAGCAGCATTCAAGAAAACAGGGGACATGTCATTAGAGGTATTCGATGGAGAAGCTAACGACGAGAAAGAGAACTCTATCATTGAGAACTGTATCGCAAACGGATATGACGGAATTATTGTTCAGGCTAACAACGGAGAAGCTCAGCTCCCATACATTCAGCAGATCGTAGAAGCTGACATCCCATGTATCACAACAAACCCACGTGTTGAGTGTGAAGGAACAGGATCTGTAGATGCTGATCCATACGAGCAGGCAAAAGTAAACTGTGAACTGGCTCTTAAGAAGATCCCGAAAAACGCTAAAGTTGTAGTTCTTCAGGGACCTGCAGGAAACTTCCACAGCACAAAGAGAAGAGAAGCATGGAAGAAAGAATTCTTCGACAAGAGATCTGATGTTAAGATCTTAGCAGAAGATATCGCTAACTGGAACAAAGACGAAGCTATGCAGCTCATGGAAGACTGGGTACAGGCTTATGGAAAGATTGACGCTGTTATCTCTATGAACGACAACATGGCAGCTGGAGCAATCGAAGCAGTTAAAGATAACGCTAAATACAAAAACATGCAGGCATATGGTGTAGACGGAACTGCAGAGGCTTGCTTACTTATCAAAGAAGGTAAGATGACATCTACAGGACTTCAGTCAGCTATCGACCTTGCTAAGATGAATACAGAAGCTATGCATGATGTATTAACAGGTAAGAAGAAAGTTACTGACATCAACGACAACGTTCCTGCACCACTTATCACATCTGACAATGTTGACGAATACATCCAGATGTACAAAGACAACGGACAGATTAAAGAATAATTTGAACGTATGAAAAATTAATCACAGAATTAGATTAATGACTTAATCAATGTCAGTGAGAAAAAGTATATTGTAAGAGTAGACATAACTGGCAGGTCAAATATCGGCTTGCCAGTTATTATTTTCAAAAAATAGTTCGAGAAATTTTTAACAGATTGAAAGGAGATACGTGAAATGAAAAACAGAGGAGCATTTATGACAGACCTGGATAAAATGGAAATCCGTGATATTCCAATGCCAACACCGAAAGAGAAAGAAGTTCTGGTTGAACTGGAATATGTAGGAATCTGTGGTTCTGATGTACATTATTTCCATGATGGAAGATGCGGAAGCTATGTAGTAGATGGAGACTTCATGCTTGGACATGAGTGTGCCGGAACAGTTGTAGAACTTGGAGAAGGTGTAGAGAACCTGAAAGTCGGAGACAGAGTAGCTCTGGAGCCGGGAATCACATGCGGACAGTGTGAATTCTGTAAATCAGGACGTTACAACCTTTGCCCGGATGTACAGTTCCTTGCAACACCACCGGTACAGGGATGCTATGAGAACTACATCGCATTCCCGGAGAACATGTGCTTCAAACTTCCGGACAACATCAGCACAAAAGAAGGTGCACTTGTTGAGCCATTATCAGTAGGTATGCACGCAGCTAACCAGGGAAATGTACAGCTTGGAGACTCTGTAGTAATTCTTGGAGCAGGTTGTATCGGACTTGTAACATTACTTGCTTGTAAAGCACACGGTGCTACAGATATCACAGTTGTTGACGTAATTCCAAAACGTCTGGACTATGCTATGAAATTAGGTGCTACACGTGTGATCAACGGAAAAGAAGTAGATGCTATCGAAGAAGTTAAGAAGATCACAAACGGAGCCGGTGTTGACAAAGTTATGGAAACAGCAGGATCTCCATTTACAATCAAAGAGACTCCATTCATGGTTAAGAGAGGCGGAACAATCGTATTAGTTGGTATTTCTGCTCAGGAAACAGTTGAATTTAACTTTGCTCAGATCATGGACAAAGAGCCGGAAATCAAATCTGTATTCCGTTACAGAAACATCTACCCACAGGCAATCGCAGCTATCTCTGATGGCCTGATCGATGTATCCGGAATCGTTACACATGAATTTGATTTCGATAACATTCAGGAAGCATTTGACTGTGCAATCAATAACAAAGACGATGTAGTAAAAGCAGTAATTAAGATCAAATAATATAATACCAAGGTAAAAAGGTCGGTCGCCACGTGAGCTAGATCATATGTGGCGGACAGACCTTGGGACCTGTCCCAATATGAGCATAAAAGTGGGATATTAATCCCACGATATGCGAATAGTGGGTAGGATTGCGGGAGTGCAACGCACGTAGCAATCCGTGGGTATTATAAAAAACAGATGAATACAGCAAAATGGAGGTTTATGATGGTAGACTATAGAAATTTTAATGAAGATTTCAGTCTGGAAGGCAAGACAGCAATTGTAACTGGTGCAGCTAGTGGTATCGGATATGAGATTGCAAAAATGTATGCAAGAAAAGGCGCTAACGTAGTAAGCTTTGACATGAACAAGGCAGATGACCTTGACGATTACATGAAGGAGCAGGGCGTAGGCTATCTCGCATATGTTGGAAACATTACAAAAACCGCAGATATTGATGACTGTGTGGCAAAGACAGTTGAGACATTCGGAAGACTGGATATTCTTGTAAACTGCGCAGGAATCGGTGTTGTACAGAGTGTTCTGGATCATGAGGAAGATCTCTGGGATAAGACACTTAGCATCAACCTGACAGGAACAGTAAGATTTGGACGTGCTGCTGCAAAAGTTATGAAAGAACAGGGCGGCGGAAAGATCATCAACATGGGTTCCCAGGCAGGAGTTGTTGCACTTGACGGACATCTGACCTACGGATGTTGTAAAGCTGCTGTAATCTATGCTACAAAACAGTTCGCTATGGAACTGGCACAGTACAACATTAATGTAAATGCAATCTCTCCGACAATTATCCTGACTCCGATGGGAGAAGAAAACTGGAATAATGAACGTGGAGTAGAATTTAAAAAGAAAATTCCGGCACATAGATTTGGTTATCCGGAAGAAGTGGCAGCATGCGCAGTATTCCTTGCAAGTGACGCATCCAGCCTCGTAAACGGAGCAAATCTTGTGATCGATGGTGGATTTACCATCTGCTAAACAAGAGTAATTGCTCAAATATTTTATTTCAATGATGCTTTCGCCGTGCAGTCGTTAGCCCCGCTGCATGGCGATATAGCTAAAAAAGCTAAGAAAACAATGACGGAGGTCTAAAACAATGGAAGAAAAAAGAGTGCAGGAGCTGGCTGCGAAGGCAGTAAAAGTCCGCAGAACAGCATTAGAAGCAATCGAAGCCGCTCATTCAGGACACGTAGGTGGATCCTTTTCAGTGGCAGATATTTTGACAGTTTTATATTGGGAAAAAATGAACATCAACCCGGAGCAGCCTAAAGATCCCGACAGAGACAGATTTGTACTGTCAAAAGGTCATTGTACACCGACTATGTACGCGACATTGGCACTTCGTGGATTCTTCCCGGTAGAAGATCTGAAAACATTCAGAAATGTAGACAGTTATCTCTCCGGACACGTAGAGATGACAAAGGTACCTGGTGTAGATATGTCAGCAGGTTCCCTTGGACAGGGCTTATCCGCAGCAATCGGAATGGCTCTGTGCGGAAAAGTGGATAAGAAAGATTATCGTGTATATGCAGCATTAGGAGATGGCGAGATTCAGGAAGGACAGATCTGGGAGGCAGCTATGGCAGCCGGAAATTACGGACTGGACAACCTGACCGTATTCGTAGATAACAACAATCTGCAGATTGACGGAACCATTGAAGAAGTAATGTCACCATATCCGATTGAAGATAAATTCAAAGCCTTCAAGTGGAATGTACTTACAATCGACGGACACGATTATGCACAGATTGCAGATGCAATTGACAAAGCAAAAGAGACAAAAGGTGCTCCGACGGTTATCGTAGCAAAGACTGTAAAAGGAAAAGGTGTTTCCTTCATGGAAAACAATGTAAAATTCCATGGAAGCACACCGACACCGGAACAGTTTGAACAGGCATTCAAAGAATTAGATGCACAGGCTGCATCATTGGAGGTGTAATTATGGGAGAAGTAATAGCAACAAGAGAAGCCTATGGAAGAGCTCTGTGTGAATTCGGAGCAGATGAGAACATCATGGTATTTGATGCGGATCTTACAATTTGTACAATGTCCTGCTATTTTGCACAGAAGTATCCGGAGAGATTCTTCAACGCAGGTATCGCAGAGTGTAACATGGCAGGTATGGCAGCAGGAGCAGCATCCTGCGGAAAGACAGCATTTATCCATACATTTGCAATGTTTGCGGCAGGAAGAATTTACGATCAAGTAAGAAACTCCATTGCATATCCGGGACTTAATGTAAAAGTTGTCGGAACACATGCAGGACTTTCTGTAGGAGAAGATGGAGCAACTCATCAGTGTATCGAAGACTTAAGTCTGATGCGCACCATCCCGGGAATGACAGTTATCTGCCCATGTGATGCAAATGAGACAAGAGAAGTTGTAAAAGCAATGATCGATTATGACGGACCGTGCTATTTAAGACTGGGACGTTCCGGAGTTGAAAATATAACTGACTCCATCCCGGGATATAAATTTGAACTTGGCAAGGGTGCACAGTTAAAGGACGGAGATGATGTAACAATCATCGCAACAGGTCTGATGGTTCAGGAAGCACTAAAAGCAGCAGATCTTCTCGCAGCAGAAGGAATCAAAGCCCGTGTGATCGACCTGCATACGATCAAACCGATTGACAAAGACATTATCATCAAAGCAGCCAAAGAAACGGGTGCAATTGTAACAACAGAAGAGCACAATGTTATCGGCGGACTTGGCGCAGCAGTAGCAGAAGTCGTTACAGAAAGCTGCCCGGTACCGGTTGTGAAACATGGTGTAGAAGATGTATTCGGACATTCCGGAACAGCAGAAGCACTGATGGTAAAATATGGTTTAACACCGGAGAAGATTGTAGAAAAAGCAAAACAGGCAATCGCCTTAAAAAAATAAACTACAAACAATAATTCAATCGACAAAGGCGATAGCAAAGGAGAAATTACTATGGACATGATGAAAGCAAACGTATATGACAAACCAGGTCATTGCGAAGTAAAACAGGTTCCGGTACCGGAGATCGGACCACATCAGGTACTGATCAAAGTTATGTCCTGCGGTATTTGTAAAGGCGCAGACGTAGCACTTGCAGCAGGTGGATTCCTTGCAGAGTTCCCACTGTTAAACGGACATGAATTTGCCGGATATGTATACAAAGTCGGTGAGCATGTAGACACATTTAAAGTTGGAGACAGAGTAACAGCAGATAACACAGTACTGTGTGGAGACTGCTACTACTGCAGAAAAGACGAGCCATTATACTGCAAAAATTTCTACTCACTGGGATGCAACGGCCCTGGAGGATTCGCTGAGTATGTAGCAGTGAATGCAGATAAAGTATTCCCAATCAGCGATAACTTGTCTTTCAACGAGGCAATTTTCGCAGAACCGACTGCATGTGCGGTACATTCCATGGACCGTATCCAGGTGAAATTCGGTGATGACGTTCTTGTATATGGATGCGGACCGACAGGAATCATTATGACACAGCTGCTGATGCACTCTAACGCAAATCGTGTTGTAGTATGCGGACCAAGCCAGGACAAACTGGATATCCTGAAGAAATACGGATGTAAAGAGACAATTCTTATGGATCGTAACGATCCAAGCAAACACGAAGCTAAATTAAGAGAAATCGCTCCGGAAGGATTTGATATCCTTGTTGATACAACTGCAAATGTAGATGTAATGGAAAGCATGATCAAATTCGGAAAAATGGGTGCAAAATTCATGATGTTTGCAATGCCGCACGCAGGTGCAAAATGGGCAATTGATCCAGAGTACTGGTATCTCCACGAGATCCAGCTGATCCCGACATGGGCACAGACACACTGCTTCGGACGTGCACTGGAATATCTTGAGGCTGGAAAAGTACAGGTAAAAGAACTTGTTACACATGAAATGCCACTGGATGATTACGATAAAGGAATTGCGCTGGCTGCCAAGGGAGGTCCGGGCACACTGAAAGTCATCCTTCATCCAAACTACGAAGAATAATAACGGAAAATAAACAGTTAGTGTAGAATTTACAGATTGAATATAAGATTTTCATATGCGCTCCGACAGGTTACTATCGGGGCGCATGCTATATAAAAAATTCAGAAGATAATCGTCAGATCGGTTTGGGAAAAGGGAAGGCAGGAAGATGAAAGCAATAGGATTAGATATCGGAACAACAACCGTATGTGGAGTGCTTGTAGACGCGAAGACAGGAGAACTTTTGGATGCGAAGACGCTTACCAATGACTCTGTGATAGAGAGTGTACATACATACGAACGCACACAGGATGCAGATAAAATTCTTGTGAAATGCAAAAATATATTAGAAGAGTATCTTTCCGAACAGGAAGATATTGTGAGCATTGGCGTAACCGGACAGATGCACGGAATTGTCTATGTAGATGAAAATGGCGTGGCAGTTAGTCCGCTGTATACATGGCAGGATGGCAGAGGAGATTTGTGCTGCCCAGATATTCAGAATGACATTCAGAAAAAGCTGACGGTGGCAGATTCTGAAACTGTGGAAAATATAGATAACGGAAACAAAGTGGCAAACAACGCAGAGGTTGCAGAATTAGGAAACGGCGCTATAACATATGCCGCTGAGTTATCTAAAATAACCGGTTATCATATGGCATCCGGATTCGGACTGACAACCAATTATTACAATACAAAACACGGACTTGTCCCGGAAAAAGCAAAGTCATTTTGCACGATCCCGGATTATGTTGCAATGTCTCTGGCAGGTGAGAAGAGACCGAAGATGCATCAGACAATGGCGGCAAGTCTCGGACTTTACAATATGAAAGCCGGAGATTTTGACCGCACGGCGGTAGAAAAAGCCGGTATGAACCCGGAATTACTTCCGGAAGTAGCAACAACAAGCACGTTATGCGGAGCTTATACAGCAGATATGGAAAAATATCCTGCATATGCGGGGAAAACAATCCCGGTTGCAGTTGCATTTGGAGATAACCAGGCAAGTTTCTTAGGTTCTGTTAATCAAGACTGTAAAGTATTGTTAAATGTAGGAACCGGCGGACAGGTATCTGTTTACAGCGAAGAGCTGGTAAAAGCAGATGGAATTGAGTGCCGCCCATATTTGAAAGGTTCCTATCTGATGGCAGGTTCGTCCCTGTGTGGTGGGTATTCCTACAATCTTGTGAAACGATTTTTTGAGGAAATCTATGCACTGGCAGGCGTAGACTGCCCGAAAGACATTTACAGTATCATGAACCGGATTGCAGGAGAAGCTGCTGAAAAAGAGAAAACACTGACGGTCGATACAAGATTCAACGGAAGTCGAGAGAATCCGGCGCTGACAGGAAGTATTACCGGGCTGACAGTAGATACCTTCCATCCGGGAGATCTGGCGTACGGTGTACTTCGAGGACTGTGCGAAGAGCTGTATCAGTTTTATAATGTACTGCCGGAGAATCTGAAAGATGGCAGTCACTTTGTTGGAAGCGGAAATGGAATTCGCAAAAACCCACTGTTGCAGAAGATTGCAAGCGATCGTTTCCGGATGAAACTTCGTATCCCGAAATACGCAGAAGAAGCGGCATATGGAGCAGTGTTATTTTCCATGCTTGCAAGCGGCGAGCGTGAAACTCTGGAAGATGTGCAGAGGCTGATACGGTATGAAGCGTAGAAAGCTGCAGAAGATTGTATTTGATGAGTGGATATATAAAAGACTCTTAGCAATACGTAGGAGGAAATGATGTTAAGAGGGCTCTTTTTAATAGATTTGTAAAAATATTTGGTAAAGATTGCTGAAAATGGAAAGAATTTCGAAACGAAAGTAAACGAAAGTAGACAAAAACAATCGATAATGCTAGAATAATTTTATAAGAAATTTACGTATTATATAGGAGGAATGAACCATGAAAATTGCAATCGGATGCGATCCAAACGCACAGGCAGCAAAAGAGGAAGTTATCAAGTATATCGAATCTAAAGGATACGGAGAAGTTACAGACTTCGGAAGCGAAGACCCGATTTACGCACATACAGCAGTCAAAGTTGCAGAAGCAGTTGCAGCAAAAGAATATGATCGTGGTATTCTGATCTGCGGAACAGGTATTGGAGTATCTATCGCAGCTAATAAAGTTAAAGGTGCATATGCAGCACTGATCTCTGACGTATATTCAGCGCAGAGAGCAAGACTGAGCAACGATGCTAATATCGCTTGTATGGGAGCTTTTACAACAGGAAATAAAGTAAGAGAACTTCTTGTAGATGCATTCCTTGGCAACGAATTCGTACCGGGATGCTCATCACAGCCGAAGGTAGACGCATTCGTTAAATACGATAACGAGAGATAATAAAAAATAAGACAGACACCGCTTATGGAAAACCATAGGCGGTTTTTTTACAGCTTCTTTTATATATGAGAAGCCAAAACTATATAATTTTTGGATATTCCGTCCCTCTCATTCGTATATAAAGTGAAAACAAAAAGGAGGTGGAAAGATATTGGAATGGACAAAAGACAAATTCTATCGTATGTATGAAGAATATAATGGCATGGTGTATCGGTTGTGTATGTTGTACCTGAAAAATGAGAGTGATGCAGGGGATGCGGTTCAGGATATATTTTTGAAAATGTGGGAGAAGGAGCCGGAATTTGCAAATGAAGTACACGTTCGTGCGTGGCTTCTTCGTACAACAAAACATACATGCCTGGATATATTAAAGAGTGGTTGGTTTAAAAGAAGAGCAGATCGCGAGCCGGATTTGCAACAAATTCCACAGGAACAAAAAGAAGAATATTGCTTGTTGGAAAAGGTTCAAAAGCTTCCGGAAAAGTATAGGGAAGTATTGTATTTTTATTACTATGAAGAATATTCAGTAAAGGAAATCAGTGCTATGACCGGAATAAAAGAAAGCACGATACAATCCAGATTATCAGCAGCAAGAAAACAGTTAAAAATGATGTTAGAAACGAGAAAGGAGGAAGAAATATGAAGCATGGGCAGATGAATAAGAATCAGATAAAAAAAGCATTTTCGTTGTTAGAACCTTCAGGGCAGGTGCGGGAAGATATATGGAATAAAATAGAAAAACAGATAGATGAGCCAACAGTGGGACGGATGATAGAATCGGAAAAGAACAAGGGAAAAGGATATTACAGAAAGTTTTTCCTAAAAGCGGCAGCAGTTTTTGTGAGTGTAATCGGAATTTTAGGAGCCATTGACAGGATGAATGGTGGAAAAATGATGGAGGTTCTTGCAAATTTCTGGAAAATGGATAAAAACAGTCAACATGTAGTGCAGAAGATGACGGACTATCATGTGAAAGTAGATACTGCTTATGCACCGGAACTTCTGGAAGATACGAAAGAAAGAATTATTTTTGCAGGGACATTTGGCGTCGTTATTTATGATCAGGAGAGAGGACAGGTAGAAGGGACGATAGATCTTGATAAAATTCAAAGTAATTTTTTCGGTACAGAGACATTAAAGACAAGATTTATTGTTGATGGAGATAATTTGTATATTTACAATTGCCAAGAAGGGAAGCCATATGGAAAATATTATCGCTATGATCTTGGTATGTGTAAGGGAAATTTAAAGAAGAAGGAAATTTCTTCGCTGTCGCCGGTCGAGACAAAAAAAGTTACAGAAAATCTGGAAAAACAAAGAAAGAAATCACAAAGATATAAAACAACCTGGGAGCAATTTTCAAATGCAGAAAAAATATTTGAAGGAAAGATTTACAGTGAAAAATGTTTGAGAACGAAAGTAAAAAATGGGGGAATCCAGAACTCTTGCCTGGTATTGAAAAAGAATGCCGGTACATCAAAGTATCAGATGTATATATATCGACAAAACCAGAACACGAAAAAGATAACAAAAGATAAACTTTCTGTTTTTGCTACGGAACCGGATGCAGAAGAGAAAAACTATCCAAAATATTATGCAGCGGATAAAAATTCAGTGAAACAGGCATTAATTAATTGCTTTTATGAAAATCCAAAAGCATATGCAGGAAGTGTATATCATGGAAAGAATATAGAGTCTACATTGCCTGAAAAGCAATATGAATTGGTGCTTCCGATTATTCAAATTACAGGTATAAAAAAGCAGGGTGATACGGTTAAAACAATTGGTTCATTTTACTGGTATGGCTTTGTGACTTCAGGTAAGACATTATACGAGTCAGATGCGGATGGAAACAGAGCGGTTGCATATCTGAAAGAAACAAAAGATGGCTATAAAGTGGAGAAAATTATCTGTCCAAGAGGTGGAGGCTATTACCGGAAAGACTTGGAACAAATATATGGAAAAGATGATGTGGCAGTTCAAAAGACATTGGACATGGATGTCGAGAGTGGTGTAGTTGAAACATTAAAAGAATATGTGAAACAAAATCAGCAGAAATTTGTATATTATAAAGCGTTTGGACGGGATCCGCAAAATCTGAAATAAGACGGATGGGGTTGCCGCACAAATGATATATTCATTCTTTTTGATAATAAAATTTGCATACAAAAGTTGTGAAATAAGTTGAAAAGATGCTTTGATAGTGCTAAACTCCTATAAAAGCATCTTTTTCTTTTGCGCTTTTGAAGCGTGTCTTATTCATATCTAAAGTATCTGAAAGGAATTCATGCTTTTAAATTTCACTAATAGCAGCAGGAGTCCTTGAGGTACTTAAAAGACCGCACAAATTTCTTGTGAAGGACTCATAATCAAAGAAGGGAGAAATTCATGAGAAAAAACAGAGAGTACAAAAGCGATGTGTTTTCCATGTTAATGGAAAGCAAAGAAAATGCGCTGGAAGACTGGTTGAAAGATAATGACAAAGATTTATTCAGCAGAAGGCAAATACAGATACCGACACCGCACTTTATTGTATTTTATAATGGGATGCAAAAGAAACCGGAATACGAAGAAATGAGATTGTCGGATTCTTTTTACCACAAAGCACAGGAACCACAGATAGAGATCATCTGCAAGGTTTATAATATCAATCCGGAAAATAATCAGAAGTTGAAAAAGAAATCAACAGTGCTGGAGGGATATACATACTTTGTGGAAAAAGTAAGAGAGAATCAAAGACAGCAAATGAATCTGGAAGAGGCAGTTGACAGTGCGATACATGATTGTATAGATCATCATGTATTGGAAGATTTTTTCAGGAGAAGAAAGGATGAAGTAAAGAAAATGACACATCTGGATTACACATGGGAAAAGCGGGAAAGGTTAATACGCATGGAAGAATATGCAGATGGCGAAGCGGCTGGACTGCGTGAAGGCAAAGCTGTTGGACTGCGTGAAGGCAAAGCTGTTGGAATACGTGATTCTCTACTGGAACTCTTACAGGAGTTTGGCGATATACCGGAAGCACTTCAAACCCGGATTGAATCAGAAAAAGATTTGCAGGTTTTAACAAGCTGGTTGAAAGTCGCCGCGAGAGCGGACTCCCTGGAAGAATTTCAAGAGAAAACAGGACTGCTGTGATGGTGGTATGAGTAAATAAAGTGAAGAAGCACCCACAAAACCTGCCACTGGCAGCTTCTTTCGGATGCAATAGCAAATAAAGACAGCTTCCCGGTACAGTGATGTATCGGGGAGCTGTTTTTGAAAATAGGATGAATTGAAATTACTAAGCTTTAACCCACTTGCCAATCCATTTCTTTTTAGTGACATTGTATTTCCGCTTGTACAGAACACCATTTACTGTTTTATATCTCCACTCGATTTTATCACCGCGTCTGGGTGAGATAGAGATTTTTTGGGGTGCTGCTGTATAAGTGGAATGAGTAATGTTCGCAGCAGCCTGCGTAGTACATGGTGCAAATAAGCTAAATACCAATAGATAAACTGGAATTAATTTGACTTTCTTTTTCATATGTTTATTGCTCCTTTATCTGAAAATCAGTCATTTCTTCGGGAATATGATCTAAAGTTGTTAAATATTTTCCGTCAACATATAAATCATAAGTTGAAGAATTCTTTTTATGAATAAAAAATCCATTATCTTGAGTAATAGTTAAAATCCCTGTGCCCAATTCTTCATTTAAAACAGGAAATGCTAACTCTGTCACGAATACAAAAGAAAATATCAACAATATAGTGATAAATGCTGACTGCAAAAAACGGGATATGTTTTTTCGCTTTTCAGTAACAAAATCAGTTGTAATAAATTTGATTCTTGTTCGTAAATTAGTCTGGCTTTTTCCAATAAAATTCATAGATAATGCATGATGCACGCATTGCCTGTAATGTACAGCCTTTGCAGTGGACACAATTAAATTTGCATATTGGATATGTTCTTTCCGGCTGCTGTTCTGCAGGATTGCCTGATCGTTAGAAACTTCCATAAAGAGTGTATATTCTTTCTTCAGAAGATAGATCAACGGATTCCACCAGTGGATACAGCAGACGATGTCTACCAGTAATGTAATCCATAGATCATGTTTTTTATAATGCATAAGTTCGTGCTTGAAAACATATTCCAGTTCTGTGTCTGTAAAAGAAATATCCGGTAATAACAATGTTGGAGTACGGAGTCCGGTAATAGCCGGAGAGATAGTATCCGGCAGCACTGCAATACGGATGTTATCGGTTGTATAGTGCGACGCTAATTCGTATAAGTGATGATATTCGGCAGTGTCTTTTGCTTCAAATTCTTTCATATAGTTATTCAATCTTATCTTGCTGATCAATAGCCGGATTAATTGAATAACAGCACCAATAAAAACAATGCGATATAGGATATCTAAAATACTCCATCCGTGAAAAGGAGTGGAATTATATAAAAATCCAATAAATGTCGGTAAAATGTGTTCGGAGTAAATACTATAAGTAAAAGGAAAATTCAAAGGAACCGCCATACGCAAAAGAATCAATATGACTCCGATAAATACAAAGCGTTTACCCTGCGCAAAAAATGTCTTTTTCCTATATAAAACATAATAAAAATATATGGTTAAAATCAGACTTGTCATCAGACAAGTGAGAAATGGACCAAGCGAAAGTTCCATAAATGTCTATTGCTCCTTCTTAAGTTCTTCTTTTTTCTTGGCAATTAGCTGTTCCAATTGCTCTAATTCTTCGGCATCTGTTTCTGAATCTATTAATGAAGCAAAGAGAGAGAATGGAGAGGATCCAACAATATCTTTGAATGATTCACTAAAGTATTCTTCTTTTGAAACACATGGTGTATAACTTCTTGTCAATACAGTTCCACTATATACAATATCTGCGATTTTAATATATTCTGATTTCAGTAATGCCCGCAGGCAGGCTTGTATCGTATTGATGTTCAGAGACGGATTGTTTTCCTCGATTTCTGAAGCAATCATAGGAGAAGAATTGTTCCATAAAATTTTCATGACTTCCAGTTGCTTTTTTGTGAGTTTTTGTCGTTTCATTAAAACTATCCTCCTGGCGTATAGGTATGTTTTTAGTATAACTGAAAAGAAAGACTAAGTCCATAGTAAAAAAATAAAAAAGTAAAATATTGACAGATTAAAAAAATAATGATACATTAAAAACATAGAAACGGATCCGAAAAATGAAATATAGAAGGAGAAAAAACTATGAAAAAAGGACTTTCAATTTGCTTAGTAATAAGCATGTTATCGACTACAAGTCTGACAGCTATGGCACAAGATGTTTCGAAAACTGCACAGGTACAGAACATCAATATTGTTTCAGAAGAGGAAATAGAAGAGGCAGCAGTGAGTGCAGAACTTAAAAACGAGTTAAAGAAGGATAGAGAGCAATTTTCAGAATTGGGGATAATTGGAATTGCAGATGAAATGAAAGCGGAAGTAGAAGATGATGAAATTAGATATGTCTTACAAAGTGGGGAATATGAAAATGTAATTAAAGTGCAAAATAACAATGATCATTCATTTAAAATGAGCGTTAAGCAAGATGATATTTTAAATGAAGTTATTGTTAATCAGGATGGAACAATGACTGTAGATGGAAATGTTATTGAAGTTGAACAGGAGAAAGAAATACTTCCGGACAAAAATATTGCCAGAGCTCCGGCAATATTTAATAGACTTACAAATGTGTGTCCGTATGGAAAGGCAGCAGATTATAACTACAAGTTAGGATCAAAGAATACCAGTAATTTGAAGTTAGAGAGAGAAATAAAAAAGACTGCGTTTTCAGTATTTACATCAATTATATGTAGTCAACTTGGAATACCGAGTCCTGTAGGAAGTGCAATGAAAAAACTTTATAATTTCACAGTGAAAAATGACCCACACTCGAAGTATCTTTCATGTAAAACTACAAATTATGCACATAAAAATTATCATAATACATATATAAAGCCTATTAAAATGTATGGCTTTAAATGTAATTATACTTGGTATACTAAAAAAAGCTATCAGGGAAGTAGTGTAAAAGAAACATTGTATCAGACGAAAGAAATCAATTAATTTCTGATGATCTTGCTAAATATAGAAAGTTATATACAAAGTTAACGAAAGAAAATCTTCTCATTTTACATTGTAAAGTGAGAAGATTTATGGTTTATTATATATAAGAAGATTTATGCAAATCATGAGGAGGATGCGCAATGGGAAAAAATAATCCTTTTAATAAAAAAATAAAATTCTTTGGTGCAGGATATACTGCAAGTAATGTATTTTGGTGGATAGGATTTTTCATCGTTATTTGGCTGGAATATAAGGGGAAGAATCTGAATAATGTGCAAAATACAATATACTATTCCATAGTTTTCGTTTTAATTATAGCGGGAGTTGTGTTTAAAGAATTACAACGCCATACAGCCGGCGAAGACACGAACAAAGCAATGAAATCCCTTACAAAAGCATACATCGGAATTTGGGGAGCATGGGCAATTGTAGATGTCTGGTATACGATTTGGGGAATTTATTTACAGCATGATGTGCTTATTCCGTATCTGGTTATTACCTTAGTGGCACTTTTAGCTATTAGTGGAATCAGTCTGGCGAAAAGGAGTACATTTCCAGAATAATATGAATTAGCACCATTCATTGTATATCTTGGAAATCATCTGAAACAATATGAAAAAATTTTGAAAAAAATTAAAAAAAGTGTCACAGAATCCCTTTTTATATGTAAGCGCTTAAATTTTAAACATGGATACTAAAAAATCCCCCGGTCACATTTCTGCAACCGGAGCACCTTGACAATTCACATATGATTGATTATTGATTTGAGTCGTTTGCACGACGTTCGATTTCAGCTTTGACTTCTTAAAAAAATAATGATACTGTAAACAAAACAAAAACGGATCCGATAAATAAAAACAAAGGAGAAAATGTTATAAAGAAAAGAATTGTATCGTTAGCATTAATTGGCGTATTGACAGGGGCATTAGTGTTTGGAGCATCTGTAAATTCCACAACGGTATATGCACAGGAATCAGATAATCAAGAAGTGCTTGAAAACGATAACGAAATATGTGACAATGAATCTGATGAAGATATTGTATTTAGCGCGGCTAAAGCTGCTGCAAATACATATACAAGAGAAGTATCAGAATACGATATGCTTAAAGCGGCTCAAAAAGCATCAAATGTTGAATTGAAAAATAATGGGTTTACAGAAGCGGATATTATAGCACTGAAAAAACCATTGAAAGGAAAAGAACACTATGGAAAAGTGACGTATACGATAAGCTGTTTAAAATTTACACCTAAAAAAGATCAAACGGATTTAAAAACAAAAATGACATGGTCATGGAGCAAGGAACCAGCGGCATTAGTAACAGATATTGCGGCTACGACAACCAGTGAAAATTTTACAAAGGATTCTTCAAGTGCTACGGTTAAATATTATAAATACGGACATAAAGACCAGGGGGTAACTTCTCAGAATGCAATTGTAAAAACTAAAGATGCTGGAAGAGGTGTATTTACACGAATTACAATGGGAAAAAACTGGGATACAGATAAAAAAAGATATAAAAATGTAGCTATGGCTGGCAGCATTACAACATCATGGAGTATTGGAAAAAAGGTAACACAGGTAGGTATTGCGTCAAATTATGGTCATATAGTTGTATCAGCTGCGCCAACTCCGTCAGTATCGTTCGGAGGAGGTGCGTCAATTAGTTTTGCTCCGAAATTGGTATGCAGAAGTGGAGATGAAGCATATAAAAAGGTAGTTCAAAAATAAAGAGGTGAAGAAAATGAAAGGATGGTTATTGCTAGTGGTATCGATTTTTACTGCTGGTATTGGAATGCTTGTAGTAGGACTCCCGGGTGGAGAATTAACAGATGCAGCATTGATGGGAGGCGCAATTATTGGTTTCTTGGCACCGTCAATTGTGTATTTGGGAAATCATCTGAAATAAAAATGTGCTATATTTATAATTTAATTGGTTATCACGTTAGCAGTGCTTTTGATCCTTGCTGGGATTAACCTGGCAAGAAACAGCACATTTCCATAATTATATAAAATGCACAAAAATCACAAAACTTCCCATTTTATGTCACAAAATGAGAAGTTTTGTGGTTACTATATATGTAGAGGTTACAAGCGGAGTATGCGCTGGGGAAACTAAGGTATGAAGAAGAATCGGAGGTACGTGTATATGTTAAAACCGGGATTAATACTTTTTTGTATAGCACTTATAACAGGAGGAATCGGATTCTTCATAGGAGGGGGAACTTTCATGCTTCTTGGATATTTAACGCCGTTTTTGCTGTATATAGTTAATCATATAAAATAGTTGCAGTTGTGAGCTTTGGCATCACCTGCTTTTGTGCTGGATACACATTCGGCAAGGATAATCATAAACCACAAAAATAACCGCCCCAGTCTGACAAACTAAGCGGTTACTTTTGTAATCATAAGTATGCGGACTAACCGTCTATCGGGAGTCCACTTAAATATCCTGCCTCAAATGAGCGACAAACTGCTCGGTGAAACTCTGAATATATGGAACTGCGGCGCCGATTGCTACGGCGTCTTTTTTGCATTTGCCGGAGAGAATGTAAGTAACATTGCTGTCGAATGTGGAGCGCGCGGCTACCTTTTCGCGGATCAGGTCGAGATCTTCATCTGTGAAATAAGACGCAATGTGTCCGCCTAGAATGACCGGTGTTTCCAAAACCATATGCAGGTTGTTGATCAGCACGGCAACGTCTGAAAGATAGTGATCCAGACGAGTCAGGCAGTTGGTATTCCCGGCTGCTTTTTTCTCAAAAAATTGATCCAGCTCCTGGTGAATGTCATCGGCATCGGAGCCTAATAGAGCGTGTCCGGAACAGTAACATTCGGCGCAGCCTTTCTTGCCACAGTAACAGGTAAGTCCATCCGGAACGAGTGTCATATGCTCGAAAGTACCACTTTTTCCTGTGGCGCCAACCTGCAGTTTTCCGTCAATCAGCACGGCGCCGCCCAGATGCTGCCCAAGAGAAATGTAAATAGCATCAGTCAGAGAACGCCGCTCCCATAACTCGCTGTAGCAGGCACATTCCGCATCGTGAATGAGTTTGCATGGAAAACGAAATGCATTTGCAAAAGTATCCAGACGCAGTCCGGTACTGTTTAAGATCTCACCATAAGTAAAACTTTCTCCATCCGGGGAAATCAGTCCCTGTACACCAAGTCCGATGCCAAGTACTTTTTCTTCTTCGTAGTGATTAGTGTTCATGAAGTTCTGTACAGCATCTTTTAAAGAGATGAAATAATCATCTGTCGGTTCGAAATCCAGAAAAATCTTCTCGCGTGCAATCACCTTTCCATATAAATTAAGTGCAACAATCGTCGCCCGGTGCGGCAGCAGTTCGATCCCGATCGCAATACGCGCAAGCGCTTCTACCTGATAGGCAACCGCACGGCGTCCGACCGTGGAATCCAGCCTTCCGCATGTCTTAATAAGAGAAGCATCCAGAAGTGTATTCAGATGCTGTGATACCGTTGGCAGGCTGATGCCAAGCTCATTTGCGATCATCTGCTTCGGGCAGGACGGATGCTGGTAAATAAATGAGTACACGTCCGACAAATTCTTTAATTTTATATCTGTAAGTGTGAAAAAATCCATAATCTAGTCCTCTATTTTACAAAATCAATTAATAAAAAGATATAAGACAAGTATACATAATAAAAGCGCAATCGTCCAGAGACAGATTGAGATTGTAAGTGTTTCACAAATTCGAGGGTAAAAGATTGTGAAGTTTACAGTATTGTATATTTTCTTTAAATAGGCTATTCTGTAAATACATTATATAAAATAATTTTATAAAATAAAATTATAAAATGATTCAAAACGTAAAAACACACTATAAATTAGGAGGAATCATCATGGGAATTATTGAGAAAATGAGACTGGATGGAAAGAAAGGTTTTGTAACAGGAGCAGCAAGAGGAATTGGTAAATGTACCGCAACTGCATTTGCAGAGGCAGGAGCTGATGTGGCAATCGTTGACCTTGATATCGAGGAAGCAAAGAAGACAGCGGCAGAACTGGCTGAGAAGACAGGAAGAAAAGTCATTGCGATCCAGACAGACTGCACGAACAAAGAGCAGGTTGACGAGATGGTAGAGACAGTTGTAAAGGAACTTGGCGGACTGGATTTCTGTCATAACAACGCAGGTATTTGCATCAACGCTCCGGCGGAAGAGATGACTTATGAGCAGTGGTCAAAGGTTATTAACATCAACCTGAACGGTATTTTCTTAACAGATATCGCAGCAGGAAAATATATGCTGGCTCACGGCGGCGGATCTATCATAAATACTGCATCCATGTCTGCACATATTGTTAATGTCCCACAGCCACAGTGTGCATACAATGCATCTAAAGCAGGTGTGATCCAGTTGACAAAATCTCTCGCGATCGAGTGGGCTAAACGTGGTGTGCGTGTGAACTGTATCAGCCCTGGATATATCGGCACAGAACTGACAATGAACTCTCCGACACTGATTCCGCTGATCGAGAAATGGAACGAGATGGCACCGCTTGGAAGAATGGGAAAACCGGAAGAACTGGAATCCATCTGCGTATATCTGGCAGGTGATACAAGCACATTTACAACAGGATCTGATTTCGTGATCGACGGAGCATTTACATGTTTCTAAACATAGAATATAGGAGAATACAGATATGAGTGGCACAAATAGCAGAGAAATTGACTTGTTTTTATAAGTCAGTTTCTCTGCCTATTTGCTCGTTTCAGATGATTTCGGCAGGGAGAAGATAAATTCTGTTCCGACACCTTCTGTGCTGATAACGTTGATATTTTCTCCATGAGCCTGTATGGCTTCTTTGACGATGGCAAGACCGAGTCCGGTTCCTTTCTTATCTTTGCCACGGGAAAGATCCGTTTTGTAAAAACGTTCCCAGATCTTATTCAGTGCATTTCGCGGAATACCGATACCGTAATCCTTGACAGACGTGTAAACTTTATCGCCACGCTCGGTTGTCTCGATCGTAATGGAAGAATCCTGATCACTGAATTTGATCGCATTATCGATCAGATTATAAAGAACCTGTTGGATCTTCCTCTTGTCGGCAAAGATATAGAGATGTTTGGTTGCAAAAAGAAGTTCAATCGAAATCTTTTTCTGGGTGCAGCGCCCTTCAAAGGATGCGGCTACGTTTTTGATTATCTCATGAATATCGAATGACACTTTATCTAACAGAAGATGTTCCGTATCAAATTCATTCAATGTCAGAAGATCGTGTGTCAGATCCGTCAGACGCTCTGTCTCAAATAAAATGATTTTCAGATATTTTCCCTGTAATTCCGGCGGGATCGTACCATCTGCCATCGCTTCCACATAGCCTTTGATGGAGGTCAGCGGAGAACGGAAATCATGGGAGACATTTGCAACAAATTTCTTCTGGTAGTCTTCCATATCCCGGAGCTGGGAAGACATATAGTTGAGGGATGCGGAAAGATATCCCATCTCGTCTTCGGTGTTGACAGGTATCTCGTAATCCAGATTGCCGGAAGCATACTGCTTGGCGGCTTCCGTGATCTTGCTGAGCGGCCGGTAAACGAAAAACTGGAACGCCAGCAGAATCATAAAGGACAGAATGTAGATGACGAGAAAGCACGTATAAGCTGCATTCAGAAGATAATGCTGTGTCTCGGAAATACTGCTCAAGTCTTTGTGGATGATCAAATATCCCTGAGAAGTATAGTTACTGTTCACCGGTGCAATGACCGTGAGTACATCTTCATTAAAATAACCGTGGTAATCACTGACCTCGTATTGGTTATTGCCAATTTCTGCCGGATCAAAGTTCGCAATTCTGGTCGGAGCGGAAGGAAAATCACCGGAGGATGCCGAAGTCAGCACTTTGCCGTTGCGGTCAACAAACCAGCATGCAGCATTCAGATGCGATTCGATACCGGACAGTTGCAGATGAACATCGTTGAGCGTAATATTTCCATAAAAATATTGCGGCAGGTAATTCGTTGCAATGATATTCGCTTCCTGATGAACGGAAGAACCGGTGCTGGCTGTCAGCGGATCACTGACTAAGCCAGAGCCGAGTGTTGCGATCGTAAAAAGGCTCAGGAAACCGAAAATGATATATACAATAACAAATTTCAAATATAATGTACTTTTCATGTAGTGCCTCTGTGGTTTATTTCTTATTTTACTTCAAATTTGTAACCAATACCCCAGACGGTAGCAAGTCCCCATGTAGCATGATCTTTGATCTTCTCGCGGAGACGTTTGATATGTACGTCTACTGTACGGGTATCGCCAATGTATTCATATCCCCAGATCTGATCCAGAAGCTGCTCTCTTGTGAACACCTGATTCGGAGAAGCAGCAAGGAAATAGAGAAGTTCCAGTTCCTTTGGCGGCATATCGACAGTCTGACCATCCACAATAACCGAATAGTTGGTAAGGTTAATGGAAATGCCCGGATATTCGACACGCTTACTTTTGTCTTCCACCGGAGATTCCATCTTCTGCCCCGGTTGGTAGCGACGGAGAACAGCTTTTACACGGGCAACCATTTCTTTGGAATCAAATGGTTTCATAATATAATCATCAGCGCCCATTTCCAGCCCAAGTACTTTGTCAAAAACCTCGCCTTTGGCAGACAGCATAATGATCGGTGTGTTCGATCTTGCACGGATCTCACGGCAGACCTGATAGCCGTCAATGCCCGGAAGCATGAGATCCAGAAGCATCAGATTCGGCTGGTAAGTGTCAAATGCGACAAGTGCTTCTTCACCGTCATGGACCATCATCGTGTCAAAACATTCTTTTGTTAAATATAAGGAAATCAGTTCGGCGATATTTTCATCATCGTCTACGATTAAAATTTTCTGTTTATTTACCATATAAAATAGTCTCCCTTCGTTCGCAGTGTTCTATCTGAGTTCTGCGATTGTAACTCCGGCGTCACCTTCTCCGAAAGCACCGAGCCGGAAGGATTTGACATGTTTTTGGCGCTTCAGGTATTTGTGGATGCCCTGGCGCAGTGCACCGGTTCCTTTTCCGTGGACAATGCGGACAGAGTTTAAATGTGCAAGGCTCGCGTCATCCAGATATTTGTCCAGTTCAGCGACCGCTTCATCGACTGTCTTACCGAGTAAATTGATCTCAGTAGCAACGGTAAGTGATTTGTTCATCTTGATCTTGCCTTTGCCGGTACGCTTCGCTGTCTTTTGAAGATAGTTCGGCTTCTCGTCGATGATCTCCAAATCGGAAATGTTTACTTTGGAGCGTAAAATTCCCATCTGTACATCCAGATTGCCCTTTGCATCCGGAAGAGATACAACCGAACCGGTAAGATTCATGCTCAGAACCTTAACCGATTCGCCAAGTTTGAAATCTGACGGTTTGTATTGTTTCTTCGGTTTCGCTGGTTCTGGTGTCATGCCGGAACGGGTTTTTGCCATCTTCTTGCGGAGACGTTCACGTTCTTTCTCCATCTCGGCGGCAGAAATATTCGCCTTGCCGAATTTGTGGAAATTTCGCATTGTCTCATCGGCAGTCTCTTTGGCATCTTCCAGAATAGCATGTGCTTTTTCATTTGCCTCACGTAAAATACGGTCTCTCTGGGCTTCTAACTTCTCCTGCTTCTGGGAGGTTTCCATTTTCAGACGTTCGATCTCACGCTTGTAAGCAGCGATCGTCTCACGCTCTTTGTCCAATGTCTTACGGCTCGTCTCCAGATTTGTCAGAATGTCCTCGAAAGATTCATCCTGTTCGGTTAGATGTGTCTTTGCATCTTCGATGATGTAATCCGGAATCCCCAGTCTGGAAGCGATAGCAAAAGCGTTACTCTTTCCAGGAATGCCGATCAGAAGCCTGTAGGTCGGGCGGAGCGTCTCAACGTCGAACTCACAGGACGCATTTTCCACGCCCGGCGTAGACAGTGCATAGACTTTCAGTTCGCTGTAATGCGTTGTTGCCATCGTGCGGATGCCGCGGCTGTGAAGATGATTCAAAATAGAAGTCGCAAGTGCTGCACCTTCGGTCGGATCAGTTCCGGCACCCAGCTCATCAAAAAGAACGAGAGAGTGTTCGTCTACCTGTTTTAAAAAGGAAACGATATTCGTCATATGAGAAGAGAATGTACTGAGGCTTTGCTCAATGCTCTGCTCGTCTCCGATATCGGCATATACATCATGAAATACGGCAAGCTCGGAACGGTCCAGTGCCGGAATGTGAAGCCCCGCCTGCCCCATCAGAGTAAAAAGTCCAACGGTCTTAAGCGAAACCGTCTTACCACCGGTATTCGGTCCGGTGACAATGAGGAGATCAAATGTATCCCCCAATGTAAGCGTGATCGGAACGACATTCTTCTTATCTAAAAGGGGATGTCTTCCTTCCCGGATGTGGATTCTTCCTTCCGTGTTAAAAATCGGCTGGCTCGCATTCATATCAAGTGCAAGTGCACCCTTTGCGAAAATAAAATCAAGCTGACGCAGGATTGTATAACAGGTGTGGATTTCCGTTGTATATTCGGCAGCGTCTGCACTCAGACGTGCCAGAACCTTCTGAATCTCTTCCTGCTCCTGCCCATATAATTCTTTTAAATCGTTATTCAGTTTTACGACAGCCATCGGTTCAATGAAAAGTGTAGAACCGGTTGCAGACTGATCGTGGATCATACCGGAAACCTGGCTGCGGTACTCGGCTTTGACCGGGATGCAATAGCGGTCGCCACGCATCGTAATGATCGGATCCTGTAAATAAGTGCGGAGAGATCCATTTACCATATTGGAAAGAGTGGCGTGTACTTTGTCATTGATCTGGTTCATTGCCCGGCGGACATGTTTTAATCCCGGACTGGCATCGTCACTGATTTCATCCTCGTCGATAATGCAGCGGCGGATCTCATTTACCAGAATGGTTACCGGATTGAGCTGTTCAAAATAGCCGTCCAGACAATCTTCCATCTCATCGGCATTGTCATGTCTGCCATAAGCTCTTGCATGACCGGCAGTCTCTAATAATTTGCAGATGCGGAGAAGTTCCCCACTTCCGAGCACTCCGCCGATCTCTAGTCGGCGGATGGAATCGTTGACCGGATTGCAGCCGCTAAAAGACGGGCGTCCTTTCTTCACGATCCTTGTAAAAGCGGCCGCAGTTTCATCCTGCGCGCTCCTGATGGCAGAAATGTCTGTCATCGGTTTCAGTCTTCTGCACAGTTCTTTTCCACTGAAAGAAGAGGCATGTTCTATTAATTGTTCGATAATTTTGTTATATTCCAGTTTTGCTAATGTTTTCTTATTCATAATTCTCACCTGGATATATTCTACCTTATTTGCAGGATAAAGAAAAGGATAAATATTGAACATTTGCAGGTGATACGCTATACTAGAAAAAGGATTGCGAAGGAGACGCGAGGACCTATGGATGAGCAAAAAAGACAGCAAGAAGAATCAGAAATGAACGAGACTCCGGAGTATTCTTTTTTACAGGAAGTCATCAAAGATGAAGTGGGTGGCACAGGAAAGCGGAAGAAGAGAATCCTGCGTAAGGTAGGCGTGGGAATTTTTATCGGACTGGTTGCCTGCTTTACTTTTAGTGTGTTCAAACCATGGGTAGAGAGCAGAATATCCGGCAATCCGGATGAAGTGACGATTCCAAGAGACACGAAGCAGACTGCAGAAAATGAAGCAGACAGATCCGGGAAAGATGGAAACGGACAGAAGAAAGATAATTACAGCAAGTCTGTGAAGTCATTAAGTGATGTTGCGAAGAAAGGAAAGAGAAGTGTAGTATCGCTTCTTGTACTGACGGGTGCAACGATTGGCAATAAAGAGTTTGTCAGTGAGAGTCAGTCGGTATCCGGTGTCCTGATCGCAGACAACGGGCAGGAACTTCTGATCCTGGGACCGACGATGGAAGTGGGAGAAACACAGCAGATCCAGGCAACATTCTGTGATGGAAAAAAATATCAGGTTACAGAGAAGAAGAGCGATGCGAACCTAGAACTGACGATTTACGCAGTGAAGGAATCACAGCTGGAAGAAAAGACGGCAAAGAGTATCCGGCTTGCAGCGCTTGGCAGTTCCTATGAGGTGAAGAAGGGTGATACCACCGTATTGCTTGGTATGCTTTTCGGGCAGGGAGATGCAGTGGGATATGGTGTGCTGAGATCCAGTACCGAGAAAGCAGAGCGGGCTGATGGCACATATCATATTCTGGGAGCAGAGCTTGCCGGATTTACGGGAGGCAGTGGTATTATGTTTAACCGGCAGGAAGAAGTGATTGGAATTATCTGTGATGCGGCAGGCGAAGATGCGAAAGAAGAACTGATGCATGCATATGCGATTTCAGACATCAAAGATGTTATGCAGTTTCTGGCGAACGGAGAGAGCGTTCCGTACATCGGAATCCATGCAACGGATGTGTCCGAGAATATAGCGGAAGATCGCAGGATTCCAAGAGGAATCTATGTAGATAAAGTAGAAGCAGATTCTCCGGCGATGCGCGCCGGTATCCAGAGCGGGGATGTGCTGACTGCGATCGGAGGAACAGATATAGAGAATTTTGAACAGTATCATGAACTTTTGATGGAAGAAAAAGAAGGCACACATTTGTTGATCAAAGGTTACAGACGCGGTGCGAAAGATCAGTATGTTGCTGTGCATTTTAATGCTACAGTGGGAAATAAATAATAGAAAGAGGCTATAAAATATGAGATATATCAACACATTAGTAGAAGGCGAAACCATCCGGAATATTTATCTGTGCAAAGGAAAAAGAAGCGCAGAGACAAGAAACGGGAAGCCATATGACAATCTGATCCTGCAGGATAAGACAGGAACATTGGACGGAAAGGTCTGGGATCCGAATTCTAATGGAATCGCAGACTATGATGAGATGGATTTTATCGAAGTATTTGGCGATGTGATCAGTTATAATAACAATCTGCAGCTCAATATCCGTCAGATCCGTAAGGCGTATGAAGATGAGTATGTGGCAGCAGACTACATGCCGACAACCGAGAAAAGCACAGACAGTATGTTTGAAGAACTGATCGGATATGTGAAGAAGATCGATAATGACTATCTGCGTCAGGCGGTAGAGTATTATTTTGTAAATGATGAAGCATTTATCAAGACATTTGTCGGACATTCTGCAGCAAAGACCGTTCATCATGGATTTGCCGGAGGACTTCTGGAACATACATTAAGCGTTGTGAAAATGTGCGAATACATGGTGAGTGCATATCCGATTCTCAACAAAGATCTGCTATATGCTGCAGCCATTTGTCACGATATCGGAAAGACAAAAGAATTGTCACCGTTCCCGACAAATGATTATACAGACAATGGACAGCTGCTTGGACATATCGTGATCGGTGTGGAGATGATCTCTGATGCAGTCAGAAGTATTCCGGGATTTCCGGAGCAGCTGGCAAGTGAATTAAAGCACTGTATCGTTGCGCATCATGGAGAATTAGAGTATGGTTCACCGAAGAAACCTGCGCTGGCAGAGGCACTGGCACTGAATTTCGCAGATGCAACCGATGCGAAGATGCAGACACTGACGGAACTTTTCAAAGACAAGAAGAACAATGACTGGCTTGGATACAACCGGTTATTTGAATCCAATCTGAGAAAGACGATTGTGTAGGAAAATAAAATTACAAAGATGCAGCGATAAGATTCAATTTAAGTGGAGAAAGATATGCAAAAAAACAATGTTGTAACAGTTACAATTGAAGATATCGGCGTAAATGGAGAGGGCATAGGCAAAGTTGATGGCTATACCCTCTTTATTAAAGATGCCATGATCGGAGATGTGATCGAAGCGAAAGTCATGAAAGCGAAGAAGCACTATGGCTATGCGAGATTACAGAAGATCCTGACGTCGTCCGAGGCGAGAGTGAAGACACCGGCATGTCCGATGGCGAGAAAATGTGGTGGCTGTCAGATTCAGGAAATGAAATATTCGGCACAGCTTGCATTTAAAGAGGGAAAAGTGTGCGGCAATCTGGAACGGATCGGTGGTGTGCCAGCGGAGCTTTTAGATGAGATCATGGAGCCGGTTGTTGGGATGGAACGCGGCGAAACCGCAGAAGTTGCGGCTGCTGCGGATACTGAAAAGGCAGGTGCAGCGGACTATCAGCCGTTCTGTTACAGGAATAAGGCACAGTTCCCAATCGGCACAGATAAAGAAGGACATGTGATTGCCGGATTTTATGCCGGAAGAACGCACAATATTATTTCAAATACAGACTGCATTCTTGGTGTTCCGGTAAATAAAGAGATTCTGGAGTGTATTCTTGCGTTTATGGAAGAATACAAGATTCTATCTTATAATGAGGAAAAGCATACCGGTCTTGTGCGCCATGTGCTGATTCGTTACGGCTTCACAACCGATGAGATCATGGTCTGTCTGATCTTAAATGGAGAAGAACTGCCGTACGCAGAAGTTCTTGTGGAGCGTCTGCGAAAAATTCCGGGAATGACAAGTATTACTGTTAATGTGAATCGCGCAAAGACGAATGTTATTATGGGAGATAAGATTAAACTTCTGTGGGGACAGACATTTATCACAGACTATATCGGAAATGTAAAATATCAGATTTCACCACTGTCATTTTATCAGGTGAATCCGGTGCAGACAAAGAAATTATATGAGCTGGCGTTGGATTATGCAGACCTGACCGGTGAGGAAACGGTGTGGGATCTGTACTGCGGAATCGGAACAATTTCCCTGTTCCTTGCTCAGAAGGCAAAGCAGGTGTACGGTGTGGAGATCGTGCCGCAGGCGATTGATGATGCGAAAAATAATGCTAAGATTAACGGAATTAAAAATGCAGAATTTTATGTCGGAAAAGCCGAGGAAGTTCTGCCGGATTATTATAAAGAATATGCGAAGACGCACAATGGTGAGAAAGCACACGCAGATGTGATTGTTGTCGATCCGCCGCGCAAAGGCTGCGAGGAATCGCTGCTTCAGACGATTGTTGACATGCAGCCGGAGCGTGTTGTGTATGTCAGCTGCGACAGCGCAACACTCGCAAGGGATGTGAAGTTCCTGCGCGAGAAAGGCTACGAGCTTGCGAAGGTGCGCGCGGTGGATCAGTTCCCTCATACGGTGCATGTGGAGACGGTATGTTTATTGTCCAAACTCCACGAAGCGAAGCATCATGTGAATGTGAGACTTGACATGGACGAGATGGATTTAACGGCGGCTGAGAGGCGCTAGAGGTCCAGGGGACCTTTGCCCAGCGCGGACCGAAGCGGAGCGTAGACAGGCTACTTATGAGAAGATAAAGAAGTATGTGGCAGAGTATAATGATGGGATGAAGGTATCTAATCTGTATATTGCACAGGTGAAGAGAAAGTGTGGAATTGAATTAGCGGAGAATTTTAATATTCCTAGGTCAGAGGGAGCAAAGCAACCACAATGTCCGAAGGAGAAAGAAGAGGCAATTATTGGGGCACTGAAAGCATTTCAGATGATTTAAAATCACAAAGAGGAGTGAATTACATGATGTATAATCCACAACTTGATACATTTATCTGCGTTGTAGAAGCTGGAAGTTTTAGTAAAGCGGCAGAAGAATTATATATAAGTGCACCTGCGGTTATTAAACAGATAAATTCTTTGGAAAACAGCTTAAATTTGCAATTATTTGAAAGAACACACAGAGGTCTTATTATTACGGAAGCTGGTAAATCGCTCTATCAGGATGCAAAATATCTGATTCAATATTCAAAAGAATCGTTGATACGGGCGCAGGAAGCAATGAATCATAATGAAGAAATTATTCGTGTTGGAATATCTCCGATGACACCACCGGAAGTTTTTGTGGAACTTTGGCCTAAGATACAGAAAATATATCCGGAGATGAAGTTTAAATTGATTACATTTGAAAATACACCAGAGAATGCAAGAGAGATACTGGCTAATATGGGAAAGAATATTGATGTGATAGCTGGAATCTTTGATGAAACAATGCTTGAACTCAGAGGCTGTGATGGCACTGAGATTTCAAGAGAACCATTTTGTGTGGCGGTATCAATTCATCACAGGCTGGCAAAAAAAGAAAAAATAACACTTGATGATCTGGCTGGAGAAAATCTTATGCTCATGCGAAGAGGATGGAGTTATTATGGCGATATGCTAAGGGATGATATGATGAAAAATCATCCTGAAATCAATATTGTAGACTTTAATCTGTACAATGTAGAAGCATTTAACCGATGCGAAAACAATAATGAGGTATTACTGGCATTCAAGAGCTGGGAAAGTGTTCATCCACTGATCAGAATCATTCCAGTAGAGTGGGATTATACTATGCCGTTTGGAATTCTTCATTCGAAAAAACCGTCCATTAAGGTTAAGCGGCTGATAAATGCTATTAACAAGGTAAAATAAAAATTGAATACATGCGAGTAGAAACCTAAAGGTTAATACTGAATAACAAAACGAGACTTCTAATGGAGTCTCGTTTTGTTATACTTTAGCTGAAGTGAAAATGGAGGATACTATATGCAGATAAAGAGGATAGCTCTTGGAGGAATCATCATGACTGTTATCCTGTTCAGTGGGTGTAGCACAACAGTCCAGAACCTGGCAATCGGGGAAGAAAAAACGCTGGAAACAGGAAAAACAGAGCAAGAGAGCGTGACAGAGAAGGATATCAATATGAATGAAAAAGAAAGTTTTAATGCAGAGAGTAATATAAATGATGTTATCCATGATTCAGCTTTCGATGATTATGGCAGACTCATATTTCCGGTAGATATGGAAATAGAGGACAATCTGAAATTAAAAGACGTCAGCTCTATTTTGCCGTGGTACAGCGAAGTCAACACCGATAAAACAGTAGAAATCGTAAATTATATGAAAAATCAGGCAATGAATGGTGAGCAGATTTTTTATCCAATATACAGTGAAGAAGAAATGCAGGCAGATGCGGATAAAAAGGATACAGGTTTATTTTTCTTTCGGGGAAATGCAGGAGCAAAAACAACGATTATCAATGCAGGAGGAGGCTTTGTATATGTAGCCGGAATACATGATAGCTTTCCTCATGCCTTAGAATTGTCAAAGAAAGGCTATAATGCATTTGCTCTTATTTATCGTCCGGGAGCACAGACTGCCTGTGAGGATCTTGCCAGAGCAATTGCGTTTTTACATGAAAATGCAGAGAAACTACAGATTGATATGACGGATTATTCTCTCTGGGGTGGCTCAGCAGGAGCAAGGATGGCGGCCTGGCTTGGTTCTTATGGAACAGCTTACTTTGGAGAAAAAGAATATCCTGCACCGGCTGCGGTGATTATGCAGTATACAGGACTTTCCCAGGTGACAGGAATGGAGCCGCCAACCTATGCCTGTGTCGGAACAAGTGACGGAATTGCATCATACAGAAGTATGGAAAATTATATTTCCCAGATACAACAAAATGGCCCAAATACAAAAATAGAAGTATTTAAAGGCCTTTCTCATGGATTTGGATTGGGAGAGGGGACTGTAGCAGAAGGATGGATTGATCGTGCAATATCTTTCTGGGAAGATAATATGAGAGTGGATTGGTATGGCGATGCTTGTGCTTTTTATTTCACATTACATACTGAATCATAAATGGGTGACCTCTGTAAGGAAAGGAAAATATAATGCGTTCAGAGTGATACAGACAGATAGGAGATTATCTGATTAAGAGGATGCATTTTGCATTTTATGATTATGAAAAGGGGATCTTTACTTTTCTGCTGGATTATCTGGCAGTAATGATATTGATAGCATTTATTGGATATTATAGTGGAGTGTTTCTAAAGAAAACAGGTAAGAGAAAACGAAAAGGTTCATACTGAAAGAAGGTGGTGTGTTTATGGAAAAGCGGAAATTAGTACTTACAATTATTGGAGTTGTTATTTTAGCAATGGTAATCATGGTATATATCTACTTTTCAAAACCTGGCAGGGATGAAAAGAAGAATCAACAAACAATAAACCAGGTACAGACCGTACAGCAGAAGACAGATGAGAAAAAAGAAAATACAGAAAAAAATACATCCGGAGATGAATTGGAAAATGTTACGCCGGGAAGCGAAGAATACCGGGGCTTCCTCCTGAATAATGTTCTTCATTCTCCAAATGAAGGGGACATTCATTACAATGTATATATTCCGGATGCATATGATGGGACAAAGGAATATGCATTATATGTAACATTACCCGGATATCAGGGATTATATTTTCAGGGCGTGGGAGAAAATATCCGGACAGAAGATTTTGGATTTGAAGCACAGAAGTATATTACCGATATGATTATTGTAGCTCCACAGTTAAATGACTGGGGACAGACATCAGCAGATCAGACAATTGAACTGACACAGTATTTTCTGACGCATTATATTATTAATCCATCGAAAGTATATATTAATGGTTATTCCGGAGGAGGAGAAACCCTGTCACTGGTATTGGCAAAGCAGCCGGAATTATATACAGCGGCACTTATGTGCAGCTCTCAGTGGGATGGCTGTTCAATCAGTATGAACCAGAATAAACCGAAAGGTTAAGACTGAAAAACTTATCGAAACTTCTCAAAGGAATCTATCAGTATTATAGTATGAATGTAAGATGAATGAAAGAAAACAAGGAGGATACAACAATGGAATATATTTCATTAAATAATGGTGTAAAAATGCCAATACTGGGATATGGCGTATATCAGGTAACAAAAGAGGAATGTGAAAGATGTGTGCTTGATGCTTTAAAAGTTGGATACCGGGCGATTGATACAGCACAGAGTTATTTTAATGAGGAAGAGGTTGGGAATGCAATCCAAAAGTCAGGCATTCCAAGAGAAGAAATCTTCCTTACAACAAAGGTGTGGGTTGAACATTATGGATATGAAGAAGCAAAGAAATCAGTTCTTGAATCCATGAAAAAGTTAAAGACAGATTATCTGGATCTGGTATTGCTTCACCAGCCATTTTCAGATGCTTACGGTGCTTACCATGCATTGGAAGATCTGTACGATGAGGGAAAAATCAGAGCAATCGGAATTTCCAACTTTTATGTAGACAGAATGGTTGATTTTGCATCCTTCAACCGCATTAACCCTATGGTAAATCAGGTGGAAACCCACATCTTCAATCAGCAGAAAGAGATGAAGGAATGGGCAGACAAATATGATATCCGGTTAGAAGCATGGGCACCATTCGGTGAGGGCAGAGGAGGCACCTTTGAGAATCCTGTCATCGCAGAGATTGCAGAAAAATATCAGAAGACTCCGGCACAGGTTATGCTTCGCTGGCATATTCAGAGAGGGGTAGTGGTTATTCCGAAATCAACACACATTGAGAGAATGGAAGAAAACTTTAATGTTTTTGATTTCACACTTTCTGATGAAGATATGAAGACTATTGCAGAACTGGACAAGAAGACAAGCTCCTTCTTCTCGCATCAGGATCCGAATATGGTGGAATGGTTCGTGAAGATGGTTGAGGAAAGAAAAAAGAATAATGACAGTTCAAAAGAAAAAAAGAACTGGTAAGCATAAGAGGAAAAATCAATGAAAGTATTACTTGTCAATGGCAGTCCACACAAAAATGGCTGTACTTATACAGCTCTTTGTGAAGTATCCAGTGCATTAAATGAAAATGGCATAAGTACAGATATTTTCTGGATTGGAAATAAGCCGATTTCAGGATGTATTGCCTGCAGAAAATGTCAGGAAAAAAATAAATGCATCCTGGATGATATCGTGAATGAATTTCTGGAAATAGCAGGGGATTATGACGGATTCGTATTTGGAACTCCGGTACACTGGGGTGGTGCAGGCGGTGCAATCACATCCTTTATGGACAGAGTCTTTTATGCCGATTTAAACGGTGGCGGCGATAGATTCCGCCTGAAACCTGCCGCTGTGGTAATTTCAGCAAGAAGGGCCGGAACAACGGCCACATGGGACCAGGTAAATAAATATTTTGGTCTGATGCAGATGCCGATCATTACATCGAGATATTGGAATATGGTACATGGGACGAATCCGGATGAAGTAAAACAGGATCTCGAAGGAATGCAGGTTATGCAGATCCTTGGAAACAATATGGCATATTTCATTAACTGTAAAAATGTTGCGACAAAAATGGGAATTGAAATGCCAAAGGCACCGGATTTTGTATTTACCAATTTCATCCGATAGAAATTAGCGTGACAAACATTTTATACGACAGGAGATAACCTTAGAATGAAAACAAAGAAAATAGCAGCAGTACTCTTAACATGCATCATGGCAATCGGTTTGATGGCAGGATGTGGAGCAAGCAATACAAACCAGTCTGCTTCTAATACAGAAAATACATCAACAGGAAATGGAAAAACATTGGTTGTATATTATTCAGCTTCAGGAAATACAAAAGATGTTGCTGAAAAGATAGCAAAAATTACAGAGGCAGATCTGTTTGAAATAGAGCCTGTGGAGCCATATACAGATGATGACCTTGACTGGACAGATGATGACAGCCGGGTGTCAAGAGAACATGATGATGAGAGCTTAAGAGATGTGGAACTGGTGTCTACAACAGTTGATAACTGGGATTCATATGATACGGTATACATTGGCTATCCTATCTGGTGGGGAATTGCAGCATGGCCAGTAGATAACTTTGTAAAAGAGAATGACTTTACAGGAAAAACAGTCATCCCATTCTGTACAGCAGCGACCTCGGGAATCGGTGACAGCGGTAATCTTCTGGAAGAGATGACAGGAACAGGTGACTGGAAAGAAGGGGAACGATTCCATGGTGGAGCGTCTGAATCAGATATCAGTTCATGGATAGACAGTCTTGGATTATAAAAGAATATAAAAATATTTGGAGGAATCGTAATAAGTAAGACATAACCTTTAGGTTTAAACTGCCTAACAAAGAGAGACTTCTGTCCGGAGTCTCTTTTTCTTATACTTACAGTAAAGTTTGAAATATAGAAAAGGAAGATAAAGATGGAGATAAGAATTTTAGGAAGAGACTTAGAAGTATCAGAAATCGGATTTGGATGTATGGGAATGAGTCATGCATATGGAACTGTTTCAACACAGAAAGAAGCAGAAGAATTGATTGAAAAAGCGATCGATGAAGGCTGCACATTTTTTGATACGGCAGAGATATACGGAACAACAGAAGACCCTCATCACAATGAAAAACTGCTTGGGGAAGTGTTAAGGCCATATAGAAACAAAATTGTCCTTGCATCAAAGTGTGGGATACGTTTTGATGAAACTGCAACAACTGTAAATAAACCTTTGATTCCTGATGGACGACCGGAGACGATTAAAGCATCGATTGAGGGATCTTTAATGAGACTTAACACAGACCATCTTGATTTATATTATATTCATCGTATTGACATGACTGTACCGATTGAAGAGACGGCAGGAGCTATGAAGGAGTTAATGGAGCAGGGAAAAATCACACACTGGGGGTTATCAGAAGCCAGTGAAGAGATTATTCGACGTGCACATAAAGTATGCCCGGTTACAGCGATTCAGAACAGATATTCCATGATGTACAGGGATTATGAGAAATTATTCCCGGTGCTTGAAGAATTGAAAATAGGATTTGTTGCATTTTCGCCGCTTGCAAATGGATTACTGACAGCAGCATATCATTCCCATGGGGAATTTGAAAAGCCGGGAGATTATCGAAGCGCAATGCCACAGTTTACAGAAGAAGGATTAAAGGAAAATAATGAATTTATGTCCTGGATGAAAGTGATTGCAGAAGAAAAAAATGCCACGCCTGCACAGATTTCTCTTGCATGGATGCTTGCAAAGAAACCATATATCGTACCAATTCCGGGAACAAGAAAAGTAAATAGACTGGAAGAAAATATGGAATCAGCAGATATAAAGCTGACTCAGGATGAAGTAAAATCTATTGATGAGATGCTTGCCCATATGCCGATGTCGCAGGTGTTTGGAGGTTCAAAAATACAGAAGAAATAAAAGAGGTGAGCAATGAAAACAAGGAAAAAGATAACCATCGGGGTAATAGTGGCTTTCTGGTGTGCTACCCGTCAAGAGAACAATGAAAAATAATAATTTTTTCTCCGTCAGCCTATTAACCGGCTGGCGGTATTTTTATGCTGCTTTCAACGTAAGTTCATGAAAGGCCATCGGTGTCATTATATGCAACTTACGCTGTAGTCGTCGGTTGTTATAGTATTCAATATAGTCTTGGATGCTTTGGATTAATTCTTCTTTTGATATAAAGCGTTTCCCATAATACATTTCCCGTTTTAAGATTCCCCAAAATCCTTCCATTGGTCCATTGTCAATACAGTGTGCAACTCTGGACATACTTTGTTTCATATGATGTTTCTTCAGCCGACTATAAAATGCCTGACTGGTATATTGGAATCCCCGGTCCGAATGAAAAAGCGGATGCGCATCAGGCTCTGCCGTTACCGCCTGATCAAATGTATCCATAACAAGGGAATTATCATTATGCGCGCTGATTTTATACGAAACAATCCTGCGGTCGCACAGATCAAGAATCGCACTTAAATATATTTTGTGTACTTCTACCCCTATATAATATTTGAACTCTGTTACATCTGTCAGCCATTTTTCATTCGGTTTATCTGCGTGAAACTCCCGATGAAGAAAGTTTTTCGCAATGTGGGAGGGATTCCTGTCTGCTTTCGTACAGCTCTTCGGTTTCCATTTGATAGATGACTGTATTCCGATTTTCCGGCAGATTCTCAGGATCCTCTTATCATTGGCAGGAATCCCATAATTTACAGCCAGTTCATCACGGATACGCCGATACCCCATATCTGGATGCAGCTGATGTATTTCCCTGATAATATCGGCAATCTGTTCATTCCTGATCTCATTGTCACTTTTTGGATGTTTCAGCCATCGGTAATAAGAAGAACGAGTAATTCCAAGGTATCTGCACATTTGTTTGACCGGATATCCTTTTGATTTGGACAGTTCCCTGATTGCCTGATATTCACATAATTTATGTATTAAAGAAAGCGATCCCTCCTTTCTAATTCCCTTACTTTTTTTAACAGGTCATTCTCCATCTGTAAGTCTTTATTTTTACGTTCCAGCTCTGCGATACGGTCCCGTAATTCTTCTTCTGGAGTGCGGCTTGGCTTAGAGCCGATCCGTCTGCCTCTCCGATCCTCTAAACCGGCACTTCCCATTTTTTCATACCGGTCCACCCAATTTCGGATCTGTTGATAGGAGCAATCATACTTCAAGGCCATTGACCCATAATTCCGGTCATGGTCAAGACAGTCTTTTACAATGCAGATTCGTTCCTTCAGTGTTGTTTTTCTTGCTTTCTTCATAGCGCTACCTCCGGTAAGTTCTTTTAATTCCTTACCTTCATTATACGCCTTGATCCAACTTGAAAGTTGAGGATGCTGTCGGATTCTGAATCTTACACATATTTCATCTAACGAGCCCTCTCCGGAAAGGTACGCATGAACTGCCTGCAATTTCAATTCTTTTGAGTAGCGTTTATTTGTCTTAGGGGACAGTAAACTTTCTGGTCCGTCTGTCTTATAGATCCTGATCCAATCCTGAACACTCCGCTTATTTACACCGCACATTTTTGCGGCACCTTTTTGGCTAAGTTCTCCGTTCAGGTACTTTTCTACGATTTCTACCTTTTTTACTGCATCAATTTTACTTTTTCTGGACATAAAATACCCCCAAGTAGGTTTTTATATTTTTGTGTCCTACTTGAGGGTATCATATCATTCTTAGCGGTAGTCATGGTGGGTTATATCTATCTGTTTACAGGGGTTAAAATAAGTAAAGGAGAATAGAGATAATGAAGAAAATGTTAGTTGTATATTATTCCTGGTCAAATGGAAACACGAAAAGAATTGCAGAGCAGCTGACTAATGGGACAGGTGCAGATATTGCGAGAATCGAAACAGCAGAGCCATACAGCGGCAGTCATGAAGATGTGGTTGAACAGGGAAAAAGAGAGGTAGAGGCAGGCTTTATGCCTCAGATCAATCCGATATCTGTAAATCTTGCTGATTATGATGTGATTGCTATCGGAACTCCAACGTGGTGGTATACGATGGCACCTGCAGTGCTTACATTTTTGACAACAAATGATTTTACAGGAAAGACAGTGATTCCATTTATGACAAATGGTGGATGGCCGGGGCATGTTATAAAAGATATGAAGGAAAATTGCAAAGGAGCTGCCTTTGCACATGAAATGCAGATTCAGTTTGATTCCAAAGGAAAAGATCATCTGGAAACTTCAGAAGAGGTGATTACAGAATGGATTGGGCAGATAAATACTGATATAAACAAATAACCATAAGGAGAGATAAAACAATGAGAAAAAATTTTGGAGCAAAGCCATTTTTATATCCACAGCCGGTTATGATTCTGGGAACCTATGATGAAAATGGAAAGGCAAATGCAATGAACGCTGCATGGGGCGGAATTGTAGGTGCAAATGAGATTATTGTAGATTTGTCTGCCCATAAGACAACAGACAATATTATAAAAAATAAGGCTTTTACAGTAGGGGTGGCAGATCTTGAACATCTGGTTGCCTGCGATTATGTGGGAATTGTTTCTGCAAATAAAGAAGCGGATAAGATGCAAAAAGCAGGCTTTACTACAACGAAGAGTGAATATGTAAATGCACCAGTCATCAATGAACTTCCATTGACTCTTGAGTGTGAACTTGTAAAAGTCATTGATGGCAGCAAGTATCTTGCGGAAATTAAAAATGTAAGTGCAGATGAGAAATATCTCGGTGATGACGGAGAAATTGATCTTAGTAAGTTTACACCAATTACATATGATCCGGTACATCACGGATAT
>OLPL01000150.1_pt1 | contig 54039 bp, 35 predicted proteins | sample 1673211 | NCBI WGS metagenome assembly OLPL01 (sample SAMEA3136766, study PRJEB25190) | human gut metagenome | reverse complement strand
TCAATCGCTCAACTGCCCCGTGCAACTTTCTACTATCATTTGAAGCAGATGCAGAGAGAAGACAAATATGCATCTGTTAAGCCTGCAAATAAAAAGTCAAGCCCTCAAGCGGACTTGACAAAAGAAAATATCGCAGGCAGCGGGCGGAGAAAAGCACAACACCAAAAGGCCGCCACGAATGCGCCGACCTGCAGAGCCTGATTACAGCTGTTTATTTCGTGTGATGCAAGCCTGTGGAATCCATATCTACAGGCGGCAGATCTTCCAATGCAGCGAAGTATGCCATCCTACCTCGCACCTTCGGCACATCAATATGAGCCATGTCGTTCACCTCCAATTTTTCATTTTGCGTAAGTTTGCGATACACCACTCTTGCCGTCTTGTCAATACGTTATGCGAAAGTTTTTACGTGAAACGCAATTTTTGCTTGCGCAACGTATTTGCCTGTGATATAGTTAACTTATCATAAGAGGGAGGTACTCATTATGGGAAATATATCATCTGTCTTGAAAGCAAAGCGCAAAGAATTAGGACTTACACTCGCACAGATTGCCGAAAAAATCGGCGTAACCGAAGCTACTGTGCAGCGTTGGGAAAGTGGAAATATTAAATCGTTACGGCATGAACGCATTGCCAAACTGGCTGACATTCTCGGCGTTACTCCTGCTGTATTGATGGGCTGGGACGAACCCACCGCACCAACTCTCCCCTCCCCCACCATCACCGAGGACACAGTGACATTTCCGGTCATCACCAGCGTAGCGACGCACTACGACGGCGTATCCATCGACGAGAGCGCGGCCGGCGAGAAGATCGAAGTGCCGCGCGCCTACCTCAAAGGCCGGAAAGCCGAGGACTTCTGTGCTATGCGCGTGCGCGGCGACAGTATGTATCCGGCGTTCCAGAACGGCGACATCGTGCTGGTACTGCGTCAGTCCACCATGAACCACTCCGGCGAGATCGGCGTGATCAGCTACGGCGATGACGAAATGACCATCAAACGCATCAACTATGTGGACGGCGAAGACTGGCTCAAGCTTGTGCCGCTCAATCCCGCGTACCCGCCCCGCCGCATTGAAGGCGTAGACCTCGAAAGCTGCCATATCATCGGCATCCCGCAGGTGCTGATACGGGAATATTAAGAAAAGGAGCTATCCCGCATGAATGACCTGAAACCTGCTCTTGCACAGCTTGCGAAGGACTGCGGTGCACGCAAACTCGTCCTGTTCGGCTCCCGCGCACGCGGCGATAACCGTCCGCGCAGTGATATTGACCTTGCGGTGTTCGGTATGCCGGAGGAGCAGCAGACGCGGTTCTGGTGCGGCATGGACGATCTGCCGACCCTGCTGAAATACGACGTTGTGTTTGTCGATGACTACACCTCGCCCGAGCTGCTTGCTGAAATTGACCGAGATGGAGTGATACTGTATGAAAACCAAACGCGATAACTTTGTAAATGCTGCACATCGACTGGCGGAGGCGGTAACGGACTATCGGAACATCCGAAACGACACCGTCCGCGACGGCATGATCCAGCGGTTTGAATTTACCTTTGAGCTGGGCTGGAAGGCACTCAAGGAATATATGCTCGACGCTGGCATGCAGAATACCCTGCAATTCCCAAAGCAAGTGCTGCGTGAGGCGTACGCCGCCGAGCTGATCGACGATGAAAGCGTCTGGCTGGATATGCTGAATGCCCGCAACCAGACTTCGCATATCTACGATGACCATACTGCCGCTGTTATCGCAGCAAAAATCCAGAACGCCTATCTGCCCGAGTTGCAAAAGCTCGCCGCGCGGTGGGAGAAATAAAAAATCCCGCCCCGGTGCTACCAACACCAGAGCGGGACATTCACGGCAAGCCGCTGCGCAAGTCCTTTTACAGCACGGTGAGTCTGTCCGATGCGAAGAAGAAAGCCGAGGAGTACCGCGTAGCCTCCGAGGTGTCGGCTCGTACCGGTGAAGCCTTTGTGCCCTCCACCTACAAGCAGCCGTTCGTTGACGTCAACACCTATGAGCTGACCTATGTCAGTCTGGTCGAGGGTCATCTGATCCCCTATTTCGGGGCGGCGCGGTTGAGCGATATTCGTCCGGCGGACATACAGGCGTACTTCGCCACAAAGACGGAATGTTCGGAGAGCCGGCTGAAGAAATGAACTGCACCCCATTTGTTAGACAGTATGATATACTATCTAATAGATGGGGTGATTTATTATGTCGCGAGGAAAACCGAACAAACGGTACACGCCGGAATTTAAGAAGCTGGTCGTGGAAACCATGATGGAAGAAAGGTTGAGTCACAGCGAAACCTGCCGTAGATTTGAGGTAAACAGCAGAGATCAGATCAAATCATAGGAGCGAATCCATCTGGAAGAAGGGCCGGAAGGCTTGTCGGTTGAGCGACGGGGCCGCAGCAGCACTGGTCGGCCAAAGAAGCTGCCGAAGGATGTAGAAGAAGATCTGCTGGCCGAAGTGCAGCGACTGCGTGCGGAGAACGATTACCTAAAAAACTTGCAAGCCTTGGTTTTGGAAGACGAGCGACGCCAGCGCAGAAAACGCAGGTAGTTCAAAAGCTGAGGCAAAGACATTCTCTGGATATTCTTCTCTCAATCGCTCAACTGCCCCGTGCCACTTTCTACTATCATCTGAAGCGGATGAACAGTTCAGATAAGTATAAAGCTGTCAAAGCGGAGATCACGGCCATCTACCACGAAAACAAAGGAAGATACGGCTATCGCCGCATTACAACAGAACTTCACAAGCGCAATTTTCTCCTGAATCACAAGACTGTCCAGCGGCTTATGAAGGAGCTGGGTTTAGTTTGCCGTGTCAGGAGGAAGAAGTATCGTTCTTACAAGGGTGAAGTTGGCAAAATTGCGCCGAATCTGTTAAACCGGGACTTCCGCGCCGAAAAGCCGAACCAGAAGTGGGTCACCGATGTGACAGAGTTCAGCTTGTTTGGCGAGAAGCTCTATCTCTCGCCCATCCTTAATCTGTGCAGTAGCGATCTGGTCAGCTATACCATCTCTGACCATCCTGTTCTGAGTATGGTTACGACTATGCTGGATAAGGCTTTTGAGAAGATACCGGATGGAACCGGGTTGATCCTTCATTCTGACCAGGGCTGGCAATACCAGCATAAGCGGTATCAGCGGATGCTCCGCGAGAAGGGCATCCGACAGAGCATGAGCCGGAAAGGAAACTGTCTGGACAACACCGTGATAGAGAATTTCTTCGGACTGCTCAAAAGTGAGCTGTTGTATTTGCAGGAGTTCCGCTCCATGGAACACTTCAAGCAGGAACTCGTTGCATATCTGGATTACTACAACAACCGCCGCATCAAGGCAAAGTTAAAGGGCTTGCCGCCTGCAATTCACAGACAGCAAGCCCTTTCAGCTGCTTGAACAATTTTTACTTCAAAATATTGTCTAGCTTTTTGGGGTCACTTCATGTCGGCTGCGCAGCGGTTTTTCTTTTTTTCAGATAGCATTCAAAAAGTCATAAAGTCGGGATACCTTAATTTATTTTTACCTGTCTTGTCCCTTCGGAACGAACCAACAAGAATTTCTTGTGAGTTGCCTCATAGTCCAGCTCACCGTTTTTGTATATTCCATCGATCCTCACCTTCACCATCGACTTTGAAACCGCCAAGCGTTACCGTGAAGCCAACAAGATGCCCCACCAGTTCCGCCGTGCAGCGTGGACCGACCTGACCGTGGAGGTGTATCTGTGAAGGTTCTGGAAAACAGCTCCGTGTTAAACGCAATTCATCTCATACATGAGCAAACAAATAAGGCCCACCGCCAAAATTGACGGTGAGCCTTATTTTATGCTCGTTTTTTAACGATAACTTGCTATAAAAGCCTTATGCTCTGGGATTTTTGATGGCAGCCTGAGCAGCGGCCAGACGTGCGATGGGAACGCGGTACGGAGAGCAGGAAACGTAATCCAGGCCAACGTTGTGGCAGAACTCAACGCTGGAGGGGTCGCCGCCGTGCTCGCCGCAGATGCCCAGACCCAAGTTGGGGTTGGTTGCGCGGCCGTCATGGGCAGCCATCTTAACCAGCTTGCCAACGCCGATCTGGTCCAGATGCTGGAACGGATCGCTCTCGTAGATCTTGGTATCATAGTAAGCGGTCAGGAACTTAGCAGCATCGTCACGGCTGAAGCCGAAGGTCATCTGGGTCAGGTCGTTGGTACCGAAGCTGAAGAAGTCAGCTTCCTTAGCGATCTCACCTGCGGTCAGGGCGGCACGCGGGATCTCGATCATGGTACCAACTTGGTACTTCATGTCAACGCCAGCGTCAGCGATCAGCTTGTCAGCAGTCTTGACGATGACGTCCTTGACGTACTTCAGCTCCTTCACTTCGCCAACCAGGGGCACCATGATGTGCGGGGTGATCATCTTGCCGGTCTCAGCAGAAACCTTGATGGCAGCCTTGATCACAGCATTGGTCTGCATCTCGGCAATTTCCGGATAGGTAACGGCCAGACGGCAGCCGCGATGGCCCATCATGGGGTTGAACTCATGCAGGCTGACAACAACGTTGTTCAGCTCTTCGGTGGTCATGCCCATATCCTTTGCCAGGGCTTCGATATCCTCAGCCTTGGTGGGCAGGAACTCATGCAGAGGCGGGTCCAGATAACGGATGGTCATCGGACGATCGCCCATGATGCGGTACATAGCGGTAAAGTCAGCTTCCTGGAACGGCTCAACCTTAGCCAAGGCAACCTTGCGCTCTTCAACGGTACGTGCGCAGATCATCTCACGCACAGCAGCAATACGATCCTCAGCGAAGAACATATGCTCGGTACGGCACAGGCCAATGCCTTCAGCGCCCATATCGACAGCGTTCTGTGCATCGCGCGGGTTATCGGCGTTGGTCATAACCTTCATCTGGCGTGCTTCGTCAGCCCAGCTCATAAAGCGCTTGAAGTTAGCGTTCTCGGTGGAAGCGACGGTAGCGATCTGGCCTTCGTAGATGTTGCCGGTAGAGCCATCAATGCTCATCCAGTCACCCTCATGGAAGGTGTGGCCGTTAATGGTGATAACCTTTGCATCGTAATCGATAGCAACATCGTTATCATTGCCGCAGCCGGAAACACAGCAGGTACCCATGCCACGTGCAACAACAGCTGCGTGGCTGGTCATGCCGCCGCGGACGGTCAGGATGCCCTGAGAAACCTGCATGCCGACGATATCTTCGGGGCTGGTTTCCAGACGGACCAGAACGACCTTCTTCCAAGCTTCGTCCTTGACCTTCTCTTCAGCATCTTCAGCGCTGAAGACAACGCGACCGCAGGCAGATCCCGGAGAAGCGGCCAGGCCCTTGCCGATTGCTTCAGCAGCCTTCAGGGCAGCAGCGTCAAACTGCGGGTGCAGCAGGGTATCCAGCTGCTTGGGCTCAACGCGCAGTACAGCGGTGCGCTGATCGATAACGCCCTCATCAACGAGGTCGCAGGCGATCTGCAGAGCAGCCTGTGCGGTGCGCTTGCCGTTACGGGTCTGCAGCATAAAGAGCTTGCCATCTTCGATGGTGAACTCCATGTCCTGCATATCCTTGTAGTAGTTTTCCAGGCGGGTTGCGATCTCAACGAACTGATCGTAAACCTCAGGCATTTCCTCGTGCAGCTTGCTGATCGGGGAAGGAGTACGGATGCCGGCAACGACATCTTCGCCCTGAGCATTGATCAGGTACTCGCCCATCAGCTTCTTTTCGCCGGTAGCGGGGTTACGGGTGAAAGCAACACCGGTGCCGGAACGCATGCCGGAGTTACCGAAAGCCATCTGCTGAACGTTGACAGCAGTGCCCCACTCGTAGGGGATTTCGTTCATCTTGCGGTAAACGTTGGCGCGCGGGTTATCCCAAGAACGGAAGACGGCCTTGACAGCGCCGATCAGCTGTTCTTTCGGATCCTGCGGGAACTCTTCGCCCTGCTTCTCCAGGTAGATGGCCTTGAACTCCTTGACGAGTTCCTTCAGGTCCTCAGCGTCCAGCTCGATATCCTGCTTAACGCCCTTGCGCTCCTTCATAGCGTCGATACGCTCTTCAAAGAAGCTCTTGCCCAGCTCCATGACGACGTCAGAGTACATCTGGATGAAGCGGCGGTAGCAGTCATATGCAAAACGGGGGTTAGAAGTCTTCTTTGCCAGACCTTCAACAGCCTGGTCGTTCAGGCCCAGGTTCAGGATGGTATCCATCATGCCGGGCATAGACTGACGTGCACCGGAACGAACGGAAACCAGCAGCGGGTTCTCGATATCGCCGAACTTCTTGCCAGTCTGCTCTTCCAGGATTCCCATGTACTTGAAGATGTCAGCCTTGATCTCATCGTTGATCTCACGGTTGTCAGCATAGTACTGGGTGCAGGCTTCGGTGGTGATGGTGAAGCCCTGAGGAACCGGCATGCCGGCATGGGTCATTTCTGCCAGACCAGCGCCCTTGCCGCCCAGAATGTTCTTCATGGTCGTCTGGTCGCCGCCAAATGCGTCATGGCCCTCTTTGAACAAATACAAAAACTTCTTGCTCATAGGTTACCTCCAACAAAATTACGGTTTCTTCCCGGTGTGCCGCGCACACCCGCAAAATAAGAATTTTCTCTCTTGCAAAGTCCATTATAACAGACTCAGCCCGGAATTTCCAGTACATTGTTAAATAAATGGCGAATATTTTCGCCGAAAATCTCACAAAGTTTTGGGGTCAGGCTCTTGCAATTTAACCAAAAATGCGGTAAATTATAATGGGTGAGAAGTTGGGAAACATTATTTTATTACATCCTGCAACACTTTTTTCAATTCATCCCGCCCCGGCAGGCTTCAGCCCTGTTCCGGGGCTTTTTTGTAGGGCCGTATACTCTTTTGGCCCAAAACAGAAAGGGGTATTTTTATGTCCGAAGCGAAAGCCAAATACCTTGCCGCCAAAGCGGCCTTCGAAGAAACTTTTGAAAAGCACCTGCAGAACGGTGTGGAGTTCATCAGCGACCAGGTTTTTATTGACCCCGAAGTTGAGATTGCACCCGGCGCAGTGATCCTGCCGGGCTGCATCCTGCGCGGCAAAACCGTCATCGGGGCAAACTGCGTCATCGGCCCCAATACCTTATTGGAGAACACCATTGTTGAGGCCGGTTCTACCGTGAACGCCAGCCAGTGTTATGACAGCCATCTGGGCCCCAACAACAAGATTGGCCCCTTTACCCATGTGCGCACCGGCACCGTGACGGATGAGGGCGTGCACCTGGGCGCTTATGTGGAAACCAAGAACGCCAACTTTGCCGAGGGCAACACTGTCAGCCACCTGACTTACATTGGCGATGCCGATGTGGGCAAGTACTGCAACTTTGGCTGCGGCACCGTAACCTGCAACTATGACGGCGAGGGCAAGTACCGCACCACCATCGGCGATTATGCATTCATCGGCTGCAACACCAACCTGGTGGCGCCGGTCAAGGTGGGCAGCCGCGCCTTTACTGCTGCCGGTTCCACCATCGGCCACGATGTGCCGGACGGTGCCCTGGGCATTGAGCGCGCCAAGCAGGCCGAAGTTGCCGACTGGGGCGCAAAGAAGCTGGAAAAATACGTTGCCAAAAAACAGAAGTTGGAAGCCGAAAAGAAAAACGACTGATGCCCCCTGACCTGCTGCAAGGAGGATTGCTGCCATGGCCATTTTGGAACGCACCCTGACCGGGGATTTTACCACCATCCTGACTGAGCTGGACACTGTTGTAAAACAAAGTGTTTCGGCCACGCTGGAAGGTTCCAGTGATTTCAACTTCAGCACCGGCCGCTGTGCCGTGCGGGTATACGAACGCTACAGTGCCATTGGCAATGGCCGTGTTACCATGAGCCTGACCCTGCTGGAAGCTGACGGGCAGATCCGGCTTTCCGCCATCACATCCGGCGGCAGCCAGGCTGTGTTTTTCAAGGTCAACACCTTAGGTGCAAAATCCTTCCTGGATACCATCCGGGACACAGTGGAACGCTTTGCCCCTGGTGCACACTAAAATCACAAAATTACTATAAGGATTTTTACTATGGGACTATTTGGAGGTGGTTCCGGGGCAGACTGGCTGATTGCCGGTCTGGGCAACCCGGAGCCGAAATATGACGGCACCCGCCACAACACCGGTTTTGCCGCGCTGGATGCGTTGGCCGAAGCCTGGGGGTGCGAGATCAACAAAAGCAAATGGCAGGGCCTTTACGGCATTGCCCAGGTGGACGGCCGCAAAGTGATGCTGCTAAAACCGCTGACCTACATGAACCTGAGCGGCCAGAGCATCGCCCCCGCCGCGGCATTTTACAAGATCCCGCGCAACCACATTATTGTGTTGTGCGATGACATTGCACAGGAGCCGGGGCACATCCGCATCCGGCCCTCCGGTTCTGCTGGCGGGCACAACGGGCTAAAGAGCATTATCGCTTCCACCGGCGGCGAGGATTTTTACCGCATCCGCATTGGCGTTGGCGCCAAGCCGCGCCCGGATTATGATCTGGCTGACTGGGTGCTGGGCAAGTTCCCGCCCGATGACGCCAAGCTTGTGACCGGCCGCCACACCGACGTGGAAGCCGCCTGCCGCCTGTTGATGGCCGGCAAGCTGGGCGAAGCGCAGAATAAATTCAACCACTGAGCGCGGATAGGCGTTCCGTAGGGGCGCACAGTGTGCGCCCCTTCCTGTTTTCTGTGTAAGATGCCCGCAAAGGAAGTGTTCTCACTTCAAATTTGCAATCCATCATTACACGGGATGTGGTTTAATGGAACACCTGCAGGGGTGTGCGCACTGTGGAAAACTTTGCCGATGGTGATAAACGCTGCAAATGATTTGTAGGGGACGATGCTCGTCATCGTCCCGCATGACGGGTCTTGCCACATATTCCACCCTGCATACGGCCAACGTCCGCACATTCTCTACAAGATAAGAGCGCAGCTTTTCCAATCATACAAATGCCAAAGCGGGCGGCCCATCTGGGCCGCCCGCCATTTGTCGTTCCATGCAACGCTTCTCTCAAAATTCACTTTGCCGTTTTGCTGCAAATATAGTACAATGGTTACGCAAAGCGCTGCTCATACCGGCGCACAAAAAGCGTATACAGCGCATAGCACACCATCAGGCAGACGGCATATACCCCGGCGAAGCACAGCCACGCGGCTGCGCCGCCCATCGCGGTGTTGGGCAGCAGCTCCAGCACCAGCGGGTGGGCCAGGTACAGCCAAAAGCTGCCCGCCCCCACAAATTCCACGGCCTGGGCGAACTTCTGATTTTCCGCCAGGCATACGCCCTGCGGGTTCTGCACGGCCAATAGAACAAACACCGTAAACACGCACTCGAACCCCGCCCGCTGGAAGTTGGTGAGCACTGCCAGCAGAATGCAGAATGCCCCGTATAAAAACTGTTTGTTCTCCCGCACTGCCGCAAACGCCGCCATGCCAAAGATAAAGCAGTACAGCGTCATGACCGGCGTTTTTGCGCTGAACTCGCTGATGTTGGCTTCTGCCGGGAAAGCCGCCAGACTGCTTTCAATTAAGCCGCCGATCCTGCCCTTCACCGCAAGGCAGACCACCAGCAACGCCAGCGCACCCCAAAAGCGTTTGCACAGCCGGTACAGCCACGGGGCCAGCAGATAAAAGAATGCAAAGGCGCTCATCGTCCACAGCACGTTGCGGTTGTTCCACAGCATCCAGTTATCACTGGGCAGCCACATCTGCAAAAATACAAAGTACCGCAGGTAACCCGGCCCGCACGGCCCGCCGGGGCCAAACAGCTGGGCTGCACTGGCGCCCGCCGCCAGATAGCGTACCGCATCGAACAGCCAGCGCAGCACCAGCACCAGCCAGTACAGCGGCAGGATCCGCCGGATGCGGCGCTGGTAATACGGCAGCGGCTCCGGGTGGCGGCTCAGGCTGGCCGCGGCCAGGTACCCGCTGAGCACAAAAAACAGTTGCACCCCCTGCGCGCCAACCGCGGCGGCATCCCCCAGGCCAACTTTCTGCCCGGTATGCACGCCCAGCACCATCAGCGCCGCCAGAATACGCAGCTCATCCAGCGCTACATTTTTATGTTTTGTCATCTTTCTATATTCTGCTCCTTATTGCAGCATTATTTGATTTCTTTATTCTGCCGAACTTTTTCGATTCCTTCTTTTCAAAGAAGGGGCAAAAACTCTCGTATTACTCGTATCCTCAAAATTATACATCACCCGCCCTATCATGCGCAAGCGCAGGAGGCACCATGTTTGACGCATTGTTTACCACCACAACCGAATACAAAAAACTGAGCCACGCGCTTTCCGGCAAAGGTGCATGCGCCCTGTTTGGACTGCCCGCATCCGGCCGCGCACAGGTGTATGCCGCGCTGTGCCGCCAGTTGGATAAGCCGCTATGCATCGTGACCCCCGGCGAGGCCGAAGCCACCCGCTTTGCTGCTGACCTGAACACGCTGGGCATTCCCGCCGCCGTGTTCCCGGCGCGGGACTATGTGTTGCGCCCCATTGAGGGCACCGCCCGCGAATACGAGTACCGCCGCCTGGCTGTGCTGGGCGAGCTGGTAGGCGGGCGGCTGCGCGCCGTGGCTGTGCCCGCGGAAGCCCTGACCCAGTTCACCACCCCAAAAGAGGATTTCTGCGCCAACACCCGCACCCTCCATGCGGGGGATACTCTGCTGCGGGATGACCTGCTGGCCGCTTTGTTTGGTGCCGGCTACACCCGCCGGGCCCAGGTGGATGGCCCCGGCCAGTTCTCTGTGCGCGGCGATATTGTGGATATTTTTGCTCCCGACCAGAAAATGCCGGTTCGTATGGAATTTTGGGGTGATGAGATCGATACCCTGCACACCTTTGACCTGACCACCCAGCGCCGCGAGGATGCCATTGATAAGTTTTACCTGAGCCCCGCGCGGGAAGTTCTGTTCGGCAAACCTGCCGATGCCGCTGAGCAGCTTCGGGCCTTTTTGGCCAAGCAGCGCGGCAAAAAGAAAACCGCCATGGCAGACTGTATGGCCGCCGATCTGGACCTGCTGGATGGCGGTGCCGTGCCGGTCAACATGGACAAATACCTGGCCGTGCGCTACCCCCATCCCGCCACCGTGCTGGATTATTTTGACGACCCGATCCTTGTGGCCGAAGAGCCTGCTTCCATCCGGGAAGCCGACCGCGCGACCGCCTACCGCCGGGGCGAGGAACTGAAATCCCTGATCATGGACGGCGTCCTTTGCGCTGGGCTGGATAACCTGTACGCGGACCCAAGCTACCTGTGGTCCAAAACCGGACACTACCGCACCATCTGTGCCGAGAACTTTGCCCGCAGCATGCCGGATCAGCCGCTGAAAGATATCATCAACGCCCCGGCTCACACCCTGCCTGCCTGGAATGGCGAAGTCGCCGGGCTGCTGGAGGATTTGAAACCGCTGTGCGATGCCGGTTATACCGTTACCCTGCTGGCCGGCACCGACCGTGCCGCAGCCGGTCTGGCACGCGACCTGCGCGATAAAGGCATTCTGGTTACCACCGATGCTGTAGCAGCCCCCGCTGCCGGGCTGGTGCAGGTTCTGGCGGGGCACCTTTCCGCTGGGTGCGAATTTCCGTTTGCCAAGTATGCTTTGCTGACAGGCCGTGCCTTTGGCGAGACCAGCTCCCAGAAGAAAAAGCGCAAAAAAGCCAAAGATGCCCTGAACAGCCTGACCGAGATCACGCCGGGCGATCTGGTGGTGCACCAGAACCACGGCATTGGCCGGTATGCGGGCATCCAGCGCATGGCGGTTCAGGGCGTTACCAAAGACTATCTGCGCATTGAGTACGATAAAAAAGATGTGCTGTATGTTCCCGTCACCCAGCTGGACCTGCTTTCCCGCTACACCGCGCCGGGGGATTCGGAGAATGTCAAGCTCAGCCGCCTGGGCGGGGCCGAGTGGACCAAGACCCGCAAGAAGGTGCGCGCCGCTACCGAGCAGATGGCCAAGGAACTGATTGAGCTGTACGCCCGCCGCAAAAGGGCACACGGTCATGCCTTCCCACCAGATGATACCTGGCAGGGAGATTTTGAGCAGCGCTTTGCCTATGATGAAACGCCGGACCAGCTTTCCAGCGCGGCGGAGATCAAACATGATATGGAGCAGCCCTGGCCGATGGACCGCCTGCTGTGCGGCGATGTCGGCGTGGGCAAGACTGAGGTTGCCCTGCGCGCCGCGTTCAAATGCGTGATGGGCGGCAAGCAGTGCGCCATCCTGGCTCCCACCACCATTCTGGCGTGGCAGCATTTCAACACGGCCATCGCCCGCATGGAGGCCTTTCCCATCCGCATCGGGCTGCTCAGCCGTTACCGCAGCGCCAAAGAGCAGAAAGAGACCATCCGCGGCCTGAAAGACGGCACAGTGGACATTGTGGTGGGCACCCACCGCCTGCTTTCGGACGATGTAAAGTTCAAAGACCTGGGCCTTGTCATCATTGACGAGGAGCAGCGCTTTGGCGTAAAACACAAGGAAAAGCTGAAAGAGAACTTTATCGGGGTGGACATGCTGACCCTTTCGGCCACGCCGATCCCCCGCACGCTGAACATGGCACTGTCCGGCATCCGGGACATGAGCACCATTGAACAGCCGCCCTTTGAGCGCCAGCCCATTGAGACCTATGTGCTGGAATATGACGATGCCATTATTGCCGAAGCCATCCGGCGTGAGCTGGCCCGCGGCGGGCAGGTGTATTACCTGTACAATCGAGTCGAAACCATTGAGCAGTGCGCCGCCAAGGTGCAAAAGCTGGTGCCGGGTACGCGGGTCGGCATCGCCCACGGCAAAATGACGGAGGAGCAGATTTCCTCGGTCTGGCAGCAGCTGTTGGACAACGAGATCGACGTGCTGGTCTGCACCACCCTGATTGAAACCGGCGTGGATGTGCGCAACTGCAACACCCTGATTATTGAGAATGCGGACCGCATGGGGCTTTCACAGCTGTACCAGATTCGCGGCCGTGTGGGGCGCTCCAACCGCAAGGCGTATGCCTATTTCACCTTCCAGCGCGACAAAGTGTTGACAGAAATTGCCTCCAAGCGGCTTTCAGCCATCCGGGAGTTTACCTCTTTTGGTTCCGGGTTCCGCATTGCAATGCGCGATTTACAGATCCGCGGCGCGGGCAACCTGCTGGGCCACAGCCAGCACGGCCACATGGAAGCGGTTGGTTACGAGCTGTATGTAAAAATGCTGAACCAGGCCATTGCAGCCGCCCGCGGCGAGCCTGCTGCGCCGGACAAGAGTGATTGCCTTGTTGACATTACGGTGGATGCCTATCTGCCGGAAAGCTACATTCCCGATGCCGCCGGGCGGATCGAAGCCTACAAGAAGATTGCGGCCATCACCACCCGTGACGATGCCACGGATGTACTGGATGAGTTGATTGACCGTTACGGCGACCCGCCGCGCAGTGTGCAGGGGTTGGTGGACATCAGCCTGGTGCGCGTGACAGCCGCCCGCGCAGGCATTGTGGAGATCGTGCAGCGCAACGACAATCTGATTTTGTACACCGATGTTGTGACCCCGGCGCAGATGGGGGCCATGATGGATGCCATGCCGCACCGCGTGATCTACAACGCCGTAGGCCGCCCCTACATCAGCCTGCATGTCCTGCGCGGCGAGGACCCTCTCACCATCCTGCGCGATGCCGTTGCCCTGCTGCCGGGTGCGTGAGTGTTTTACGGGAGTTTTTGTTCCTTCTTTGAAAAGAAGGAACCGAAGAAACTTTAATCGTAATATAACAAAATAAATAAAAAATCAGGCAGCGGCCCTATTTTGTGGGCTGCTGCCTGTTGTCATGTGTTGCTTTCTATGTATTTTTGCTTTGTAGGGAACGGTCTTGACCGTTCCGAAACCCATGGACAATATTCCAACAAAAGGGAAATAAGGAAAACACCCGGAACGGTCAAGACCGTTCCCTACAAATCGTTTTAAATCGCGTTACAAACCTGTAAACTCTCGGTAGGGCGGGGTCCCCGACGCCCCGGACGGGCATACATCTTATTGTACGGATCGTGCGGCAAGGAAGCGATCAACAGATCTCTTCAAGCACTTCCGGTCTGGGGCCAATCACACTCCCACCACGCTCCAATGCTTATCCACATGGTTCAGCACTTCGCAGCCGGTTTCGGTCACGATGACAAGGTCCTCCACGCGCACGCCAAACTTGCCCGGCAGGTATACGCCCGGCTCAATGGAGAAGATCATGCCCGACTTTACGGTATCGGTGTTGGCGGCGCTCACATCGCCCTTTTCGTGATCGGTCTGACCGATAAAGTGGCCCAGGCGGTGGTTGAAGTACTCGCCATAGCCCGCTTTGGTGATCAGGTCACGGGCGGCGGCGTCAATATCGCACAGGCGCACGCCGGGGTGGATCATCGCCTCGGCGGCTTCGTTGGCCTGGCGCACCAGGTCATGGATGGCGGCATACTCCGGCTTCGGCTCCCCGCAGAAGAATGTGCGGGTCATATCGGAGCAGTAACGGTTCTTGCAGCAGCCCATATCGATCAGCACACACTCGCCTTTTTCCAGCACAGTATCGTCCGGCTCGTGGTGGGGGTCAGCGGCGTTTGCACCAAAGGATACGATGGTGGTAAATGCCGCACTCTCGCAGCCGGCTTTCTTGTACTCGTTGTCAATGTACTCGGCAACCTGCTTTTCGGTCATGCCGGGCTTGACGTAGTCGCGCGCTTTCAGGATGGTTTCATCGTTGATGCGGGATGCTTCCTTCATCAGCATCTGTTCTTCGGCATCCTTCACGGCGCGGCAGGCATCCACGCAGTCGGAAGCCAGCACTACCGGCATACCGGGGCACAGCTCCATCAAAGGGATCAGGAACTTGGCAGGCCATTCCTTGTCGATGCCCAGAGTCTTGGTCTTGTCCACCACTTCGGCGATCTGCTCCACCGGCTTGTCCGAGTCCGTGTGCCACACTTCGCGGCAGGGGGCCTGCGGCACAAAGAACAGCTTGTTCAAAAAGATGACCGGCTCGCCCTGCACCGGCAGGTACAGCGCCATCAGGCGCTCATACGGCTCCACACTGGCACCAGTCAGGTACCAGATGCTTTTGGAGTCGCTGATGATCATTTGGGTCAGGCCGTGTGCCTGCATTTCGGCGCGCACGCGCGCTACACGCTGTTCGTTCATGTTATAATCCTCACCTTTCAGGTAAATTTAAGGCAACACCGCACAATTCCCGCCTTACGGCTTAAGCACCGCTCCGGCGGCTGCGGCACGGCATCTGCGTTGCCAAAATGCTCGATAAGACATCCAGTATTATCTGCGCTTTTGGCTTAGCATCTGCCGCACCTCGCTCGCCGTATCGGCACTTAGAATTATGCGGTATTGCCTTAACTAACTGCCCCAATCATAGCACGCTGCACCAAAATGTGCAAGTGTATTTGTGCAGTTCCACCGTACCAAAAAGCGCCGCTTTCCGGGCGGGAAAACGGCGCTGGTATCTGGGCTTGTTACAGGGCTTCGATCGCTGCGTTCAGGCGGCGCAGGGTCTCCTCCTTGCCCATCATGGCGGCCAGGTCGGTACCGCCGCCGGGGGTGCGGGCCTTGCCGGACAGGGCAATGCCCAGCGGGAACAGCAGCCAGCCGTTCTTCTTTTCCATTGCCTCGGCTTTCTGCTTGCAGGCTTCAAAAATGGCGTCGCGGCTCCAGTCGGTCTGGGCTTCCAGCACGGGCAGCAGGGCGCTGAGCGCTTCCTTGGCGGATTCCGGCGTGGTTTTCTGCTTTTTGTTGCGGTACATTTCAGCATCAATGGGCAGAACTGCATCAAAGAAGTCCAGCTGCGGCGGGATATCCTCCAGCACCTCGCAGCGGGGCTGCAGGTTCGCGCACAGCAGGTCGCGGTCGATCTGCACATGCACCGCCTGGTCAATGAACGGGTCCGCCAGCTTGCGGAACTCTTCTGCCGGCAGGGCGCGGATGTAAGCGGCGTTGATGGCACGCAGCTTGAGCGGGTCAAAGATAGCAGGAGACTTGGAGATGCGGGCAGGGTCCCAGATCTTGATCATCTCGTCAAGGCTGAAGATTTCCTGTTCGCCTTCCGGTGCCCAGCCCAGCAGCAGCAGATAGTTCAGCACAGCGGCGGGCAGATAACCCTTTGCCACCAGGTCCTGATAGCTGGCATCGCCGTTGCGCTTGGAAAGCTTGTGCTGTGCGTCTTTCATGACCGGCGGGCAGTGGATGTAGGTGGGAACCTCCCAGCCGAACGCCTGGTACAGCAGGTTGTACTTCGGCGTGCTGGAAAGATACTCGCTGCCGCGGATGACATGGGTAATGCCCATCAGGTGGTCATCCACCACGTTGGCAAAGTTATAGGTCGGCATGCCATCAGTCTTGATCAGAATCTGGTCATCCAGTTCGGAATTATTGACCTCAATGTGACCGTACACCACATCGTCAAAGCCGGTCACACCCTCGGCAGGAATCTTCTGGCGGATGACATAGGGCACACCGGCAGCCAGCTTGGCGCTGATCTCCTCCTGCGGCAGGTCACGGCAGTGGCCGTCGTAATGGCTCATTTCGCCGTTGGCTTTTTGCTGCTCATGCAGGTCGTTCAGGCGTTCCTCGGTGCAGAAGCAGTAGTAGGCTTTGCCCGCTTTGACCAGCTGCTCGGCATACTGTTTGAACATGCCCATGCGCTGGCTCTGGACATAGGGGCCGACGGGGCCGCCGATATCCGGGCCTTCGTCCCAAGTCAAGCCGGTGGTGCGCAGCGTGTTGTAAATAATATCGGTTGCGCCCTCCACCAGGCGGCCCTGATCGGTATCCTCAATGCGCAGGATAAAGGTGCCGCCGTTGTGGCGGGCCTGAAGATAAGTATACAGTGCGGTGCGCAGGTTGCCCACATGCATATAGCCCGTGGGGGACGGTGCAAACCGGGTGCGTACAGGATTAGCCATGGTAAAATTACCCCTACTTTCGTGATGATGTAACAGCATATGCAAACATATATAAGATAAGTTTACCCATGTTGCTCTTTCTTGTCAACGCCGTTTTTGCAAATTCATTGGTCAGCTTCTTTTGCACAGTTCCATCTTGCAAATTGTTTGCCCGCGTGATACAATACATGCTGTAAACCAGTGATGCGAAAGTAAGACCGCCGGCGCACGCACAGAGAGCCTGGACAGCTGAGAACAGGCCGGAACGCGGGGCGGCACAATGGTTCGCAGAGGGCACGGGGAACGGCGCGAACGCCCAGTATCCGTTGACGGCAGCCACCGTTATCCGGCGGGGATGTTATTTGCATCCCGGTAAGCGGCCGCAGTTTGCGGCAAGCAAGGTGGCACCACAGGAAAAACTTTCCTGCCCTTGCACAGAGGCGCACCCGCTTCTCTGTGCGGGGGCAGTTTTTCTTTATTGAAAGATAGAAAGGAAGTATTCACCATGGCAGAACAAATTGAAAAGCGCAAGCGCATTCTTTCGGGCATCCAGCCCACCGGCACCCCCACGTTGGGCAATTATATCGGTGCGGTGCGCAACTGGGCCCTGCTGCAGTCAGATTATGACTGCCTGTATATGGTTGCTGACCTGCACGCTTTGACCGTGCGCCAGACCCCCACCAACCTGCGCCGTCAAACCCGCGAGATGGCCGCCCTGCTGCTGGCTGTGGGCATTGACCCGGAACAGCATGTGCTGTTTGTGCAGAGCCATGTTCCCGCCCACTGCGAGCTTTCCTGGGTTTTGGCCTGCAACACCCAGTTTGGCGAACTTTCCCGCATGACCCAGTTCAAGGATAAAAGCGCCAAGCACCCGGATAACGTCAACGGCGGTCTGTTCACCTACCCTGTTCTGATGGCGGCCGACATCCTGGTTTATAACGCGGATCTGGTGCCTGTTGGCCAGGACCAGACCCAGCACCTGGAAATTGCCCGCACGATTGCCAACCGTTTCAACGGCATTTACGGTGATACCTTTACCCTGCCCGCCGGTTACGTTCCCAAGGCAGGCGCCAAGATCATGAGCCTGGCCGAACCCACCAAAAAGATGAGCAAGTCCGACACCAACGCAAACGCCTTTGTGCTGATGACCGACGATAAGGACACCATTGTGCGCAAATTCAAGCGCGCCGTAACTGATTCTGACGGCGTTGTGCGGTTTGACGCCGAGAACAAGCCCGGTGTTTCCAATCTGATGACCATTTATTCCACCTTTACCGGCAAGGACCTGGCCGCTATTGAGGCTGAGTTTGCCGGCAAGGGTTACGGTGATTTCAAGCTGGCCGTTGCCGAAGTGACCGCCGACGCCCTGGCCCCCGTGCAGGCCGAGTATGGCCGCATTCTGGCTGACAAAGCCTATGTGGACAGCGTGCTGAAATCCGGTGCCGAGCGTGCCGCCCGCCTTGCCAACCGTACCGTCAGCAAGGTATACCGCAAGGTCGGTTTGATGCAGTTGGACAAATAATTTTTGGGCAATACCGCATAATTCTAAGTGCCGATACGGCGAGCGAGGTGCGGCAGATGCCAAGCCAAAAGCGCAGATAATACTGGATGTCTTATCGAGCATTTTGGCAACGCAGATGCCGTGCCGCAGCCGCCGGAGCGGTGCTTAAGCCGCAAGGCGGGAATTGTGCGGTGTTGCCTTTATTAGCGGCTGCTCATCCGTTCAGTTTGGCGTACTCTTCGTCGGTAACGGGCTCGCACCATTCGTTGCTGCAATCTTCGCCGGGAACTTCCACAGCAATGTGGCTGAACCAGCTGTCGGCCTTGGCACCGTGCCAGTGCTTGACGTTGGCCGGGATGGTGATCACGGTGCCGGGGGTCAGGCTGACGGCAGGTTTGCCTTCTTCCTGGTACCAGCCTTCGCCTGCGGTGCAAACCAGCAGCTGGCCGCCGCCCTTGGCCGCGTGGTGGATATGCCAGTTGTTGCGGCAGCCAGGCTCAAAGGTAACGTTGGCCAAAAACAGGCCGGTTTTAGGGTCGGTCAGCGGGTTCAGGAACGACTGGCCAATGAAAAACTTGGCATAAGCGGTGTTTGCGGCACCGGTGCCAAAAACATTCTGCTGCTCAAATTCATGTTTATCCATGCACTTCATACTTGTTGCCTCCTGTTTTTCTCTGTCCCTGCCCTGTTGTGCTTGACGCTGCGGCGCTGGGATACTATGTGGCCGCTATATTTTTTCAAACCCCCTTATCGAAAAAAACTGCCCGCACAACGGCTTATCATACCGTGTACGGGCAGTTGATTTATAATTATCTACTTTTCTCTCAGGTCTGGGTCGATAAACGCAACCCCACCTGGTACCCCAGCAGGGTGCGGGTTTCCACCGGCTGATGGCGGATGAGGGAAAGCAGCTGCTGTGCGGTACGGCGGCCCAGCTGTTCGGCATCAAAAGAGACCGCCGTGATCTGTGGCGTACACCCCTGCAGCGCTTCGTCGTCATACAGGGAGGCAAGACAGATATCCTGCGGCACGCGCAGGTTCAGCTGTCTCAGGGTGCTCAAAGCCAGCAGGGCAACCTGGTCATCCATGCACAGGATGCAGTCCGCCCCACGCTGTACCGCGAGCTCCACAGCGCTGGTGCGTAGATCGTCGCTTTCCAGCTCCAAAAACAGCAGGCTCTCATCAATCTTGCAGCAGGCGCGGTCATGCGCCTGCTTATAGCCTTCCAGGCGGGACTGGTTGACGGTGTACAGCATGGATCCGCCCAGCAAAGCAATGCGGCGCAGGCCCTTCATCAGCAGCAGGCTGACCAGCTCGCGGCAGCCGCCCACCTGATCATGGTCCACCGAGATGACATCCTGGTCAGCCGGGCGGCCAATGGCAACAAAGGGGATGCCGCTTTTTTGCAGCATGGGGATCAGCGGATCACGCTCCAGCGTGCGGGCCAGAATCACGCCATCAATCTTGCGGTTGACCAGTAGACGCTGCATCGGGCTTGTTTCCTGCTCGCCCACCATCGTCATCAGCACATCATAATCATTGCGGGTGGCAATATCGTACACGGCGCTGACGGTTTTGCGCAAAAATGGTGCGGCAAGGTTGCCGAACTGGCGCGAGAACACCAGTGAGATATTATAAGACTGCTGGGTTACCAACCCGCGTGCCAGCATATTGGGCACATAATTTTTCTCTTTGGCGTACTGGACCACGCGGGCGCGGGTCGCTTCGCTGACACGGCCATTGCCCGAAAGGGCACGGGATACCGTGGTCTTGGACACGCCAAGGTCTTCAGCCATCTGGCTGATGTCAATTTTTTTTTCTCCTTCTGTCTGTTTACGACGCGGCATGGGTTTACTCCTGTTAACGTTTGCTTCTATAAGATCTTCTTTCTGTCCTTGCCGGTTTTCTGCCCCACGGGCAGTTCCCAGGGTACCGTTTCAGAAACCAGTCCCCCACCCCGGCCATTCCCTACTTGGTTAATAGGCTTAACATATTATACCACATTTTTCTGGATCATGGTAGCCCCCTGTGCAAAGAAAGCAAAGAACACGCTACCCCAGTATGGGGTCATTATATCATTCCTGGCTCTGTTTTTCAACCGATTTCTGGCTCTGTTTCCGTTTTCCAGTGTGTTTTATAACCTGGTAAAGTTTTCTCATTTTGTCCGTATCCTGCTCAGTCATCGTACCTGCGCCAAATTGGGCGGCTTGGGCCAATGCCAGCAGAGCCTCGGCATCCTGGGGTTCAAGGGCGGGGACACAACTTTGCAAAAATGCGGCAAACTCCGGCGCATCGGATGGTGTATCCGGCGGCAGGCCGCGACGCACCAAAAGGCGGTAGATGCTGCCAAACACGGCCAGCACCCGCGCGTTGCAGCTGCCCCGGCCATACCCCATGGCATGGCGGCGGGCCAGCACCAGCAGCACCGCAGCAGCCAACAGGCACCCCCCCAGCAACGCCGCCAAAACCAGCCTGCTGCGAGGCACGATGGTGGCTGCGGGTTCGTTTGCGCTGCTCTCCCCTGCTGCGGGGGCGGTGTCTTGACCTTGAGTTTCGGGCAGCGGGTCGGTGCGCAGGTCGGCCTGTTGGGCACTGACCAGCACGCCGGGGGTCATCTCCATGGGGGTCCAGCCCTGGCCGGAAATGTACACCTCCGCCCAGGCGTGGGCGTTATCGTCCTGCAAAATGGCGTGCCAGCTGCCGTCCTCCTGTTGGGTAAACAGGCTTTGCGGCGCGGCATAGCCCACCACATAGCGCGCAGGTAGCCCGAACATGCGGAACATAACCACCGCCGCCGAAGCAAACTGCACACTGTACCCCTGTTTGGATTCCGTTAAAAAGTAACGGATGGGGTCGGCCCCCTCCGGCGGCTGGGGAGCGCTGGCGTTATACTGGTAGTTGGTGTTTAGGTAGGCGCGGATATAATCGCCAATGTCCGCAGCTTCGGTCAGCTTCTGGTCCTTTTTGGCTTCATCGCACAGGGTTTGCAGCTCGTCATAGCCGTCCGGCACGGCGGTGTAGCGGCTGGCGGCGTAAGCGGCATAGGATGCTTCCATCCGGTCCAGCACGCTGGGGTCGGCATCGGCGCGGGCTTCCAACTGGGTTTGGGCGGTATCCCGCGGGTAATACAGGAACACATCGTCCTGCGCGGTCTGGCCCGCGGCGGCGCCATCGCCCTGGATGGTGTAATAATCACCCCAGTAGGCGTTGTACGGTGCATAGGTGTACTGGGTATCGGCGTGGATGCGCTCCACCGTCAGCGTCTGGGGCTGGGCGGTGCCGTCATAGGCGGTGCGCAAAAACGGCAGGCTTGCAATGGTCAGCCGGGCATTATCCTCGGTTTTCCAGTTCATAGCGGCGCTGTCAAAGGCATCGGCATCAGGGGCCTGCCAGGTGGTGCCGTCATAACTGCCGCCGATAAATCCCCGCAGGTATACGGTTTCTTCAGGTTTGTCGCTGGCGGTCAGGGCCAGATCCGTCACTCCGCTGACCTGGATACCCCCGCCCTGGCTCAAGGCGCCATCCGCCACACCACCGGCGGCGGCTTCTACCTGAATGTTCAGCCTGCCGCCGCTGACCCGCGGCAGCCAGGTAATGGCGGTGCTCAGCGCGGCGGATTCCACCCGCTGGGCCGCGGGCTGCAGCCAGCCAAGGGGAACCCCCAGCGCCGGGCGCAGCAGCCACCAACAGGGCAGCGCCAGCGCAAGGCAAAGCCCGCCCGCCGCCAGCGCGGCAGACTTTTGGATGTTATAATGGCGGCAAAGGTTCTGGCGGTAGTTTTCGGTATCGCGCCTGCCCCACAAGGCCCGCCGCTGCACCGAGCAGGAAGCCGCCCACGCCCCCATCCAACCGACCAACAGCAGCAGGCAGGCGGGCACAGCCGGCGCGGCCCCGGCCAGCGCCAGCAGCACAACAACGGGCAGCAGCATTAGATCCAGCAGCAGGGCATCCGCACGGCGCAGGGCCGCAGCGGCCAGCGCCCCGGTAACGGGCAAGGCTGCCAGCAGCAAAAACAGCCCCAGCTGCGCCGCACTGCCGCCCTGGGCCACCGGCAGCGCACTGCCAAGGCGGGCGTTCAGGCTTTGGGCAATGTTCCCGGCGCACTGCTGCGCCCCGGCCAAAAAGTTCCGCTGGCAGATGAACAACACCACAAGATACACAATCACCCCCGCCAGCAGCCCCCAGCGGCGCAGGGCTTGCGGCGCACGCAGGAACAGCGCCCACCCGGCGCAGAAAGCAGCTGCCGCGGGCCACACCCACAACGGCACCGCAATGCCGAACCCGGTGGAAAGCACCAGCAGCAAACCAAAGGTGAGCGCCAGCAGCAGCGCGGCATCTGCCGCCAGCCACAACGCGGGGTGCGCTGCGGGGCGCTGGGTGCTCACCAGCACACGGTCCACAAACTTCAGCCCACTGCCGGGGTCGGCAGCGCCGCGCCGGCTCAGGGCAGTACGTTCTTTTTTGCGCTTGGGCGGGTTTTTGCGGTGCTTCGCCGCCTGTTGGGGAAAATCCCCCCATTCCTCCGCTCCGTCCAGGTCCCCACCGGGGGTCAGGGCAGCGCGCAGGGCGGTCAGCGGTTCGCGCACCATCAGGCGGTCCAGCTTGGCGCTCAGCTTCCAGTGTACCTGCTTGATGGTATCCCCGTCCCGGTACTCCCGCAGCTCATAGCTGCCGCCCAGGGCGGCGCGGGTGTCGGCTTCGTCGCCGTCCTCATCGGGGGCGGTTTCCGCTTTGGCTTTGCCAGCCGCGGCAGCGGGCAGCACACAGATGCTCTGGCTTTGCACGGCAGCCGGGCATGCCGCGGTGAACACCCCCAGGTGATCCCGCAGGGTGATGCCCCGCACCGCAATGCTCCACACGCCGCTTTTGCCTGCGTTTAGGGTAATGCGCTGTTCGGCGCTCTCTCTGCCGCCCAACATGGCGGCGCAGCGCAGGGTGATCTGCCCCCCGCCCCATTCATCGGCGGCGTTCAGCAGCACCACAAGCGCAGGGATGGGCAACCGGCTGCGGTTGCGCAGCCGAACCGTCAGGGTAAAATCTTCGCCCTGTATCACGGGTTTGTCCGGCACCAGCAGCTCTGCCGTTACCTGCCTGCGCAGATAGGCGGCGTCCAGCCGCAGCAGCACCAGAAGCACCAGCGCAAACGCTAACAGGAACACCGCCAGCGGTGCCTGGGTGATGAGCGCCGCGGCCAGCAGCACCAAAAGCACCAGCGCCCGGCCCAGCTTACCTGCCATGGCGGTCAGCCTTTTCGGGGCGGGGGCGCGGCACGGTGCGCAGCAGGTCCTGCATTACGCTGTCCACCGTTTCGCCGCCTGCGCGGGCCTGGTCGTTCAGCACCAGGCGGTGGCGGGCAACCGCATCAAACACGGCGGTCACATCCTGCGGGGCAACAAAATCCCGCCCCGCCAGGTACGCCGCCGCGCGCGTCATGCTGGTCAGCGCCAGGGTGGCACGGGGGCTTAACCCCACGGCCAGGCGCGGGTCCTTGCGGCTGGCCTGGGCCAGCGCCACAATGTAGCGGTACATCAGCTCATGCACAAATACCGTGCTGACCTCCTGCTGCATGGCAAGCAGATCCGCCTGACCGGCAACGGGGCGCACACGGTCCAGCAGGCGGCCTTTGCTCTGCCCGGCCAAAATTGCCAGCTCCGCTTCCTCATCGGGGTAGCCCATTACGGCGCAGACCATGAAACGGTCCAGCTGAGACTGCGGCAGCATCTGCGTGCCGGCGGCGCCGATGGGGTTCTGGGTTGCAATTACGGTAAAGGGTGCGGGCACCGGGCGGGTGACACCGTCCACCGTCACCGTGCCTTCTTCCATCACTTCCAACAAAGCCGACTGCGTGCGGGAGGAGGTACGGTTGATCTCATCGCCCAAAAACAGGTTGCACATCACCGCACCGGCGTGGTACACAAACTTGCCGGTCTCTTTCTGGTAAACGGAAAATCCCACCAAATCGGACGGCAGAACATCCGGCGTAAACTGCACGCGGCTTTCTTTCAGGTCCAGCGCGCGGGCAAAGGCCAGCGCCAGCGTGGTTTTGCCCACGCCGGGAATATCCTCAATCAGCACATGGCCGCCCGCCAGCATGGCCATCCAGATGGTGTTTACCGTTTGCTGTTTGCCCTGCACGGCCTTGTTTACTTCGGCCGTAACGGCGGCGGCCTGCTGTGTGTACTGCATGGTTAATCCTCCCGGTGTTTTTTCCATATCACCATAATGCCAACGGCGGCGGCAATAACCACCAGCCCGGCCCACAGTGCGTTGTTTTCCAGCCAGATCATGGTATTGGAGATCGCGCTCCCCTCGGATTCCGCGCTGCCCTCCCCCGGCAATGGGGTCAGGGCCTGGGGGGCCACTTCGGCAATGGAGCTGCCGCCGGCATCCTCCACGGTCACCTGGCGCGGCGTTTCGTCCCAGGTAGCGGCGCTTTCCTGCAAATCCTCCTCTTTGGTGGTGTCCGCAGCGGCGGTGTCGTGCTCCGCAATTACCAGGTAGCGCTGGCTGTTGCGGGTGTAGGGGTGGCAGGTGGAAAGGGTCAGCAGGTCCCGCCCCGGCTGGATCAGCACGGCGTTGATATCGCTGGGGTCAATAATTTTCAGCTCGCTCACGCGGTAAATCAGCGTTTCCCACGGGGTGGTCAGCTGGATCTTGTCCCCCACCTGGATCTGCTGCACGTTGCGCAGCATTTCCGCGCCATAATAGCCGCGGTGGGCGGCAATCACGGTGTTGGTGTTTTCGCCGCCCAGCGGCATCGAGGTCTGGCCCAGCAGCGCCGCGCCTTTGGCCAGGTTTTCGCGGCTGGCGCCCAGGTAAACGGGCAGCTCCAGGTTCAGGCGCGGGATCCACAGCACAGCCAGCACATCATCGTCATAGCCATAGGCAGCAAGGTCCAGCGGGGCTTCCTCGTAGGCGAACGGGTCGGTCAGGCCGCTTTGGCCCCCGGCGTAAATTTCCGCGTTATAGTCCTGCATCGCGGCGTACAGTTCAGGGTAGGCGCGTTCCGGCTCCGGGGGTTCGGCTGTGGTTTCCTCCGCCGCGGGGGCGGTGGGCTGGGCTTCGGCGCGGGCCGCAAACTGCGCAGCGGTTTTGGCGTTGCGGGTGCTGGTCCACCACTGGGCGGCGGTGGGCTGTATCAACAGCGCCAGCCCCAGCAAAATGGCCAGCCAGGCCAGAATTTTAGCAATCAGCCGTCCCATTTAGTCATCCTCCTCGCGCTTTTTGCAGCGGTGCAGCAGCAAAAGCAGCAGCAGCGCTTCGCCGCCGATCACAATGCTGCCCGTTACCGCGATCCACGGCCAGGCATCCACCACGCGCTTGACCACCGTTCCGGTGCGCAGCGCCTGATACTGCACGGCCTGCGGGGTGTTGGTTTCTTCCTCTCCATTATAAGGGATGCGGGTGCCGCGCACAAGCATGCGGTGGGTGTTGATGGCATACGGCGTGCAGGTAACAAGGGTGCAGTAATCCTGCCCCGCGGTGATTTCCAGATCCTCGGTGTGCTCCGGTTCCACCACTTTGATTTGATCCACCTGGTACGCCAGCGTTTCATCCAGAATATGCAGGTAGAAACAGTCGCCCTCTTCCAGCTTGTCCAGGTCGGTGAACAGCACGGCTTCGGGCAGGCCGCGGTGGCCGGTCAGCACGCTATGGGTGCTTTCGCCGCCAAGGGGGTAGCTGGAGCCTTCCAGATGGCCAACGCCCCTTTGCAGCACATCATCGCTGGTGCCTTCGTAAATAGGCAGGTTGACGTCAATTTTCGGGATGGTGATATACCCCAGGCTTTCGCCCACATCCACAAGGTCCACATAGCTGGTGCCGGTATCCTCCGCTTCGCCTGCGGCATCGCGCTCCACGGCGTTGTCCAGCTGCTGGTTATAGCGGCGGGCGGCCTCCTTGGCGGCGTCCAGTTTTTCGGTATCCATGCTTTTTACGGTATCATCGTAATTTTGGATCGCTTCGCTGGCGTGGCGCTGCGCCACCGCGTTGCTGATAACCGGGTACGATGCCACCCCAATGCCGGACAGGATCATCAAGGCCGCAAAGCCGACTTTTAGTTTTGTTGTGGTATCCATAGCGTCACCGCGAACCTTTCCGTGAGAGGGTTGAAGTTGGGAACTGATGCAATTAGAAATTAGGAATTGGAAGTAGGCAAAAGAATAAATAATAAAGAATAATGAATCATTGTGGTGGACCGCGCCGCATTGCGCCGCTCAGGAGATATTGGGTTGGGGGTGGTTTTTAGGGTAGTGAATAACAATAAAATAATCTGTAGGGCCTTACGGCGTTGCACACCACAAAATTGTAATAAACCTCGCCCTGCATGTAGGGGGCGGCGTCCCCGACGCCCCGTTTGACGGGCCTAATAATTGCCGCCCATCCACCCCGCGCCGCAAACGTTGCAAATCATTTGTAGGGGCCGATGCTCGCCATCGGCCCGTTGACGGGCCTTGCCCTATTTATTTTTAGGCTCTGCACGGGGAACCACCCCTCAGGCCGCTCCGCGTCCAGCGCAAACAGCGCCCCGTCCCCTCTGTCGCTCCGCGACATCTCCCCGCCCCGCGGGGAGTCACCCCTCAAGGGGCGCCAATATCTAACCTTATGTTTGCGGTGGCTCCCCTTTGAGGGGAGCTGTCTGCAACGCAGACTGAGGGGTGGTTCCTCGCCACAAACCTAACGGCCGTGGGGTGGTTCCTCGCCGCAAACCTGACGACCATGGGGTGGTTCCCCACGCAGGGCCTAAAAATCAACCGAACAACGGCCATGTACACCCCAAAAAAATTTATTCCCCAATAACCCACCATAGGGGGAGGGCCAAATCCGGCCCTCCCCCTGTGTATGATGGATTATCCCTCTATACCCTATTGGTGAATTGTAACATTGTTTTGCCTTGCGGCGGGCGCATCAGGCGCGGTTCTTCTTTTTCAGGCTCAGCAGCACGCCAACACCGGCCACAACCAGCAGCACACCAATGCCGCTGAACAGCAGGGTGCCGAAACCACCGGTAGTGGGCAGGTCAAAGCCCTTGCGGTTGATGATGGTAGTCAGAATATAGCCATTTCCAGGGGCACCTGGCTTTCCACCAAAGTACTCTTCATCCTCGGTCTCTTTCTGATGAACCAGCTTGCCATCAACATAGTCATTTTTTACAGTCCAACTCTTTTTGTACGATACCTGAATCGTAACTTTAACAGGGCCGCTCAGCAGATTATAGCCATTTACGGTTGCAGTTTCAACCAGATAATAAGTACCATTGGCCAGGCCATCTACTTGTGCCTTACCCTCAGGACCAGTTACCAAATCGTATTTGGTATCATCAGTTTGCGTATCATCAATTACAACTTTGACGAAGTACTTATCTGCGTCTGCACCAGTAATACCGATTTCAGAACCCTTGACCGCACCAGCCGTATCGGCTGCAACTTCTTTATAAACGTTGAATTTAACACCCGGGAGCGGCTTGCCATTTGCGTTTTCACCGAGCTTTTTAACATGAATGCTGAAAGTGTAAACAACGGCACCGTCTTCAATTTCGCTGCTGGTACCCGGGTTAATTTTGCCGTCTGCATCAATCTTGTTAGAATACTTCAGATTGATCGTGTTCTTGTTGCCATTGACGGTCATATCCGCACCCTTAAGCAGTGTTGCGGTATATGTAATGGTAAATGTATCGTTGTAGGAACCATCTGCCTTTGTACCAACAAGTGCCTGAAGTGCTGCCTGCGTAAACTTTGCAGTGAACCCGTTCGTAGGGGTAGTATAAGAAATATCTACGCCACCGCCCTTATATTCTTCACCAGCCGAAGTATTTACCTTAACATCCTGATTATTCTTCAGATTTTCCGGAGTATCCGTTACTTCAAATACAAAATTGTTTTCCTCGCCCTCTTTAGGGGTCGCAGTCAACAGTACCTCCGGCACTTTCACCGTTACCTTATAAGGAACATTATCGCCAACGCTGTAGTCGGATGCTTCAACGTATTCATCGCCATCTTTTGCAGGAGCACGATCCTTAACTTTCTTCTCAACATCGGGGCGCGGGTCAGTAACAGTCAATTCAAGGTTTTTCTCATCATTGCCTTTAGGAGTCACTTCACCATTATTTGCAACGGTAATTTCCTGGCTAGAACCATTTTTTACTTCAAAGTAATGCGGGGTCTGATCCGTGATGAATGCTTTATTGCTGCCGACACCCTGTTCAACAAAGCAGTAATAACCTGCCGAAAGGCCACTGACAGTAATTTTGCCTAAATCGCTTCCTTCACTACCTGTTGTGAGCAGCCCATTTGCACCAAACTCAGTACCCGTGTTATCACCGGCAGCTGTAGAAGACCTCTTGATTTGCTTCCACACCTTTGTTGTATCTGTTGTATCTTCTACATCCGTGTTATTCATAGCCGTAAAAGGAGAGATTTCGCCATTGGTACCTTTAGTGCCCACAAATTTATACAGCTTGAAAGTTACACCAGAAAGTGTCTCGTTAGCAGCGTCGTTGCCAACTTGACCTTTTTTGATCAATGTAATCTCGCCATAATCTGTTTTATTTTTCGGATAAACATGGACATCATACAGCCACTCTGTCGGGACATAACTGCTGTTTTCATCATTTTCTTTAACTGTCATAGGGACAGAAACCAGGAACGGCTGGCACGGAGTGGTAACCTGGTCAGGAGTTTTCGTCTCAATCACCAGGTACAGGCCGAGAGGAATGCCAGCTTCCGTCGTATCATGACCGTCTGCACCCTTGACTGTTGCTTTACCAAACTGAACTGTACCGTTTGCATCAGTTTTTTTAGGCCCATACGTAGGATAGTTACCGTTAAGCGTGTAAGTTCCGTTATTATCTGCGTAATATGTGGTTGCTTTAAACGCGTTTTTGTATTGCTCCTCTTCCGCCGCGGTTGCCGCACCACTATAATACTTGCTCAGCCAAGCTTCATTTTGTACCTGATAAATAGTAAATTCTGCACCTGCCAGCGGATTCGGAGTCTTCGTATTTTCTCCATCATTCTCGGACGGCAACTGATCTTCATCTTCGCGGCCGGTCGCATGGCCTCCGGTCTTTCCATTCCATTCATACTTATGAATCGTAATGGAACCTTCCGTTTCCGTCCAAACCGGATTTGCAGTGGGTGGCGGTGTTGTTCCACCGTCCTCGGCTGCCATTGCTGGCATGGCGCACAGGCTGAGGGCCAGGGCGGCGCTCAACAGGCCTGTGAGAAAACGTTTTGCTTTTTTCATTTCAGTACCTCTTCTCTTAAAAAAATCATCATCGGATGGGCGGCGGGGCCGCCCGGCTTAAGGGTTCTGCATCAGCACGGCGTGCAGTGCGGGGCGCTGCAGCGGGGAAACGCTGCCGCGCCGCCCGCACTGTGCCGTGAAGAAAAAAGGAGGAAAAACTGGGCCGCTTGCCCACTTGGCTTAAGGCTGCGCCCTGCCGTAAACGGGCGCGCACGGGCGGGCAGGCCCTGTACCCTGGGGGTTGCTGGGTTTCCGGGGGATGGTTAATGTCGCCGGCCCCCTTTCCTGTTGTAGCGGAATGTGAATATCAACAGCCCTGCCACCGCCAGCGGCATGCCGATCAGCAGCCACAGGCTTGGCGCGTCTGCACCCGTGTGGGGCAGCTCAGGCGTTTTACGGTTCAGAACGGTAAGGTTCATGGTGTAGGTGTTATTGGGGCCCGGCGTAAACGTATCCTTCGTTTCCGGGGTCTTTGAATCATTAATATAACACTTGCCGTCTTCAAAGGTAATGTCAATCGGCTTGGACAACAGGTTGTACCCCGGGTGTGCTTTGGTTTCCGTCAGGCGGTATCTGCCGGGTTTCAAATCCTTGAACTTATCAGTAATTTTGCCATCCCCACCCGTTATGGCGGTAATGGAACCTGTGTGTGTTTTGTCGAATTCATAGGAAGTATCTACTTCCCACTGCGTTTTTCCTTCGTTTTTAACCAGCTTTTCCAGTTTGAACTCAACACCATCTAGTAGGGTTTTCTCGTTATTGGCGTCCTTCTTGATGATATCCAGTACAAACTTCGGGTTCTGCAGCGTGTTGGTCAGCACAATCTTGCCGCTGCCGCCGGTGATGGTTCCATCAGTGGCTGTGGCTGGCGTTGTAGTTGCGCCGGTTTCGCTGTCCTTTTCGCTTTTTGCTGTTGCTTCAGCCGTTACAACATACGTATTGCCCTTAATCGTAATGGTTTCGCCTGGTGCTACCTGTTTAAATTGGTCATTCTCCACCGTACCTTCCACAATGCGGTACACATAATCGGTGTGGCTTTTATCCGTATTGATTTGGTACTGATCCAAACCGCTAAAGGTATACAGCCAGCCGTAAGTACCGCGGTTAATGGTAACATAGTTTGGGCTGTCTGCTCTCGGGTAGTTTACCGGTTTCCAGTCTGCATCGTTTTTGCTGGTTGCCGGGCGGCGCTGGAGCTGGATGTAGATTGTATCCGGCCGGTTCGCAGTGCTAAGATTGTCCGTACCTTCCCAGAGCTTATCGAACTCAATGTTGATCAGTGTGCGCTGGGTGTTGGTAAAGATTGCGGTAAGTTCCGGATTGTTCGGATCTTTGCTCTTCTCAATCACGCCTTCCACCATGGTGTTGTTTTTGATCACATGGGCGGATTTGCAACTATCCGGAACGGTTACGCTTTGCAGTTTGGCACCATCGGTGCTTCCGACTTCCTCGATGATATAGCGGGTACCAACGGGGATGCCGGTGATGGTTCCGGTGCTTTCGCCCTTAATCGTAACGGTTCTTTCGATGGGCTTTTCTTCCAGACCCTCACCGCCAACATCATTAAAGGTAACTTTGAAGGTGTAGGTACCTTTAATGGTATCTTTCTCACCGTCTGCGGCCTTCTTTTGGATTTTCAGCCCGCCGGTTTTGACGGTGTTGACGTATTTTACCTTTAGCTTTGTCAGCGTGGAGCTATTTTCGTCCGGGTCCTTATAGGAGCGGAAGACGATGGTGTCGGCGGAGGGTTTGTTTCCGGTATAGCTATTACCCGTTTGATCATCATTCGGTCTTATTTTTTCCGTTCGGCCATCATTGGGGCTGCTTCCCTCCTGCTTGTCCAGCGACTTGTTCGTGTCGGTAACTGTCACGGATTCGCTATCGCCCTTCATCGAAGTAACCGCCTTCCCGTTCTCGCACACCGTCCATGTGGTGTCGTACAGGTTTCGGTTCAGTTCCTCTTTGAGCGAAATGTAGCTGCCGCGGCGGAACTGGTCACTGAAGGTAACGGTTTCTCCATCTTCCAGAACAAAGCGTCCGTCATCGTCCACCAACTGGGTGTCGTTGTCCTTGGTGGAGGTGTACTGTGCGTATTTGGCGTTTTGCAGCTGACCGGTTGTGGCGGAGCCGTAATCCGGGATTTTCTCCTGATCGGTTGTAAAGCCGGTCATCTTACTTGGCACCGCTTTGGGAATGAAGGTAAAGTTCCTGAAATAGATGTTGCGGTTATAGTTATCGCCCACGCGGATGGTTTTGACGTTGCCGCTAAAACCGTCCCGCTCTTTCATCTTGTGCAGGTCCAGCTTTACGGTGACCCATTTGCCTGTCTTCAGTTCGACCGAGCCATACGTTGCGCCGTTAATGCCTGTTGTGTCAAGGCTACCTTTTTGGACGTCATTTTCATCCAGCAGTTCCAGATACAGGTTGTTGAGGGAAAGTTCACCTCCACCATCCTTTGGATCAACGTAAACCTGGAACGTAAGGAAGCGCATGTTGTCTTTGATATTGATGGGGGCATTCAGCGTCAGGATGCCATAACGTTGCTTACGCGCTGCACTGACGGGTTCCGTATCCGTATAGCGTGCGTACCAGTGAAGGACCTGTTCGGTATCTTGCACGGAATCTGGATGGGGGTTTGTATCCAACTTGAAAATGTACTCACCTTCGGTTGAATTGGTTGCGGGTTTAAACGTGTTACCACTTTCCGCAGTCAAATCCACCTTTTGGGGCTTAATACCGCCCGTATCCGGGTCAGCGGCCGGTGTTGTTCCATAATGGGTTGCCTGGTTCTGGATGGTGAAGTTGAAGATTTTCTGGCCTGTAAAGCAGTTTTTGAAGTCATCATCAGTAACGTTGGTCAGATCGACTTCTTTTTGAACCTGCAGCTCGTTATTATCCGGGAAGTTGAACGCCACCGCCATGTTGGACTCCCACATACCGCGTTCCATGTAGTACATGGTAAGGGTGTGCTTTTTGCCTTTGTCGAGGTCATTAAGAGTAGTGCCTTGCGCGTAGAAATTGATGACCTCGCCATTATATGTTACGGTCTTGACAGCGGATTTGACATTTTTTTCATCTTTATCTTTATCTGACGTTCCGCCTGTTTTGACCCTACTGACATAGGCTGTTACACTATTATTCTTTTCATCTGCCTTGCCAAATTCCAGCAGGCCGGAAACCTCACCATGGGCGCCGCCAACGTCAAGCGCCAGCTGGCCATCAATGAATACCCAAACGTCATCGTCACCGGAGAAGAAGAACTTGATGCTGGTTTTTTCCGTTGTTCCATCTGCCTTTTCTGTTTCCACCATGCCGTCATCCGTCAGGGTAAAATCCATCTGCAGCTTGGTGCCAAAGCCGTAATTGTAGGTAGAAAACACACCAGGCTTTGCTGTTTCATTGAACGGGAAGTAGCCATAAGGGTCTTTCGGGTTCGATGACGCACTCACATTCTTTGAAGACTCTCTGTTATTGGCACTTTGGCTTTGGAGAAAATATTTTGAATCCGAATTTTGTTCCGAATTTTGTTTTAGATACAAGGTTGTATCCTTGCTGTCAAAGCACCAATAATCAACGCCCTGATCCTCACCAAAAATCTGTTTCTTGGTAAAGGGGAACGCAACGTTGTCGTACACTTCACCAAGCTTTGCATTTTTACTATTCTTTCCTAAGAGGAATTCTTTGTTAAAGTGCGGTTCTGCTACTCCTGTACCTTTCAGCAGCGGTTCACCTGTTGCTTTACCGGTGGATGTTGTATCCGCAACCAAACCCTGATAGGCATAGTATGTATGATTATTGTCATTGTTTTGAGGATCTTCATTATACTGAGAGTTATTGATTGCCATGAAACGCTTAAATTTGTCGTACCCAAACAAATTTAATGTAGTAGCAATATCGCTAAAGTTAGTTCCTCCTCCAGGCTGGAAATGTCCGGTATAAATCGGGTATTCGGCCTTTGCATCCTTATAATAATCGCTCAGCGCCTGATCGAACTGGCGGAAGGGTACCCAGTTGCGGTGACTTACAGTAGGAGAACTTTGATCGTAACTGCCACGGTTATTGCCGTTCAGTTCGTAATCTGTATAATAGTCATACAGCGTACTGGTAACATATTTTGTGTTTGCTTCTTCCGTAAAAGGAGCGGATTTAATATCTACTACTTTAGTGCCAGTATCTTTCCCCTTTTCGGCATCACGCAGGGTACCTTTTGGAGCCCAGTAGCCGCCACGAGTGGTACCTTTATATACTGCATCGTCATTCGTATCCGCATAGAAGCAATTTTTGCCATCTGTGGGAATCTCCAGCCACTCTGTACTTACTCCATTTCCTTTTGTCGTATTGTCATCGTTAATTGCATCACCGGAAAAGATGATTGAACTATATCCTTGGGGAATGTCAATATAATAAAGATTTTCGTTTGTACCATCTTTTACCAGCGTGCCGCTTTCGGATTCTACGCCGTCTCCTTTTATCCGATAATAAATGGTCTCTTTATTATTATTGGCTTTGGGGATTGAAAAGTCGCCGGTATCTCCATTCAATGCCATCTTGGAAAAAGTAGCATCGTAATAGATGCGGATGGCACCGGGACGCCCCCATGTTGCATCCTTAATACCATTGTACATGTAGCAATAGCATTGACCTTCGGAATACTGGAAGCGTTTCTGATTTTCTCCTGTTACTTCCTCATTATAAAAATTGTAGTATTCACTTATTTCTGTATCCTTATCGCCATCGCTCTCGGTAAAGCGAACAAAAGAGCAAAAATCTTTAGGAATGGTAAAGGTTGCTGTGGAACCAGGTTGGATATCATTTAAGGATATTGGCTGCTCACTGACTGGGGTAAGGGTTTTATTAGTATCTGGTTCATAAAACCAGGCTTTGACGTTCGTTAGTGTTTCACTGGTTTTATTTTCAAAGGCCATCGTTTTGTTAGCGAAATGCTTATGGCCAACCTTATAGATTTTCCACAGCTCTGGATGCCAGCCATCTCCGTTCTCTCCGTCATAGTAGTCGCCGCCGATATAATTCGGATTAACTGGATCGAACGATATATCCCGTAGCTGATTATTATCATCTACTTTAACAATGGTTACTGTGTATGTATGTGTTTCTCCTTTATATCCGCGAAATTCAAGTCCACCCAACACTCCATATTTATAGTGGTCTTGATGATTCAGGACCACAGAATAAATTTTTCTTCCGTCATCCGTTTCGCTAACTTCCTTCATAGGAAGTTCATATTTTGGATCATTTTGACTTTTTCCAATAATGGCACGTATTGTCACCCCTGTATAATCGATCCAACTCTTAGGCACTGCAAAATAGAGCGTGTAAGTAGCCGGCACTCCCCCCTCACTAACTGCCTGCACGTCATCCACGCTTCTTGCGGCGTACATCTTCTGCGGCTGTTCGGTCGGTTCCGGGGTGGCGGTGGGGGTCACGGTCGGCACAGGGGTGGTCGTTGCGGTGGCTGCCGGTTCCGGGGTCAGGGCGGGTTCTGCCGTGGGCTCCGGCGTTTCAGTCGGGGCGGGCTGCTCCGGCTCGGCGCTTTGTTCCGGTTCCGGGGTGGCGGCGTTCTGCTCCGGCGGAGCGGTATTCTCCCCAGAGGCCGTTCCCTGCTCATCCTCCAGCAGCTCTACTTCGTCAGGTGCGTCGGGCAGAAGATCCACCTCGGCGTATACAGGCAGGGCCATTGCCATAACCAGGCAAGCGGTGACAAGCAGCGCTGTCAGCCGGCGCGCCCAACCTGTTGTGTTTTTTCCTGTTCTATTCAATCTGCTCACTCGCCTTTCGCGCTGGTTTAATGAAAGCACATTGTTCCACAGGGGATCCCTGTGGAACAATAAAAGAAGCCATCTTCTTTTACTTGCGCAACCGTTGCCATGTTGTTTTCAAAAAAATTACGCATCGAATCTTCTCATTGCGCATTTACTTTTCAGTGTTAAAGTATAGCACCTTTATACCAGAAAGGCAATACAATCCACGTAAATTCCTGTTTTTCAGCACTTTTACTGATTGCGTTTTCCTCCAATTATACAATGTATTCAAAGCCTTTGTATAATTTATTCCTGATTTTCTTTTTGGCAGCGGTCACTTTTATATACTTTGACCGCGCGCTTATGATCCTCTGCGCACACAGAGCGCAACTTTGCAGCAAAATTCGCCTTTTTTGCTACATTCCCCTGTTTTTGCGCAATTATTTGTTTCGCATGCGCCTGTTTGTTTCGGGGCCTGGCGGCTGGGTGGGCGCCTTGTGGGAGGGATGGCAGGTTTGCGGCGCACGGTTCCCGTTTTTTTGCGGCGCGATGGGTACACCGCGCCCCTGCAAACGGTTTGCGGTGTTTGCGGCGGCGGGTGTGTGTTTGGTGGATTGCACGCCCGCCAACGGGACGCCGTTCTCCCTTTACAACGGGGTGCGGGTTTGCTGCAGATATGCCATTCGCTTTTTTGTCCCCCTGCCCTGCCCCTGATTCCCGGTTCCCCCTTGCCGATCTCTATTTGCGCCAGCTCCTGAGGTGCATCTGAGAGCAACGGAAAAAGCGGATCTTTCGCAACCACAAAATCCGGCTGCGTTTGCTGAAACAGACGAGCTTTTTCTTTGTTTTCAGACACACCTCCAGCTCCCAGCTTTCAACCTATCCTGTGTAAACTGCAACCCCTCACGCGCCATTCTGTGCGGCACTTACCTTATAATATAGGGGTGCTACCCTGTGTAATTTTGCAACTGATCTATTTGAAGCAGCTGTGAGCTGTTGCAATTTTGCACAGGGTATTGCCCGCATTCTGTGCCGAACATTCCCGAAACGTGTTGGAAAAACGCACAGGATTGCCTTGTTTCCCTATGCCGCTTACCGTTGGAAAAACGCACAGGTTATCCCCGGAACAGTTGCATTTTACACAGGGTATTCCCGCTCCCCTGCCCCGCCGTGACCCGCGTACCTGTTGGAAAACCACACAGGATAGGCCCGTTCCCCGTGTTGCAATTTACACAGGTTTGGCTGTTTTTGGCTTATTTGCAACTTTACGCAGGTTGCTTTCCGCACAGGAAAATGGTGGTGGAATGCACAGGCTGCAGTTGGTTGAACACACAGGTTTGCGTTGTTAAATTACACAGGCTCTACCTATTACTAATATAGAACTAAATATCTAAGCCATAATAACAACCAGAGGTGAGCCGGGAGATGGGTGAGAACGGGAAAAAATTGGTGTTGCCATTCCATCAGGTTACAGAACCCTGAAACAACAGGACAGAAAAGCACAATAAAACCCTGTGTAACCGGCACCCGGGCTGCAACCCCCACAGGATATATGGCAAACCACAACGCGGGTGTTGCATTTTGCACAGGATAATGGCGGTGAAACCCTGTGTAAATTTGCAATTCTTGCGCTGGACAACAGGATGTGCTATAATGTTTAGCATGATGTGCGTGACCACCCGGGATACAGCAACCGATATAGGAGGCCCCTGCTTATGGCGGCAAGTAAACAGAAAAAAGATGATCCGTTTGTCGTTACGTTTGAAGAACGCGGGGACCAGACCATCGTTCGCAAATCCAATGACCTTGTACAGATGACGCGCAACAACCTGACGCTGAGCCAGCAGCGCCTGATGCTGCATATTTTTTCGATGATTAAGCCGGAGGATACGGACCTGCCCTCTTATGAGCTGAGCATTTATGATTTTATCAAGATGACCGGCATGGACCCGCACAGCGGGGCGCTGTACAAGCAGGTGCGCAAAAATATTGAGGAGCTGGCCAACGCGCCCATCCAGTGGATCAAGAATAACGGAACTTCCACGGTGGAAACATTCCGATGGATCGATAAAGTGCGCATTGATGAGGGCCGCGCGCGCATGACCATCACGCTGGATCCGGTGCTGAAACCGCACCTGGTACAGCTGAAAACCCTGTATACCACCATGGATGTGACCTACACCATGCTGATGCGGTCCACCTATTCCATCCGCATTTACGAGCTGTGCAAGAGCTACCAGAGCCTGTACCTGAAAAAGAAAGCGGCCGGGGAACCGCTGGTATGGAACCTGAGCATGCTGTATGAACAGCTTTCGTATACGGCCAACCGATGGTCGGATTTCCGCCGCCTGGCACTGGAAAAGGCAAAGGCGGAAATTAACGAAAAGACGGATATTATTTTTAATTACGATGTGTACGAAAAAAAAGGACAGAAGGTTCTTTCGCTGGTGGTAACGATTGACCCGGTGGATGATGCCGCCGCACAGGCCAACCTGGACAGCATCAACAGCACAGTGCGCAAAAAGAGCAAAAAGAAGGGCCGCCCCACCGTGGCGATTGAGGATTCGCTGTTGGATGACCCCAGCGTGATCACCTTTGATTATGTTTCGGCACCGGAAACAACGATCCCCTATTCCTTTGGACGCCACCGCACCGAGCTGCGGGAGGAAATTGTTGTGAAAGCGCGCATGGATCAGCTGCGCGCGGAGATTACGCCCGAAGAGCTGCACGCGGTGGAAGTGATCATTGATGTGTTGGCAGATGCCTGCTGCACCATCCAGGCAGGCGATGGCGAGCAGGACGGCGGCAACAAAACGGTGTTTGGAAAGATGAATGCCATCATCCTGGATTGCGGCGGGCTGACCAGTTGGCTGGCCGGTATTGCACCCCGCTATGCACAGGAGATCATTCCCCGGTCGCAGACGATGCGCAGCCCGGCGCGGTACCTGAACAAGGTGCTGCGCGAGGATATGGATAACTATCGCATTTATATTTTCCGCAAGGCAAAGCCGGCAGCAGAACCCAAAGAGGAGCTGTTGGAAGCGGAGTACCATGTGATGGACGAGCCGGTGCAGCAAGCGATGCCGGAGCCTGAGCCGCCCAAGGTAGAGCTGATTCCCGAAACGATTGTAAAACGGCAGGATATGCGAAAAGAGTTTGCAAAGTTTGTAGATGATGGATACCTGGAAAAGACGTTGACGAGCGGCCAGCGCGGCGCTTACCACGAAATTTACCGCCACCTGGCAGCGCGGTGCGTGCCATCGCCTTCCAGCCTGCGCAATGGGCTGAAAGACGAAATGCGGCTGCATTACCTGGCCTGCATGAATGAAGTGATTGAAAAATATGGCAGCCTGACCCCGTTGATGGAAGCTATGGCGCATGAACTGGACTTTGATGTGTTTTGGGCAAAGGCCGCCAAGGACCCCAACGTGAATAACCCGATGGGGCTGTTCTACCACATTATTGAAGAACGCGCGCTGAACCCGATCGGCACCATAATGAACGACCAGGCACAACGGCAGAAGGTTGCCGCCAAGGAAAAAGGTGAAAAAGATAAGTGGCACAACGAAAGCTGGATGGATGCTTTTGAGGAAGATATCCCGGATGACAGCGAAGAGTAATTGAGATGAAGCGGAGCGGAACATCCGGGAGCGCTATTATAATAAGGTAAGCAGCGGTTGGCAGATTGCTGGCCGCTGTTTTTTTTGTTGGGGTGCAGCTGAGAAATGGAAATATCCGGCGGTTTTTGATTTCAGATAGACCTTGGGCAACACCGCACAATTTCCGCCTTACGGCTTAAGCACCGCTCCGGCGGCTGCGGCACGGCATCTGCGTTGCCAAAATGCTCGATAAGACATCCAGTATTATCTGCGCTTTTGGCTTGGCATCTGCCGCACCTCGCTCGCCGTATCGGCACTTAGAATTATGCGGTATTGCCCTTGGGATAATAGGTGAGAAGGAAGATGCGTGAGCGGGAATGCCTGGATGAAGTGAAGAAGGATGGGAAGAAAAAACGGCAGAGAAAAAGCGTGAACAGCAACGAAGAGATGCCTGCATAATATTCGTCAAAATATTCGTTGACACACGCGAAGCATATGATATAATAGAAGCTATAACAGCAACGAAGAGATGCCGCACGGCATGGGGTGCCCGTTTTTGCAACCCGCGGTATTGCCTTAGATTAAGATACCGGCGTGCGGTACCGCCAAAAGAACCGAACAAAAGGCAAAGATTAACCGACAGCAACGAAGAGATGCCTACACAAAGGCGCTCGCAAGGAGGAAAACAATGGGATATTGTATCTCAGTCTGCATTGAAAAGGGCGGCGTGGGAAAAACCGTTACCGTCTGCAACCTGGCGGCGCTGATGGCGCAGGACGGCAAGCGGGTGCTTGTTGTGGATATGGATGCCCAGGGCAACTGTACCTATACCCTGACGGGCGCCCGTGTAACCGATAATACTTTTGACCGCGCTGGCGTGTATGATATGTTCCGTGCCTATGGCATCAGCGGCACGCAGAACTATATTTCCCGCACGCAGTTTGATAATATTGATATAATTCCGGCAAATGGCAACACCCCAATGGCGGCCAAGCAGCTGCAAATCCTGGAACAGTCCGAAAGCACCAGTATTAATATGTTTTTGGCCATGTGCCTGGCACAGGTTGCCGGCGAATACGACTATATTTTGATCGATACCCCGCCGTCCCGCGATGTAATGGTGACCAACGCCCTGATGGCCAGTGACTTTGTGCTGATCCCCTGCGTGTGCGATGACTACAGCCGTGACAGTGTGTACCGCACTGTGGCCATGTGCCAGCAGTTGGAGCACGATGAGGGCGAAAAAATTGATGTTTTGGGCATTATCCTGACTATGGTGGAAAAAACTGCCCTGACCGAAGTGATCCGCAATGAACTGCGGGAAAGCCAGCTGGGCAGCAAGCTGTTTGCTGCCGAAATCCGTAAGGGACAGGCTGTAAAGGATAGCACCCGCCTTGGTGCGCCGGTTGTGCTATGTGCGCGCAGCAGCAACCCGGCAAAGGATTATGCAAAGGTGTATGCCGAGCTGAAAACGCGCATTGAACAGGAGGCAGAGTGATGGCAAGCAAACTGGACCGACTGCAGAAGAAAGGCTTTAAAGTAAACGAAGCAGCGTTAAGTAAGATCGCGCGCGGCGACCAGGAGCCGGGCGGTGAATACAGCGAGATCAATATCAATGATATTGAAGAAAACCCGGATAATGCCCTTTACCGTGAGCTGGATACCGAGGAAGATATTGCGCTGCTGGCCGATGATATCCGCCGCGCGGGGCTGTTGCACAACCTGGTTGTGTTCCCTAAGACCGGTTTTGGCGGAAAATATGTGCTGCTTTCCGGCGAGCGCCGCCTGCGTGCGCTGCGCCTGTTGGTGGAGCAGGATAAACGCGAGCAGGAAGAAAAACAGCTGCCCAACCGCATGAGTGAATGGCAGAAAGTGCAGTGCAAAGTGGTGCGCAACTTGACGGAAAACGAAAAAGTTGTGTATATTGACAGCGCAAACCTGCAAGTGCGCGGCGGCATCAGCAATGAACGTGTGATGCGCCAGGCGGCGGCGCGTTTTGTGGAAAACCTGCAGAAAGCACCGTATAACCTGAGCGCAGCGGAAGCGAAAAAAGCGCTGAAAGAGGTCAGCCCGCTGAATTCCCGCACGATTGATAAGGCGCTTTCGATTCAGAATGATCTCAACCCTGACCTGCGCCGCTTGCTGGATGAGGAATTCCTGAACCGAGCCGAGTGCGAAACCTATCTCCGCCTGACCCTGGAAGAACAGGCCCGTGCAGCCGCAGTGTTTTTGAAAATCGCAGCCCTTGACCCACGCAGCCATGAGCGCCGCGCCATTAAGGACGCATTGACCACCGCCATGTTGGATGTAGCAGTGGAACGCCGCAGCATGCAGGAGCGCGAGAGCGTATTTGCAGCAGCGTTGCAAAATGCACAGGATGCAATCGGTCAGGCCAAGACGCAGGAAAACAAGGCGGCGGCAGTAGATAAAGACCACAACTTTATTTCGGCCAAGCTGCCTACTACGGCCCGCAAACTGCGTAAAATTGCAGCGGCAAAAAATATTGAAGCTAAGATCCGCAGTTATACGGCAGAGGACCGCAAAGCAATGTCGGACCAGATGCAGGAGCTGATTGCGGCAGCGCAGGAGCTGAAAGCACTGATTGATGCTGTGGAATAATCCAGATCCACGAAAGCAGCAAACAACAAAAATCCATGTAAATAGGAATACAGGAATCCACGATATGAAACAGCGAATTGTCATCCGGCTGCACCTGGCTGTGCGGGCAGTGCTGCAAAGCGAAGCGGACTGGCGCGGCACGCGGCTGGGCACCCTGACATCGGAGCTGATCCATGAACAGGCTGCGAAAGCGCGCCTGTGCGGGGTGCAGAATTACGAGTTGAACCCCGTCAGCAGCCGCTATGTTCCCGTTACAAACGGGACAAAGTATAAGCAGACATCTGGCCTGGAGCAGATCTCCATCTATCTGAACGATGAGGATATGCAAACCCTGAAAGAGCTGGCACTGGCCAACGATAGTGTGCGTGTGATCAACGGCAGGCAGGCAATCACCTACCGATATGTTGTTCCCGGAATGCTGCTGAACGACCCGGTGTTTACGGGGCTGACAGAGCAGAACAGCACGGCAGGGTAAGCACTTCAAAATCTTGAATAAATAAAAGGCGGCACCGCGTTTTTTGAAAGACGCGGTGCCGTTTTGTATGCAAAGCAGCCTGAAAATACTACAAAACATAAACCTGTGCGAAATTACAACAAAACGGATAGAAGGTGAGAATAGGAAAAAAGGAGAAATATGTTGGAATTTTACACAGGTTTACAGAGCAAAACATGAGGAAAAGCGCGATGCAGCGTTTGCAAAATAAAGCGGATTTTGGGTGAATCAGGTGCGGGGAACCAAAAAAGAGGGGAAACCTGTGTAAGTGGCAACAATCTGCAGGGTGAATTACCTTTTTATAATACGACAGGGATAGTAATACCCTGTGTAAAGATGCAACACTGTACGCTGCGAAAGGGAAGAGTTGCAATTTTACACAGGGTATTGGTTATTCTGTCAGGCGGAGTAGAAGGAAAATACTAAGAACAAAATGGCATATATGAGCTATATTATACGATTTGGAATTAAAACAGCCGACCAAACGATGGGATTTGGCGGGATAGGGAGAAAGGCGAAAGTTGATATGGAGAGAGCGAGGGCAGAGGTTGGCATGCTGCTTGATAGACAAAAACGTGGAAACGTGATGTGAAATGACGGGAATACAACGCTATTTTTGTATTAAACTTATTAAATAATACAATTTGTATTTCTGTACAGAGAATCTCTTTGGAAACCAAGCGGGATAATTTGACGATTTAAGCAATAGTAGATGGCCTGCAACTTGAGAAAGTATTGGCAACACCGCATAATTCCCGCCTGACGGCTTAAGCACCGCTCCGGCGGCTGCGGCACGTCATCTGCGTTGCCAAAATGCTCGATAATGTCGGGTTGCGGTACCCGCATCGTGCTTCGGGGGCAAAAGCCCCTCGCACTCTGCGACCGCTGCCCCTGCTTCGGTTCGCTGTTTCCGCCACTGGCGGCGCTCACCTTTGCAGCATCCAGTATTATCTGCGCTTTTGGCTTAGCAGCTGCCGCACCTCGCTCGCCGTATTGGCACTTAGAATTATGCGGTATTGCCTATTACCTTCGCATCGGCGAAAGACAGTCAGAATAAATGCGGAATGGTTAGTAGCAAGGAGAAAATGACTGCCGGACGCCGCGGAAATCGGGCAGCATAAAAACATGAATTTTTCAGATACACCCTAGAGGCAGCCTGTGGAATTCACCCTTCAAGCATTTGTAGTGACAGGTGTAAACAGCGCCCGGTCCTCTCCGCCGCTCCGCGGCATCTTTCCACCCCGCGGGGAACTGCCCTCAAGAGAAGCATCGTCTCCTGCAAATATTTTAGCGGGCACAACACAAACCAACAAGGTTCTCCGCGGCGGGAAGGGGAAATCCCGCCCCACAGGTTGTTTATGGGGTGGATGTGTGGGATATAATAATCCGCAGGGGAAAATTCCGTCCTACCACCCTGCACAAAAATCCATCCCAGGCCATCATTCCAACCCACCAAAAATCCAGAATGTTCCCCCGTCCGAACCACCCACTCACAAAATAAAAGCTACCCGCCGATCCTAATAAAACGCTCAACCCCCTATCCTAGGGTGTATCTGAAAAGGCGCCCCAAATACGCAAAAAGCTAACCATCATTCCGTGATTTTTCTCTTGCCCTTGGGGCAAAAGGGCTTTATACTGGTATACAAGTGGTAGTCTGCCCCAGTGTAAGGGCAGGCAGAAAGAACGGTTTTGCCCTGAACACGGATGGGGGGCTGCAAGATGTATAAACTGATTATTATTGATGATGAAGAGAAGATTGCCAGCGGAATGGCCCAGCTGTTCCCCTGGCAGAACATTGGGTTCGAGGTGGTGCAGGTGTTCACCAGCGCACGCAAAGCCCTGCAATATATTGCCGAAAACCCGGTGGATGTGGTGCTGACCGATATTGAAATGCCGGATATGAACGGCCTGGAGCTGAGCCATCAGCTGATGGAATACCCCAACATCCAGAAAATATTTTTCAGCAGCTACAGCAATTACGAATATTTCCGCGCGGCGCTGCAAAACGGCGTGGCGGATTACCTGATGAAACCGGTGGCCTACAGCGCCCTGCTGGAATGCTTTGAAAAGGTCAAAGCCCGGCTGGATGCCCGCAGCGCCGTGCAGGAAACCGCCCCCAAGGCCTATTACGACCAGATCGTGTACGATGTGCAGCAATACTTAAAAGATAATTACCGCACTGCCACGCTGGAAGAAGCCGCGGCCAAGGTCTCCTTGAGTCCGGCTTATCTTTCCCGCGTGTTCAAGGAAAAAAGCGGAACCAGCTTTTCGGAGCTGCTGCTCAAGACGCGGATGGAAAAAGCATGTGAGATGCTGGCGGATATCCACTATAAAAGCTATGATATTGCCTATTATGTCGGGTACGATAACCCCAAAAACTTCTCCCGTGCGTTCAAAGCGTATTATGGGCAGAGCCCATCGGAATACCGCAAATCCCGCCTGGATGGTGCCGCGCTATGAAGGGAATGAAGCGGAAGTTCTTTTTGAAGCGCATGTGGAACTTTGTGGTGGTCATGCTGATCCCGGCGCTGCTGCTGGTGGCCGTTACCACCTACATGACCTTTGTGACCCAGATGCACCGTATGACGCAGGACAATGAGCGCGGTATTGAGGCTGTGCGCTCCAACATCTCGCTGGTGCTGGATTCGGTCCTGGCGCAGAACAGCTACATGACCGGCATGACCCGCACCAACATGGTGCTGAACAAAGCTCTGAAAAGGGAAAGCCTTTCTTACACCGATGCCATCTACCTGCGCAGCCTGGTATCCTCACTGAACAGCATGACCAACGCGTATGATTACGTGGATTCGGTTCTGATCTATATGGATGGGTACGACCGTGCGCTGACGTCCAGCGGGCTGGTCAACCTTTCGGCGGATGATTACAGCGGCTGGTACAGCGTGTATTCCTCTATGTCGGATACCGAGCGCACCTGCATTGCCCCGGTGGTGGTGAACGCAGGCAAAGCCAGCGAGAGAAGGCAGCTGGTAGTGTGCGCCCGGATGATGACGATGGAAGGCTGTGTGGCCGTTACCCTGAACATCAGCCACTTGCAGGAAATGATTGCCGTGCTGCGCCCGTCCGATAACCAGCACCTGTACCTGGTTGACGGCAGCGGCCGCCTGCTGGCAAAGGCAGGGGACGCAGGCGCGACGGAAGAGCTGCAAAACCTGATGGGCAAAACGCTGAGCGGGGCAGGGAACACGGCGGAACAGGAGCACGAGTTCTGGATCAAGCTGGATGACCGGGACTGCCTGTTGAACTGGCAAAGCTACCAGAACCCGGATTTCTACATCGTATCTACCATTGACCGGGCCATGATCCTGGAAAAACTGGGCGAACGGTTGATGCCGCTGCTGCTGATGGCGGTTGTGGCGCTGTACGCCATTGTGTTTTTGGCATACGTCAACACCAAGCGCAGCTTTGATGAGATCAACCTGATGCTGCAGATGTTTGAGGATGCCGAGGCGGGCCGCACCATCCAGCGCCCCCAGCGCAAGGTAAATGATGAATATGACGTTATCATGAACAACATCCTGATGATGTTTTTGAACAACACCTACCTGAACATCCAGCTGAAAGAAAAGCAGTACCGCCAGCAGAACGCCGAGCTGACCGCCCTGCAGTTGCAGATCAACCCCCACTTTTTGTACAACACCCTGCAAACGCTGGATATGGAAGCCCGCAAGCTGAACGATGATGGGCGCATCAGCGCGGTGGTGGGGTATGTATCGGATATCCTAAAGTATTCGCTGACCAACCCGCAAAAGAGCGTCAGCCTGCGGGAAGAGCTGGACTACCTTAAAAAATATGTGGAAGTGCAGCACTACCGCTTTGGGGACCGCTTTATTATTTATTATGAAGTGGACGACGATGTGATGGACGCCGAGGTATTCCGCCTGATGCTGCAGCCCGTGGTAGAAAACAGCCTGCTGCACGCCCTGCGCGGCAACGAGCGCGGTTACATGAAGGTGCGCGCCCGCCGCATTGGCGATAAGGTGAACCTGCGTGTGATCGATAACGGCGACGGCATGACAAGGGAAGAGCTGGAAGCGCTGCGCAAACGCATTGCGAACCGCAACAGCCGCAGTATTGGGCTGACCAACCTGGACCGCCGCCTGCGCCTGCGCTACCCGGAGGAAACGGGGCTGCGCATCTGTTCCATAAAAAACCTTGGCACCAGCGTGTCGTTTTGCATCCCGTACAAAAAATATACCCCGGATGCCCCGCAAACGGGTAAAACAGAATAATAAAATGCCGGGCAGGTATCTTAAATTGCGCCAAAACGCAAGAGATGATACCTGCCCGGCGTTTTGTGTCAAATGATGAATCCTTTTCGCAAGCGTGAGTCCTTTTATAAATCTGCCAAACAAATTATAATAAAACCATGATAAGGCTCGACGAAAAGGGCCGATTTAGAAGGAGGAAAACAATATGAAAAAGCAACTTATGGCCGGTATGATGGCCGCCAGCATGGCATTGTCTCTGGCCGCATGCGGCGGCAGTGCTGCCAGCAGCGCAGCCCCGGCAGCCGACAGCACCAGCGGCGCTGCCTCTACCAGCACCGCAGCTTCCACTTCCAGCGATGAACAGGTGACTTTGCGCTTTGCCTGGTGGGGCGGCGATGAGCGCGCCAACGCTACCATGGAAGTCATCAACAAGTTCATGGAAGAAAACCCCAACATCAAGATCGAAGCCGAGTATGGCTCTTCTGACGGCTACCATGATAAGCTGGCAACCCAGCTGGCATCCGGCACCGCCGCCGACATCGTGCAGATTGACCCCGAAACGATGCCCGCTTTTGTTTCCACCGGCGATTACTTCCTGGATTACAAGGACTACGACTTTGATCTTTCCAACTTTGACCCCAACTACATTGGCCTGCGCGTGAATGGTAACTTTGACGGCAAGCAGCTGGGCCTGCCCACCGGCATTGCCGGCCCGGCACTGGTTGTGAACGAAGAGCTGGCTGAAAAGTACGGCATCGACTTCAACACCCAGTACACCTGGGATCAGTTCATTGAATGGGGCAAACAGGTCCATGAAGCAGACCCCGATACCTACCTGCTGTGCACCAACAAAGAGTATGTGACCAACCTGGTGTTCTTTACCTACATGAAGCAGCTGACCGGCAAGACCATCTTTGACGCTGACTCCAAAGCGTTCAATTATACCGAGGAAGATATCCAGAACTGCCTGGATCTCGTCAAGAGCCTGTACGACAACAATGTCTGCGCACCGGCTTCCTACTCTTCCGCTTACAGCAACGACGACCTGCAGTCTGACCCCAATTGGATCGCTGGCAAGTACGTCTGCACCTTCGCTTACATCTCCACCATCAATGTTATGACCGCCGCCAATGAGGGCGCAACCTATGGCACCGGCTACCTGCCCCTGCTGGACGGCGCTAAGGACAACGGCTGGGCTTGCAACTGCCCGCAGGTCCTGGCAGTTACCTCCACCTGCAAGGCTCCGGAAGCAGCCATGAAGTTCCTGGATTACTTCTTTAACAGCGATGACGCCGAAAGCACCCTGGCCTGCGTGCGCAGTGTTCCCCCGACGGAAAAGGCCCGTGAAATCTGCGAAAAAGACGGTACCCTGGACCCGAACATGATGACCGCCGCCAACATTGCCAGCGGCTACAGCGGCCTGACCAACGACAAGTACTCCTCCGCACCGGAATCCAAGCAGATCATTGCTGATACCATCGAGGCTGTCGGTTACGGCACCACCGACCCCGCAAGCGCTGCATCCGATATGTACAATCAGCTCTCCAGCTACATCAGCGCCCAGTAAACCTCAGCGAACATCAAAAACGGGTGTCTCCCACCGAGGCATCCGTTTTATTAAAGTGTACCTGAAAAGTCGAAAATATAGTCTATTTCTACAAACACAGCCGGATTTGGCGTTAAAAAGCCTTGGAATCCACAAAGGATTCCTGCGGCTCTTTGCCTTAAATCCTGCTTGTGTTTGCGAAATATCCGTCATTTTCTTTGTTTTCAGCTACACCAGTAAAAAGGCGGATTTTTTCCAAAGAGGTGTGATCCTATGACAAAACAAACCAAAATCAAGCACTATACCAAGCGCGATTACGCGGCGTTTGCTTATCTGGCCCCGTGGATCATCGGTATGCTGGTCCTGCAGCTGTACCCGTTTTTAAGCTCGCTGGTTTACTCGTTCTGCAACTACAAAATCACCGGCACCCCCTCGTTCACCGGCCTGAGCAACTACATCCAGTTGTTCACCATGGATAATGAGTTTTGGAACTCCTTGAAAGTTACCCTGGCCTACACGCTGTACACCGTGCCCGGCAAGCTGGTTATGGCATTGGCTGTTGCGGTGTTCCTCAACCGTGACATCAAAGGCATCAACCTCATCCGTACTTTGTACTACATTCCGTCCCTGTTCGGCGGCAGCGTTGCTGTTGCTCTGCTGTGGAAGATCATGTTCATGGATAACGGCGTTATCAACGCCATCCTGACCACCCTGCACCTGCCCAACGTACAGTGGCTGGGCGACCCCAATCAAGCCCTGCGCACCATCTGCATGATGGAGATCTGGCAGTTTGGTTCTTCCATGGTCATGTTCCTGGCCGCGCTGAAAAACGTTCCGGCAGATTTGTACGAAGCTGCCGAGATTGACGGCGCAAGCAAGGTCAAGATGTTCTTCAGCATCACCGTTCCGCAAATCACCCCCATCATCTTCTTCAACCTTATCATGCAGACCATTCAGGCTTTGCAGAACTTCACCTCTGCCTTTGTCATCACCGATGGCGGCCCCATGAAGGCTACCTATGTGCTGGGCATGAAACTGTATAAGGAAGGCTTCTCCTACTTCAAGATGGGTTACGCCAGCGCCATTTCCTGGATCATCTTTATTGTGATCATGCTGATCACTCTGGTGCTGTTCGCAACCTCCAAGTGGTGGGTCTTCTATGGCGACGAAAGCTGAGAAAGGGCGCGTGAGCATTATGACAAAACAACAAAAAAAGACCCTGAACCTGGTGCTGACCTATCTGGTCATCATCCTGATTGGCTGCGTGCTGCTGTTCCCCATTGCATGGATGATTTCGGCCGCGTTCAAAACCAACGATGAAATTTTTGGCTCCATTGCATTGCTGCCCAAAAGCTTCAGCTTCCAGAACTTTATTGACGGCTGGAAAAGCGCCGGTATTTATACCTATGCAACCTATTTCATCAACTCCTTCATCATGGTCATCCCCACCACGCTGCTGACCATCGCTTCCAGTGCGCTGGTTGCCTATGGCTTTGCACGGTTCAACTTCCCGTTCAAAAAGCAGCTGTTTGCCATCCTGATCGCCACCCTGATGCTTCCCAACTCGGTCATCATCATCCCGCGTTACGTTCTGTTCAACAAGTTCGGCTGGGTCGATTCCTACATGCCATTCTGGGTGCCCGCCCTGCTGGCCTGTTACCCATTCTTCATCTATCAGCTCATCCAGTTCATGCGCGGCATCCCCCGCGATCTGGACGAATCCGCCTGCATTGATGGCTGTGGCACCTTCCGCATCTTCTGGCAGATCCTGCTGCCGCTGATGAAGCCGGCCCTCTTCTCCGCTGGCCTGTTCCAGTTCCTGTGGACCTATAACGATTACTTCAACTCCTTGATCTTCATCAACTCGGTCAAAAAATACACCATCTCGCTGGCGCTGCGCCTTTCCGTTGACGCGGAAAGTGTTGTGGTGTGGGGCCGCGTTATGGCCATGGCCTGCGTGGCGGTTCTGCCGCTGGTTCTCCTCTTCTTTGCCGCACAGAAATATTTTGTGGAAGGCATTGCAACCTCCGGCCTGAAAGGCTGATTTTCGTTTTCCTCTTTTTTGTTTGTTCCTCCTAAAAATCATTGACCCGTTGCGGGCCGGCACTGCCCGGCCCGCATTTTTTGTTGAGGTATCATAATGAAACTGGATCTGAATTCCCAAACATTAAACGTCAGCTTTGCCTGCCGGATCGAGGATGCCTGGGTGCCGGTGCCGGAAACTGCCTGCACACAGTCCGGCTTTGACTGGACGCTGAACGGTGCGCATTACAGTGCGCAGTTCACCCCCGCTGGCGATACGCTGTGCTACACCCTGCAAATGGATGCGCCCAACCCCACCCAGCTGCGCATGTGGCTGGCTGTGCCGGGGCAGAGCGATTATTTCCATGTGATCCCCTGCAATATTTACGGCGATAACCACGCCGCGGAAGCCAAACCCGGCGAATTTCCATTGCTGACGAAGGACCACCACGAGGTGGCGTTCTGTGCGCCGCTGTGGGAATTCCGTGCGGACCGCGCCGCCATGCCGCTCGCCGCCCTCTGCTGGGACGGCGGAGTGGCCGCCGCTGCGGTGGAACCCTACAGCGAAAGCGAGGCCGGGATCATCCGCAACGGTGTGTTTGCCGCTTTGCCGGATGCGTTCGGCATCAGCCTGGGGTACACCAACGACCCCACCACCTTCAAAAACCGCTCCACCCCGGCGCCGTCCACCCGCAGCATGGCCTGCAAGGCGCAGACCAGCGGCAGGATCTACCTGCACAGCGGCCCGCGAACCGAGCTGCATGAGATCATCCGGCAGGAATACGCCCGCCACCAGGACCGCGCCGTCCCCCGCAATACCCTGCGCCAGGCCGTGCAGGGTATGCTGGATACCTTTGCCTACCAGAACTTTGACGCGGCGGCGGGGGAGTATACCAACCGCTGCTGCCGCCCGCCCAGGGAGACCGAGATGCGCCCCTGGCGGCTGGTGACGGAGATCGGCTGGACGGGTGGCGGCGTGCTGGCCTATCCGCTGGTGCTCTGCCGCGATGCCCTTGGCGCGGATGCCGAAGCGCCGCTGGCCGCGGCCATGAGTGGCGAACAGCTGTTTGACCGCATTGCCGATGCGTATAACGAAAATTCCGGCCTGCTGAACGACCTGATGGCCCCCAATGCCGCGGGCAGCCAGGTGAACGGCTGGTGGACCGGGTACGGCCTGGTCAAAGACTGCCACTGTGCCTATACAGTGGGCAGCGCCGTCCACTACCTGACCAAAACGATGGATTATCTGCACCAAAACGGCAAACCCTGCCCGGCCAAATGGATGGATACAGCCCAAAAGGTGCTGCATACCGTCATGGATCTGCAGCGCGCAGACGGCGCTTTCGGCTATACTTACTCCACCCAGGAACGCAAAGTGCTGGATTGGAGCGGCTTTGCGGGCTGCTGGTTTGCCCCGGCGCTGGTTTACCTCTACCGCCTGACCGGCGAAGAACGCTGCCTGCACTCCGCCGAAAAAGCGCTGGATTACTACCATACCTTTGTCAAGGACCTGAACTGTTACGGTACCCCCATGGACACCTGGAAAGCCGTGGATGAGGAGGGCAACCTGGCCTTCATGCGCGGCAGCCGCCTGCTGTATGAGCAGACCGGCAAGGCCGAATTCCTGCAATATATGAAAGACAGCGCCGGGTACGAGTTCCTGTGGCGCTATGGCTACAAGACCTACCCGGAGCACACCCCGCTGAACCAGGGGTGGTCCGCCTGCGGCGGCGCCGTTACCTCGGTTTCCAACCCGCATATCCACCCCATGGGGGTTATTATTGACACTGACCTGCGCTATCTGGCACGGGTGACGGGTGACAGCTATTACGCCAGCCGCGCGGCGGATTCTGCCGCCTGGATGCTGCAATGCCTGGAACTGTACCCCGCAGCCACCGGCTATGGCCGTTACGGCATTTTGTCGGAACGCTGGTGCCCCAGCGATGGGCTGGATGTGGAGCGCTTCAGTGATGGCAGACCGTTCAGCAGCTGGTTCAGCCACAATCTGTGGGCTTCCGCCTGCGTGCTGGAAGCTGCATGTGAGCTGTTGCTGGAAATCGAACACAAGAAAGGATAAAAGCAATGGACCGTTATGTGACCGATATCAAAAATGGCTGCTACCAGAACCCGGTGCTGCCCATGGATTTCAGTGACCCCGACGCCATCCGCGTGGGGGAGGACTATTACCTGATCTCTTCCAGCTTTACCTACCTGCCCGGCGTGCCGGTGCTGCACAGCAAGGATCTTGTCCACTGGGAGCGCATCGGCAACTGCGTGGAGCGTCTGCCGTTTGACCGCTATGCCCAGCCCGCCCATGGCTGCGGCACCTGGGCCCCGGCGCTGCGCTACCATGCGGGCAGGTTCTATGCATTCATTCCCCTGCCGGACGAGGGCATTTTTTACACCGAAGCCACCGACCCCGCCGGCCCCTGGAGTGCGCTGCACTGCGTAAAATCCGCCAGCGGGTGGATCGATCCCTGCCCCCTGTGGGACGATGACGGCAGCGTGTATATGGCCCACGCCTTTGCCAAAAGCCGCTGCGGCATTAAGCACAAGATCCAGCTTTCCCGCCTGGATCCCGAAACGCTGGAAGTGGTGGAGGACGGCCCCATCGTGTTTGATGGCACCCTGAGCCAGCCCACCGCCGAAGGCCCCAAAATGTACAAGCGCAACGGCTGGTATTACATCTTTATCCCGGCAGGCGGTGTGGAATACGGCTGGCAGACCGTGCTGCGCGCCCGCAATGTGTACGGCCCGTATGAGGAAAAAATCGTCATGCACCAGGGGGCCAGCTCCATCAACGGCCCCCACCAGGGCGCGTGGGTCACAGCGCCGGACGGCAGCGATTGGTTCCTGCATTTCCAGGACCGGTTTGAACTGGGCCGCGTGGTACACCTGCAGCCTATGTGCTGGCACAGCGATTGGCCGTTCATCGGCCTGGAACAAAACGGCGATGGCATCGGCGAGCCGGTGACCGAGTGGGACTGCCCCAAAGGCGAAGCTGGTCCCGGCCTGCAAATAGGGGACAGCTTTACAAACGGCAAGCCCGGCCTGCAATGGCAATGGCAGGCCAACCCCCAGCCCGAAGCCTGGCTGCGCCCGGTGGCGGGGGATGCACTGCATCTGGTCTGCGGGGCCAGCGGAAGTTTGTGGCGGCAGCCCAATGTGCTCAGTCAGATGCTGCCTGCAGCGGATTTTACCGCAAACGTTACCCTTGGCCTGGCCGGGTGCGGCGCCGGAGCTAAAGTAGGGCTTAGCGTGATGGGGCAGAAATATTCCGCCATTGAGCTCTGCCGCACCGCGCAGGGCTGCACCGTGCAGTTGGTACAGGGCATGGTGAAAGACCTTGCCCCCACCGGCGATGCAGAAGAAACGATCCTTGCCGAAAAAATGGTTGACACGGATGAAATAACCGTTACAATGAAAATAACGGCTGCCAAGCAGGTGCAGTATGCCCTGCTGGCAGCAGATGGCACCGCAGTGCCGCTGGGGGGAGCCCAACCCGTTGCCAAGGCAACCTGGACCGGCGCGCGCCTGGCCCTGTACGCCCGCGGCGGCACCAAAGAGGATACTGCCTGCATCAAGCAGCTGAACATTACATTTTAGCCGGGCTTTTGGCGGCAGAACACCGCAGATGCCCGCGGCAAAAAGGAGAGCAAACTGGCAATGGCAAGTGTTACCATCCGGCTGAACAGCATTGGTGAAGTGAAAGAGTTTAACCGCATTGCGGCCACTGTGCCCGGAGATGTGGACCTGCATTCCGGGCGCTACTGCGTGGATGCAAAATCCATCATGGGTATTTTTGCCCTGAACCTGGCGCGCGAACTGACGGTGGACAGCCCAACCCTGAGCGAGGAAGAACTGCACAAAAAGTTTGCGGCCTTTTTGGCGGGCTAAGGCGTATCTGAAAACCAAGAAAATGACGGATACTTCGCAAACACAAGCAGGATGTAAGGCTTTTTAATATAAAATCCGGCTGTGTTTGTAGAAATAGACGATATTTTTGACTTTTCAGATACACCCTAACATAAAACAGGGCGGTTCACACAGAGCCGCCCCTTTTTTGTGTAGAAGATGCGCGACACTTTAGGCAATACCGCATAATTCTAAGTGCCGATACGGCGAGCGAGGTGCGGCA
>OLPL01000149.1_pt1 | contig 54397 bp, 79 predicted proteins | sample 1673211 | NCBI WGS metagenome assembly OLPL01 (sample SAMEA3136766, study PRJEB25190) | human gut metagenome | reverse complement strand
GTAGAGCACTTGACTTTTAATCAAGTTGTCCGGGGTTCGAATCCCCGCACGCTCACTGAATGGAATCCCCACAAACCCTTGAAAACATTGGGTTTGTGGGGATTTTTCGTATCACACAAAACACGAGTTATTTGCTTCTATTTGCTTTTCTTAATGTCTCAAAAGTGTCTCATTGAATTCAAGATGTCTCAAAAGTGTCTCAGAATACCACGGAAGCGTATTAAATAATTCAGAAGCGTATCAAAAAAAGAGTATGAGATAAAAACCCCACACTCTTAAAAATTAATCGCATCATTCACAGCACACTCTACATCTTCACGTTCTGCCAGAATATGTGAGTACACATTCATAACCATAGCCTCTGTATCACCAAGGAGCTGTGCAATCCTTTTAATAGATACACGAGGAATCTGATAGCATAAGGATGAACAATAGTTGTGCCGAAACACATGCCCGGTCAATCCAACGATATCCTCTTTACACGCAGCCTGCATCGATTCCACAATTCTCTTCCACATTTTATCATAAGCGCTTTTGGTAAGAGGCTTCTTATCGCGCATAGTAACAAATAGCTGAGTCCGGCCGGAATGCTTAACACTCTCTACATAGCCCTGGACCACGGGGAGAATCTTGGAAGGTATTGGAATGGTACGAATTCCATTAGAGCTCTTCGGATCCTTAACACCGGGAGTATTTGTAATATACTCATAGGCTTTGCTGACGGAAACTTCACGCTTTTTAAAATTAAAGTCAAATATCGTAAGTGCCACGCATTCCTCACGTCTCAATCCACATCCATATATCAGATACACATAAGCCTGATCAGAATCATATTTATAAGTCGCATCAAAGACGGCTTTCTTCTCAGCTGGAGTCAGAGGACGCTTTTCACTCGGCTTATATTTTATCTTGTCGGTATTCCTAAGAATATCATCAGCCACATTAGCAGCCAGGAGCTTGTCAGACACTGCAGATTTTAGGACAGCAGAAAAGGTCAATAAAATCTGCTGTTGAGTGCGCCTCTTATCCTCTGCATTTGCTAATAAAGTTTCAATGTGGATACGCTCCACATCTTTTAGCTTTAGCGCATTAAGAGCCGTGAAGTGCTTTTCGATAATATTCTCATACATGCGCTTGGTATTATTGGAGCACCTGGACTTATACACATTCAGCCAGCTTCGGGAGTAGTCTATGAACAATATATCCGTATTCCTCACATAGTTCCTGGATTCAATCTGAGCTTTCATAGCCGCAACCTGACGTTCCAGATCCCGGCTGCTTTTATCACTCCTGAGTGATACACGATGCTTACTGCCGTTAGCGTTGTACGTCCCATCCCAAACCTTAGTCTGATAATATCCATCTGCACCGAGTTTATATTTTTTACTAGCCATAACACCAACCTCCTAAAAATGAGTATAAAAAATACACCTATACGGTGCCGTGGATTTGTGATACAATATTCTTGTCAGGGAGTATTGTATCGTGCACAGCACGTATAGTATTCATCAACCGTCCTTGTTACCAGCAGGGGCGGTTTTGCTTTATAATGATTCTTTGTAAAAAGATAAAGTAATCAAAACATTACCATCTTCAGTTAATCCTTCGTATTTAGCAAGGATATATCGCCCAGGACGCATATAGTCATGAATCATATCTTGAAGACGTCCAATGTGAATATATCCAATATTAGTATTATTCCAAAGAAAATAGATGGCACGCGAATCATAAGTATTCGAAGGTTCTGTTCGAAAACCGAGTTGCGCACCGAATGGAACAGTAAAATTAAAAGAATGCATAGTGTACAATTCAACACGGTTATAGCTATAAGATAGCTTGTAAACTCGGCTGTCGATAGTCAGGATTTCTTCAACGGTTGGTACAGGTTGAACAGGTGGTTTGAAATCATACAAAGATGCGCAGGCGCGGTAAATATCTATAAACCAGCCGATTCCGAACAAACCAAAAGTCAAAGTATACAAAACACCAAGTCCGGTTTGATGATTCAAGTATCTGTGCAAACCAAACCAACCGCCTAAAATAGTAATTAAAATTCGCATAGATTTTCTTTTCATAAAGTGCCTCTCTTTCCTAGAAGTTTAAGTAAGTATATATATAAACGCTATGGGCGAATATACCAATAATTCCCATGATACTTATTAAGGCCTATCATATATAATGCAATTATGAAAGTATTACTGGGACAAATTATGTATGACAAAAATCTTTCTGTGCGCCAGGTATCTATCATGACTGGAGTGTCCAAATCCACAATAAACAGAATCGTTAATGGACAAGTATCTCCAACCTTAGATACTGTTGAGCAGCTTGCAAAAGGTCTTCATCTGAAAGTTACGGACCTTTTCAAATCCGATATTCAATAAGTGTCCCACATCTGGGACGATTCCAACCATTTCCAACAGTTTCCTATAACTCATGTGTCTTTATTAATAGAAGAACACATAAAAGATAAAATAGAACAAATGTTCGAAAAACCATTGAAAACAAAATCTAATAGTGATAAGATTCAATCAAGGAATTTCGGATGTATGCTCTAAGAGGAGGTACGCAGTATGGACAAAGAAACATGTAAGAAGCACATTATTGAAATGATCGAAAAAATTGACGACATTTCACAATTAAAGAGAATTTATGCCTATGTACATAGATTCTTTATCCAAAGAACGGGTGAATAACCTGTTCTTTTTTTAGGTAAATACACTTTGGAAGTAATCCTTGATTACACGCCGTTGTTCTTGAGAAAGTGACAAGTATTTTTCCAACATTTTTCTATCAATATCATCAAGCTCATATTCTTCAGCAATTTCATCGATAACAGATTCAGGAGTATCAACAAATGGATCTCCATCACCATTGACCAACCAATAGTAATTAACATGAAAAGTTCTGCAAATAGATAACAGTATTGGTTCTGATACTTTTCTATCGCCATTTTCATAACGAGAGACGGCGGCGCGTGTAACACCTATTTTATTGCCGAATTCTTCTTGACTTAATTTCAGATACACAGTTCTAAGCGTTAATAATCGTTCATTCAATTTTATTCTCACCACCTTTAATGTGAGTATATCGCAATAACGTACCGATGTCAACAAAAAAGAAAAAATATGTTGACATATGTGACAATGGAACATATAATGATACCAACGGAACACAAGAAAGGAGGAAAACAAATGGAGGACAAAGGGAAAATGCAAATCAATGAAATAAGAGAAGATGCAGCAGAATTTGCAGAAATTTTGGTAAAAGTACCAAAAACAAGAAAAAAAGATGCGGAAATATTTTTAAAAGGATTTGCTGCATGTGCATCTATTAAAGAAGATAAGAGCGCATAAGGAGGTAAGGAAGATGGAATATCCAAGAAAAATCATGTCCGCAAATGCACTTGTAAAAGAGTGCGGATTTACCCGGACGTATATTGAAAATGCAATAGCAGCACCGGACCAGACTTTTGCCGAAAAAACAAATGTCTACAAGAGTAGTCGGTATCAGATCGACACTGACGAGTTCGAAAAATGGAGACAAAAGCATATTGCAATGCAGAAAAAGGCAAGACGACAGAGAGCGGGGGTTATGTGATGGAAGGGATAAGAGCACACAAACGAAAGATATTGATTTGTAAGACAGTAAGAGCAGTCACGGAGACGGTCGGAGTCATCGGAATGGCAGCCACCTGGATAGGTGTAAGCCATATGACAAACTGCAGTCCAGCATTGCTTCCGGGAGCTACTAGAATCGTGGCCGGACTGGTCATTGTAACAGCAGCTTACATAGTCAACAAGGCGGTCAGGTATGCAAAATAAAAAAAGAAAAAGGAACTTGCGTCAACAAATTCCTTTTTCGCCCTTCCAATCCCACTGGAAGTTCAGCTAACTAAAAACAATTATAGTATAGCCGAACGGGGCGGAAAAGTCAAGGAAACACGGGGATTTCGCCCCGTTTTCCAATCTCGATAAAGATATTAAAGATAGGACAAAACCATGGCTATAAAGAGAAAGGAATACCGTTTCAGAAAGGGAGATATCCTGGACATAGAAGAATACCATGACGGGAAGTATGGAGATCCTGGAGGGAAGCGGTTAAAAAGAAGAAAAGCAACACCGGAAGATATGATCCGGGTAAATAAATGGAATAAAGAGAAGAGATGCCGTCAGAGGTTATTGTGTTATTTCTCACCGGGAGACCTATTACTCACCTGGACATACCGGGTGGAGGCAAGACCACCAGATATGGAGTCGGCCCTGAAGGATTTTCAGGCAGCACTTCGGAAGGTACGAAGGGAATACAAGAAAAGAGGGAAGTCCTTATTCTGGATTCGTAACATAGAGCGCGGAACAAAGGGAGCCTGGCACATCCACTTGGTCGTGAATGAAATAGGAGATTCAGCCAGCATCATGGAAAAGGCATGGACCAAGGGAGGCACTTGGCTGACAGAAATCAAGAAATCGAAATTCTATGATGAAGATTTCACCAGTCTTGCCAGTTATATCACAAAAGACGAACATTCCGCAGAGACAAAAGCCGACGGCACATCGGGAAAACCAAGACTCCGGGAAGCCAGTTACAACACTTCCAAGAATATGCCACTACCAGAGCCTCATGTGGACAAGCTTGTAAGGTGGAAGAAAGAAGTCAAACCAAAGAAAGGCTATTACATAGCACGCATCTGGGAGGGCATAAACCCGAAAACAGGCTACAAATACCGAAGAGTCACGCAAATACGATTGAACAGGAGGATTTAAAGTGAAAGTTGAAGTGAATGAGACGCTCTTGAAAGAGTTTGGGCGCGTATATAACGCCTGGAACAAGGAACATGACATGGAGCCGGTGCTGGACACCAGAGCATTGGCAGATATGGCAATCGCAAAAGCGGTCATGGTCATGAGAGACCGCATCGAAGCAGATACGGAAAGAAAAAAATACATGGTGGACCGCTATCGTGTAGAAGAATATTGCAATGTATACAACAAGAAGATTGAGCTGGAAGGAAAACCGGACATTTTAAAGTTTGAACCGTGTGAAGAGTTTGCAAATCACGCTATTTTAGTCGCAACAGAGCTTACAAGAGACAAGGTGAGAGAACTGGAGGAACAGGCATGTACAAAGTAGATATTTATCTCGCCCAAAGCACTGCCAGCCTTAGTAAAGACGAAAGGTGGCACGGTTACGTGGTCGCCTGCATCAAGAACGGCGAGGAAAAAACTGTAAACGGATTCGGGCATATATTCGGTACATATCACGAGGCGACATTAAGGTCACTGTCTGACGCACTGGACAGGCTTAATCAGAGCTGTGAAGTCCACATACACACAGAAGATCGTTTCGTCCTGAACATGCTTGGCACCAAGTTAGAAAAATGGGCGGGCAATAACTATCTGAACGCCAAGGGCGAGCCGATCAAGCACGCAGAGTTATGGGAAGAGGTCTATGTGCGTACAAGAGGGCAGTTAATTGTAGCAGAAGAAGGAAGACACAGCTATAGCGAATGGCTGGACACGGAAATGAAAAGGAGAGAAAGATTAATTCATGACGCGGCGAGTTACGGGATTGAAATGGCAAAGGAGGATAAGGAGAATGACTGATAAGAAAATCCTTGATGTGACGTGCGGTTCAAGGACAATCTGGTTTAATAAGCATAATCCGGCAGCCATCTATTGTGATATTCGGAAGGAAGAACTGACAGGTATCTGGAAGACGGAGTCCGGACAGTCAGAACGAACATGCATCGTGGATCCTGATATCCAATGTGATTTCACGAATCTGCCATTTGCAGATAATACTTTTGCACTGGTCGTATTTGATCCACCACATCTTAGATATGCCGGTGAAACTGGATGGTTGGTTAAGAAGTACGGGAAACTGGACAAACACTGGCCGGAAATGCTACATGATGGATTCCAGGAATGTATGAGAGTTCTGAAAGAAGATGGAGTACTGATTTTCAAGTGGGCGGAGACGGATATTCCGGCTCAGAAAGTATGGAAAGCAATTGGACAGAAGCCGTTATTTGGACATCACAGTGGGAAGCGTTCAAACACATTTTGGGCGTGTTACATGAAAGGAATATAAATGGGATTAGACGTTTTTGAAAATTATGAATGTGATGGTCAGATAGAAATATCTAACCTGAAAGGAGAAAGAATGGACAAATTAATATACATACCGGCTGATCAGATACATGAGCATCCGGATAACCCAAGAAAAGAATTAGGAGACCTTACAGAGCTTGCCGAGTCCATCAGACAAAATGGCATTATGCAGAATTTAACCGTCATTCCGGGCTACTGGGACAATAAGAGAGGATTCCACGAGGAAGAATATACGCTTCTGATCGGTCACCGACGTTATTCCGCAGGGAAGATGGCAGCAGTCACAGAGTATCCTTGCCGTATTATTACCGGTATGAGCTACAAGGAACAGGTTGGAACCATGCTTACCGAGAATATGCAGCGCGTAGACCTTACGATTCCGGAGCAGGCAGAAGGCTTCCAGATGATGCTAGATCTTGGAGACACTGTGGAAGACATTGCAAATAAGACCGGATTCAGTGAGAGCACAGTCCGCCATAGAGTTAACATTGCCAAGCTGGACAAATCCACCCTGAAAGAAAAGAACGATGATGAGGGATTCCAGTTAACATTAAAAGACCTGTATGAATTGGAAAAAATAAAATCAGTAGAGAAGAGAAACGAAATCTTAAGAGCTTCCTACAGCTCCACGGACTTGGCGGCACGCGCCAGAAGCGCAGTAGCAGACGAAAAGAGAAAAGCAAAAGAGACAGCGATTATAGAAAAGCTGGAGGAAGCAGGCATCAAGAAAGCTCCAAAGGAAGTAGAAAACGGCATCTGGACAGGATCATGGAAGGAAGTGGCTGGATGCGACCTAAACAAAGATGACGATATTGAAATTCCAGATACAGAAGGGAAATATTGGATAACTCAATATCAGCGTATCAGAATTGTGGAAAAAGTTATAAAAAAGCAGACAAGAGCAGAAGAACGAAGAGAAAAGGAAGAAAAAGAACGAAAAGCCAGAAAAAAAGAACTTAAGGAAATCACAAGAGTGAGCACAGAAAGGCGTAAACAATTAATTCTGGACATTATTGCCGGGAAAGCGGCAAAACCGAACGAAGAGTTGGTAAAGAACATGTGCTGGGTACTACTGGTAGAGATGGGAGGGGTATACAAAAGCAATTTTACAATCTTTTTCGCTGAAAAGTACGATTGGCAGTGTAACGATGAAGAAAAGGCAGAAGCGAATGAAAAAATACAAAAACTAAGCATCATGGAGCAGATGCTCATATTATTACACATGAGAATGAGCGAGAAAGAGCCGTGGGATTACAACCTTAGATATAACAAGGAAGATGGAGGAATCCTCTTAGAGTGCTACAGAGTATTTAAGATGTTCGGATGGTTCTTCGACACCGAGCAAGAGGAACAGGTACTGGACGGAACGCACGAATACTACAGAAAGGACGAGGATAATGACTGATGGCTTGATGTTCCCAAAAACAATGGGAATGAAAAAGAAAAAAAGGCAGAAGCATCCAAAACCGATCGTAGCAACAGAACCGGGAATCTGTTATTTGTGCGCAAGAGAAGAAGGAAACTATACATACCAGTGTACGGAATGCCATCATGTAGTGTTTGGAGGCGGCGGAAGGAAGCGTAGCGAAGGAGCTGGAATAAAAGTCTACCTATGCAGAAGACACCACAAGGAAGGCAAAGACGCTGTACACAATTGCCGTGCAACCCGTGAAAGATTATGCGCCTATCTACAGGAGGCATACGAACAGGATCACACACGAGAGGAGTGGATGAATATTGCCTACAAAAATTACCTCTAGCCTTAGGAAAGACGAAAGCTCACGGGATTTCTACAAGGGCGAATATGTGAAGTGCATTCTGATGGGAGAAGAGAAAGAACGCATGGGAATTGTGTTCGAAAAAGAATACCTGGCAGATACCGTCACAGTATGGCTGGAAGATACGGGAGAATTTGCAGTACTACCAACGAAAAGAGTAAGAAAATTACAGCACCAATAGTGTATCACAGTCACTATCAACCATAGATTCCCTCCGGCCGGTGGAGCCGGAGGAGAAAGGAGACACATGAACAAAATATATGCCGTAGATTTCGACGGCACATTAAATACAGCAGAATATCCGGAACTGGGAGAACCCAATACAGAACTATTCCAGTTCCTGATCAAACGGCAGCAGTCCGGAGATAAGATCATTCTCTGGACATGCAGAGTAGGAAAACTCCTGCAAGAAGCAGTTATCTACTGCAGAGCAAACGGATTGGAGTTTGATGCAATCAATGATAATATTCCAGAAAATAAGAACAAATACAAGAACAACTGTCGGAAGGTCTATGCAGATTATTATATCGACGACCGGAACAAGATGATTGTAGCAAGGAGGCGCAGAAAGAAATGTGGACCATTAAATCGGACGAATGTCTGGAATTATATCAAGAAGACGAAAAAATCGCAGCATTGATCTGGGATGAAGTGGAGCTGTGCTGGGGGTTATGGTATCGAATAAGCATATTTCCAAGGCTTTCATGTATTGGAGAAATGGAAGGCTTCGGTAAGTTAGACATTGAACCGGTACAGATGGCAGCAGTTGAGACCATTATAGATTACTGCAAGAGACAAGCAGATAAATGGGAAGGACGCGCAGAGGATATGGAGGCGATGCTATGAAGTGGATCCGGGAAAGCATGACACAGATTGACCTTGTAGATGGAGGAAAAAAGCTTGCCTATATCGCGTACAAAAACTTCCGGTGGCTTCTCTACGAAGGCGGTGAAGAGTGGGGCATAGATTTGAAAATCTATGAACAACACCAGGTAGAAGTAGCGCAGATGGCAGCAGTTGAGGAACTGATCCGGTACCATGCTGAGAAAGCCAAGTTATTCCGGAAAGTGAGAAAGGAGATGGTTGCATGAAAGAATATGACAAAGAGCTATTAAGGTCCCTGGTAGAACAGGGGCTGACCAATAGAAAGATAGCAGAAAAGATGGGGCTCACCCAGACGCAGGTACAATATAGAATTACGGCAGACGGATTAGTCGGAATTCGAAGAGAGGGTGGAGACCCAACACAGAGAAAGCCGCGGGAACCAAAGCCAAAACCCAAAGAAAAACCAAAAGGCTCGAACGGTGACAGAAAAAAATGCAAGACCTGTAAATGGCGTGCAAGATATCCCGCCAGCTTCTGTAATTACGGAGCATTCCACAAATTTTCCAGAAGTCATTACTGCACCGCTGATAACTGCACCGTCTACGAAAAAGGAAAGCCAATGAAAGAAAAACCACATTAAGGAGGGTACACATGAGCAAATTAACAAAACAAGATATGGAAGAGTTGAGAGAATGCTGCAGTTACGACTGTGAGTATTCTGGAACAGAAGATATTGTGCAGGAAATTACAGCAGAAACACTTGAAGAACTTGGAAGCGACACAAGATGCCCAGACGAAGTAGGACTGGAAGATGATAAATATGAATTTGCCACACTTGACGATTTCTTAAGAATCTTTTGGGACAAGGCAGTCGAGAGAATCTTAAATGTAGTCGAGAGCCAATAGCCTACGGAAATGTGCTATCAAGGAGAAAAAGATGCGAGGATATATAAGTGGAATTGCTGACAGTAGTAGAATAAACTATTGGCCATTATGCAGAGCGGTGTTGGGAACAAACGCATACTATGGAGATGGAACCGTAGTATGTAGCGAATGCGACTTTCATTTTGCAGTTATAGAATGCGAGGAAAAGGAACATGATGAAGGCTTACAGAATCATGAATTAGGCGGTATACGGGAGATTACAGCAGAAATGCTTGAAGCATCAGAAAAGAAAGCACCAGCCATATCTGATTGCTTAGATAAAGCGCTTCAGGACGCAATCGGAAAATAACCTAGTAGAGTAACAATAACATTTCCGGGGTGTTTTGGAAAACCCCGCTTATATAGGGACATACAGGGAAACAAAGGCAAATTACCACGAAAATAAACAAAAACGGACGAAAATACCACAAAAACACCACGGAGCTATCAAAATGCTACCATTAAGCACCCCGGAGCGTTTAAAAAGGTGCTATCAAGGAAAGGAGACAGAAATGGCTTGTAAATATGCGAAGAGAACAGACGAATACCACGGTTGGGAATGCACCATCACAGAAGGAGCATGCATGTTTCTTCTGCCGGACCAGGACACATGTGCAGAGCAGTACGGAGAAGTAGAACACACAGAAAGGTGGAAGAAAGAACATGAGACTGATTGATGCAGATGAATTCATTAAAAAGTTTAGATACGCAGAAGCTGATACAGAAGATGAAAAAATTATGTGTGCTACGGTAAGAAGAATGATCAAAGAACAGCCGACAGCCTATGATGTGAATGGTGTTGCTAATGAGTTGGAAAGGGGAAAGTTCATTGAGAGCGAAACTGTTTTATCAGATGTGCACCAGGGATATAATGCCGGATTGAGCAGAGCTATTGATATTGTGAAAGGAGATAGAAATGGCTTGTAAATATGCAAAAAGAACGGACCATGGTTGGGAATGTACTAACGCGAAGGCGCCATGCAGATATCCTATTCCAGACCGGAGCCTATGCTCAAAAGAATACAAATGGATTAAAGACATAGGAAAGCGGATAGAAGAACATGAGATTGATGCAGAATCATTACTATAGCAAATCAGCGATGGATATTATGAAAGGAGAAAGAGTAGATGGGATATCTTAGAAAAGAAATGGTAATTAATGCATTAAAAGAAGATATGGAAGATACCAAAAAGTGCTATGAAGGATATCAGGAAAAGGAATTAATTGATTTTTGTTATAACTGTATGGAACGCGTAATAGACAGATTACCACAGTATTACCCGGAAAATGTAGTAGAAGAGACAAGATGGATTCCATGCAGCGAGAGGTTGCCGGAGGATAACACGGATGTAATTGTATGCTTTTACAGCGGAACAGTAACAGAGATGAGATATTGGGGAAATGGAATCTTTCAAGGAATCTATAAACATACGACAAAAGTAATTGTTGCCTGGATGCCATTGCCGGAACCGTATAAGGAGGGCGAAGATGAATAATCAACAAGCAATAGATAGATTGGTGAAACATCTTGAATGGGGCTGGTCTGAGGAAACAGTAGATGCTATTGGAATGGGGATACATGCACTGAAAGAAACTCAGTGGATTCCATGCAGTGAAAGATTGCCGAAAATTGGAGAATATGTATTGATATCATGCGAAGGCTTTGACGCTCCAAGCGTCGGAAAATACGAAGAAGACGATATTGGAGAAACATTCTATCTTAGCGAAGACATGCCGTGTGAAGACTTCGGAATGGTCGTAGAAGCATGGAGACCACTTCCAGAACCATATAAGGAGCAAGAAAATGGATAACATAAAAAGAAATGGAGCTGGTTATTATGATCCAACAGCATTCCAAGCCATTAAAAACACGGAGAAGGGAGCAAAAAAAACAATGGAAATATATAGAGGAGACATATTCTACATCAAAAAAATAAATCAGGACACAGGTAGACCGGCGGTTATCGTGTCGAACAACGACATTAACGAAAGCCAGAACATGGTAGAAGTGGTATATCTGGTAGAAAAGCCAAATGAATCACTGCCAACACACGCAAAAGTAAGATGCCATCTACCATCTACGGCGCTATGCGAGCAGGTTGTGAGTGTCAGCAAAGACAGAATTGACGGATTCATACGCACCTGTACGGACGAGGAAATAGAGAAGATTAACAAAGGGTTATCCATATCACTCGGAATCACAGAAAGCGACGACACTATGGCAGAAAAGCTGAAAGAGCTGACAGATTCTCTGAGTGAGGCACAGAGAATAAATGATGAACTTCGGAACAGAATTAAGGAAGAGATTGATAAACAGCAGGAATTAGAAAAACAATTATCACAGATAGAGACAGAAAACACAGACGAAACCATCAAAGTCGCGGCAGAAAGAGACATATACAAAGACTTATACATGAAATTAACAGAAAAGCTTATAGGAGATAAGATTTAGGAGGCTGCAATGGACAAGAAAGAATATGACCAGATAGAAGAACGAGCAAATAAGTTGCAAAATGAAGCAGAGAGAAAGTGTAGCCAGAAAATAAAAGAGGCTACAGAATATAAAGACGGATACGTCCAAGGAGTGGAAGACTTGCTAACAACTATAAGGAGAGGAGGAGTAAAATGAAAGCATATTATTGCGACCGTTGCGGGAAAGCAATTGTAGACGGAACCATCTACAGAGTGGCAATCACAGCCGAGTGCATAAGTATACTTGGTACAGCAGATACATTTGCAACAACATTTGAAGCAGACGCGGTAAAAGCCAGATGTTACTGCGGAGAGTGTAAACGGGAAATAAAATCATTTTTATACAATGGAGAAGAACAGGAGCAGCCAGAAGAACAGCCGGAAGGCTGGAAAGCAAGAATGCTTGAAAAATTCCAAAAAAGAGTATAACGACTGTGGCAGCAGCACGGAGAACAGCGTAGGAGGAGTATATGCCAGACACAAGACCGATCAATGAAAAGAAATATAATATCTCCAAGCACAGATTCCTGGAACTCAAGCATCACTGTATGCAGTATCAGGAATGGAGAAGAGAGCTTGCCACGCTCACAGATACCGTCAAGGCAATTGAGTATGATAAGGAAGGGCAAGGAAGCCCGCCACAAGGAAGTGCCACAGAACAGTTAGCGATCAAACGAGTGGAACTAGAACAGAAATGCAAGACCATTGAGCAGACCGCCGTTGAGACAGATGCGGAGTTATACCAGTGGATTCTGGAAGGAGTCACCAGTGACTATGCTACATATCGGTATCTGAGAGATGCCAAGGGTATGCCATGCGGAGATCAGAAGTATTACAGAACCAGAAGAAAATTCTATTGGCTGTTAGCTCAAAAAATATAAAACATCACCACTCACGGGACAGTATTTCGTGTTAATATGATAGTGTCCAAAACATGAGAAGAACAACTCATATTGGATTCCTTAGAGCATCGGAGCTGGGAGCAGCCAATTGCATCCCAGCAAAAAAAGAGAAAGAAAACGAACAATGGCAGCAGTCAATTGATTGCTGCCATTTGTATACAAGGAGAAAGTAAAAATTGAAGAGGAATAGACCAGATAAAGACGGTACCCACCGCGGAGCTTTTGAAAAGAATAAGAAAAAGATTTATGCAACCCAGACTGTGTGTGGAATATGTGGAAAGCCTGTGGACTTTTCACTCAAGTATCCACATCCGTTGTCGCCATGCATAGATCATATTATTCCAATCGCGAAAGGTGGACATCCATCTGACCTGAATAATATGCAGCTTGCACATTGGACCTGTAACAGACAGAAGAGTGACAAGTTGATAGACAGTAGAGGTGGAGGAAAACAAGAAGAATCAATTGGAAACAGGGTACTTCCGCATACATTTGATTGGAGTAATTATAGACCTAAATAATATTGATGGATAGGGGCACACCTCCCCCACCGCGGGTGCGCGTGGACTTCACACCGTCACTGCGAAAAAAAACACACGCTGAGAGAAAATGGCATGGAAAGGAGAAATAAATGGCAGATTACAGGGGCATAGATTACCTAAGAAAAAAGTTGAATCGAAAGAGAAGCCGAGTATTAAGACGGTATAAATTCTATGAAATGAAAAATATAGCACGGGACATGGGAATTGCCACACCACCTAGCCTGCAATGGTTACAAGCAGTACTTGGATGGAATGCAAAGGCCGTAGATTCGATTGCGGACAGGCTAGTGTTCCGTGGGTTTCGCGATGACAATTTTGACATGACAGGGATATTTCGAATGAATAATCCGGATATATTATATGATTCCGCGGTACTGTCGGCATTGATTTCTTCCTGTTGTTTCATCTACATCTCGAAAGGTGAAGATGACTTCCCGAGATTACAGGTAATTGATGGAGCAAATGCGACTGGAATTATCAATCCAATTACAAATCTGCTCACGGAAGGCTATGCAGTACTGGAACGCGATGACAATGGAAAAGTGACCGTAGAGGCTTATTTTGTAGAAGGGTGGACAGTAATCTACAGAAACGGAGTACTTGTTCAGATTTTTGATGATAACGCACCAGCACCGCTACTGGTGCCAATCATATTCCGACCGGATGCAAAGAGAGCATTTGGCCATTCTAGAATCAGCCGGGCATGTATGTCAATTACAGAATCAGCAATGAGAACTTTGAAGCGATCTGAGATAACTGCAGAGTTTTATTCATTTCCGCAAAAATATGTAGTTGGTCTGGATCCGGACGCAGAACAGATGGATAAGTGGAAAGCTACCGTATCAAGCCTCCTGCAATTTGATAAGGACGAGGACGGAGATTCGCCAACCTTGGGACAGTTCCAGCAGCAGTCTATGGCACCACATCTAGATCAGCTTAAAATGTTTGCTGCATTGTTTGCTGGAGAGACTGGGTTGACCCTTGATGACTTAGGATTTGCAACGGAGAATCCGGCTAGCCAGGAAGCAATCAAGGCATCACACGAGAATCTGAGACTGACAGCAAGAAAAGCACAGCGAGCATTTGGTAGTGGATTTCTGAATGCTGGCTATCTGGCTGCATGCTTACGTGATGATTATCAATATTACCGAAATCAGGTATATATGACGATACCAATCTGGGAACCAGTGTTTGAACCAGATGCAGCAATGCTGTCCAATATTGGAGATGGAGCGATTAAGATTAACCAGGCAGTGCCAGGATATTTCAATGCAGATAACTTAAGAGATTTAACTGGAATTAACATGAGCAATCTGCCAGTAGCTCCGGAGGTGTAGCCTATGGAGGACATCACACCAGGACTTTTGGAGAAGATACAGAAACAATTCTATCATGATATTGAAAAGAGCAGCATCATTAAAAACTTCAAAAAACAGGCACAGAGAGGTAAGACTTCATACAGCCAAGCAAACGAGGTGGCACAAGAGATTGGGAAAATCTTAGCGCAATCATATTCGGACAACTTATCATCTGATATATTGCCAGATGGAAAGATGTATTATAACATTGCTTCCCGAGTATTGGATCCGACGTTGAAGGAAGCTTATGAGATGGCGGCAGATAATGCAGCTATTGTACAGCAGATTATGAACGAAGCAGCAGGCATTGGAATTAAAACAATAAGAGCACAAATCCAACAGGATAATATAAATGGTATTGTAAATCGGATTTCAAGTGAGGAATATTTTGATGATGTGAAATGGATTCTCGATGCACCTGTACGGAATTTGGTTCAGAAAGCAATGGACGATACTGTTCAAAAAAATGCAGATTTTCATGCAAAAGCTGGATTGAGACCAAAGATTATACGGAGATCCTCCGGACATTGTTGCGAATGGTGTAATCAGGTAGCTGGAACATATGTATATCCAGATGTTCCTAAAGATGTGTTTCGGAGACATGATAATTGTGATTGCATTGTTGAGTATTATCCGGGAGACGGTAAAAAGCAAAATGTATGGACAAAAGAATGGAAATACGAAAAAGAATCTGATAAAATAGAGGAAAGAAAAGCAAGAGAAAAAAATGAATTAGCAATCAGGATAGCTGAACACCCAAAGATGTTTCAGGCATATACACCGGAAAGATTGAAAAAAGCATTGGAGAAAGCCGGATATGAAGTTAAACCATTAGGAAGAGGGAGCTTAAAAGGCATACCATTTGAAGAAGGCGGTGGATTTCGAGTCTCTTATGATGGGGACGGATATTTACAATATCATCCTGAAACCAATAGCCATCATGGAGAAGCCTATTATAAAACATCAAGCGGAAGAACAGGGACAAAGCGCTATAATCTGAATGGAGATGAGAAAAATGACTAAGACGAGAGAAAGCGTTGAATATATTGAAAACAGATTGAGAAAAATATATGAAGAACGTAAAATCAATAATGAAGATTGGTTTATTTTACCGAATCAAGTAGCCATACATATTGATATTATAGAAAAAAAACGTCTCGTAATTGAATTCGCAGATAATGAGGAAAAAGCCAAAACACACATGGCTGATGATGGACAATCATATTATCTCGATGATTATACACTTGAAGAGATGTTCAATGAAATGATAAAAGAAATTGAGAATGAAATATGATTACCCGAGCAAAAAGAGGCTAAAAACATGACATATGATGAAGTAAAAAGATTTTTGCACAAAAAAATTATTGTGACAGATATAGACGGAAATCGTATAAAAGGGATATTCACCAATACAGTGTCAGAATACGACACATCGTCTGGAAAAGAAGAAATAGAACTAGATGCCGGGAAAGTATTTTATGGAATTCCGCTAGATGAAATAAAAGATATAATAGAGATTAAATAAGCTGCCAGATTGTTCTGACGGCTTATATTTTTGAGGAGGCTACATGGGAGAAGTAAGGAAGGGGCGGCAGACCCCGACGCAATCTGTCGTGCTGCCTTATTCTTCAACATATGGAGCTGAAGCGATAGACATTTACAATTCGACAGGAAGAACTGCACAGGAGTGGCAGGAGCTTCTACTGTCAGACATTTTGGCCGTAAACGAAGAGGGGCTATGGGTACATACTAAATTCGGGTATTCAGTCCCAAGGCGTAATGGAAAGAATGAAATTGTTGCAATAAGGGAGATGTATGGATTAAAGAAAGGCGAAAGAATCCTACATACAGCACATAGAACAACAACTACACATAGCGCATGGGAACGACTTTCGAATTTGCTAAAGAAAGCAAATATCGAGGTCGTTTCTTCATATAAGGCATTTGGAAAAGAACATTTGGAAGTTGCTGGCGGTGGAATTATCGAATTCCGAACCAGAACATCAAAAGGTGGTCTGGGAGAAGGATTTGATTTACTGATTATCGATGAGGCACAAGAGTACCAAGATGATCAGGAGAGTGCATTAAAATATGTTGTTACAGATAGCAAGAATCCACAGACGATTTTTTGTGGAACACCACCAACTCCAGTCAGCTCCGGAACGGTTTTCACAAAATTCCGTAAGGCAACCTTGGAAGGGCAAACGGTTAACTCCGGGTGGGCGGAGTGGTCCGTGCCGGAGCAGACAGATATAAGAGATATAGATGCCTGGTACGAGACAAACCCATCTCTTGGAACAGTATTCACGGAAAGGTCTGTAACGGATGAGATTGGTTCAGATCCGATTGATTTTAATATCCAGCGATTAGGATTATGGATTCGCTATAATCAGAAATCAGCTATCAGCGCAACAGAATGGAATGAACTGAAAGCTGATGTCCCACCGGAGCTTACAGGAGATCTTTTTGTAGGGATCAAATACAGCAAAGATGGGAATGTGGCAATGGGAGTTGCGTCTAAAACAAAAGATGGCAAGATTTTTTTAGAGTGCATCGATTGTCGTGAAGTACGTGCAGGAGATACATGGATACTAGCATATTTGAAAAACTGGAAAGCGAGAAAGGTGATTATAGATGGGGCATCAGGACAGCAGTTAATGGAAAATGAAATGAAAGATTGTGGTATAAAAAATTCACACCTTCCGACAGTGAAGGAAATCATTGCCGCGAATGCTTCGTTTGAACAAGGACTATATCAAAAAAATATTATCCATTCCGGGCAGCCATCATTAGTACAGGTAGTAAGCAACTGTGAAAAAAGAACAATAGGAACTAATGGCGGATTTGGCTACAAGGCAATGAAAGAAGAGATGGAGATCGCGTTGCTCGACAGTATCATACTTGCATACTGGGCGTGCAGTGAGACGAAAATGAAAAAAAGAAAACAAAGAGTTAGTTGTTAAGAGACACCTTAGGGTGTCTTTTACATATTACGCAACCCAGCGGTTAATGGAGAAAGGAGTAACAAAATGGCAGAATTTACACCAATTACAACACAGGAGCAGCTTGATAAAGTAATCGGAGAGCGCATTGCGGGAGTGAAAGCAAAATATGAAGGCTTTGATGGTTACAAGGAAAAAGCAGAAGATTATGATGCTCTAAAAGCAAAATCCGATGGTTTTGAACAGCAGATTGAAGCGTTGAACAAGGAAATTAACGGTGATGGAGAAAAGAACCTCGGATACAAGAAACAGCTTGAAGAGGCACAGGGCAAGATCAAGGGATACGAGACCAGTTCTCTCAAGATGAGAATTGCACATGAAAATGGAATCCCATATGAACTTGCAGGTAGATTAAGTGGATCTGATGAAGAGGAAATCAAGAAAGATGCTGAGACAATGGCAAAATTCTTGAGAAAAAAAGATGTTCCTCCACTTGCAGGAGGAGATCCACAAAAAATTGATGATAAAAAGACAGCAATGAAAGGCATGCTGGCTAGTTTGAAAGGAGAATAAAAAATTATGGCAACATCAAAAGGAACAATGTTCGACCCTACACTGGTCAAAGATCTTATTACAAAAGTAAAAGGGAAGTCAGCACTGGCTGCATTATGTGGTCAGACACCGATTCCGTTCAATGGATTGAAAGAAATGATTTTTTCTATGGACAATGAAATTGATATTGTCGCAGAGAATGGAAAGAAAACAGAAGGCGGTATTGCTATCGCACCAGTTAAAATTGTACCGGTTAAGTTTGAATATGGTGCAAGAATCTCTGATGAATTTATGACTGCTACAGAAGAAGAGCAGTTGGATATTTTAACAGCGTTTAATGATGGATTTGCGAAGAAAGTAGCGAAAGGACTTGACCTTGCAGCTATGCATGGTATTAACCCAAGAACGGGAACAGCATCTACTGTAATTGGAGACAATCATTTTGATGCAAAGGTTACACAAACTGTAGATTATGCGTCAGCAACACCGGATACAAATCTGGAAGATGCGATTGCGGTAGTAGATGGTTCTGAAGGAGATGTAACAGGACTCGCGCTTTCGAAGACGTTCGGATCAGCGATGGCAAAAGTCAAAGCGAATGGAATCAAACAGTATCCGGAATTTGCATTTGGAGCATCACCTGCAACATTTAACGGAATCCCGACAAGCGTCAACAAAACAGTATCTAGCGGAACAACGAAAGACCACGGTATTATTGGAGACTTCCAGGGAGCGGTTAAATGGGGATATTCAAAGGAAATCCCTATGGAAATTATTCAGTATGGTGATCCGGACAACTCAGGAAAAGACTTAAAAGGATATGGTCAGATCTATATCCGTGCAGAAGTATATCTGGGATGGGGAATCCTGGTGCCAGAATGGTTTGCAAGAATTAAGGAGGCATAGTATGAAGTATAAAAATACAAAAACGGGCGCAATTATTGAGACAAGTACAAAGGTTTCCGGCGACAACTGGGAACCTTTTACCGACAAAGAATCCGAGGAGAAAAAAACGCCATCCAAAAAGCAGAAGGCTAACAAAGCGGAAGGAGATTCCAAAGACGATGCACAAGAGGGCACAGAATAATGGATCCATTCGCTACACTAGAAGATATATCTATCCTGTGGCGTGAACTTAAGGAATCCGAGCACAGCAAGGCAGAGAAGCTTCTGACAGTTGTCTCGGATTCTCTAAGATATGAAGCCAACAAGGTTGGAAAAGATTTGGATAATATGATTGAACAGAATGAGGCGTTGCGGAATGTTGTGAAATCTGTGACTGTTGACGTGGTAGCGCGTACACTTATGACATCGACAGACACAGAGCCAATGACACAGATGTCTCAATCAGCTTTGGGCTATTCTGTGACGGGAACATATCTGATTCCTGGAGGCGGTTTATTCATTAAGAAATCCGAGTTATCTAGACTAGGTCTTAGAAGACAGAGAGTTGGGGTGATGGATATTTATGGCATCGATGATCAAGGGAATTCCAGTAACACTGTATGAGAAGACAGTAATTGGAAAAGATGAATTTGATCGCCCGCTACACCAAGAAATACCAGTGACGATTGAGAATGTGCTTGTAGCTCCGGCATCAACCACGGAAATTCTGAACGCATTGAATCTGACTGGAAAGAAAGCGGTATACAATATTGCAATTCCGAAAGGAGACAATCACACTTGGCAGGATTGCCGGGTAGATTTCTTCGGAATGTCTTGGCAAGTGATTGGGTTTCCACAACAAGGCATTGAAGAGAATATCCCGTTAGAATGGAATCAAAAATGGCAGGTAGCGTTATATGGGTAAGACGAAGATTGTTTTGAACCATGCCGGTGTTAGAGAGTTAATGCAGTCACCGGAAATGCAGGCGATACTTGTGGATCATGCGAATAAGATAGCCAGTGCATCAGAAACAGAAGCATATGTAGCGCAGACGCGAGCAGTTGTGAAAGTCTGCGGAGATGACGGTAATAACGGATTATTGAAGGCGGTTGGAAAACATGGTGGAAAAAATCGTTAAGGATTATCTGCAGTCCAGTCTTGAAATACCGGTCAGATTGGAAGAAGAGGATGATCTTGGAAATGAATATGTATTGATTGAAAAGACTGGATCCGGCACAGAAAACCATATTGCATCAGCAACTCTGGCTGTCCAGTCTTATTCTGCGTCCCTATACGGGGCGGCATCGCTCAACGAGCGGGTAAAAGAAGCAATGGAAGAAATAATCAAATTGGACGATATCAGTAGATGTGAGCTTAATACGGATTATAACTACACTGATACAGCAAGGAAAAAATATCGGTATCAGGCAGTATATGATATCGTCCATTATTAGGAGGGATAAGATGAATACAGAACATGTAAGCGCAGGAAAACCGAAAATCGGTGGAGCAATCTATCGAGCACCATTAGGAACCACGCTTCCGACTGATGCCAAAACAGAACTTGATGCAGCATTTAAGGAGCTGGGATACTGTTCGGAAGATGGAATCACAAATTCCAATAGCCCCGAGACAGATAACGTGAAGGCTTGGGGTGGTGATACTGTTCTTGATTTACAGACAAGCAAAGAGGACAGCTTCAAATATAAGCTACTTGAAATCACTAATATCGAGGTTTTAAAAGCGGTATATGGCGATGAGAATGTAACAGGAACATTAGAAGAAGGGATCACAGTAAAAGCTAATAATAGCGAGGCGGAAGCGTGCGCCTGGGTAATCGACATGATTTTGAAGAAAGCGCTAAAACGAATTGTGATTCCCTCGGCAGCAGTTACAGAGGTAGCAGATATTGTCTATAAAGACAGCGAAGCTATTGGATATGAGACAACACTCAAGGCTACACCAGATTCAAGCGGGCAGACTCACTATGAGTATATCGTAAAGAAAGGGAAGTAAGATGAATACAGAAAAAAATGAAGTGGCAGCAATTACAGGGACAACGGAAAGTGGATTTCAATACACGTTACCACCAGATGCGATAGACGATTATGAATTACTGGAAGACTTGAGCAGTGTTGATAATGGAGATGCCTCTAAAATTCCAGTAGCTGCCAGACGACTTCTTGGAGACGCACAACTGGAAGCTCTCAAGAATCACGTAAGAAAGGAAAACGGCAGAGTTCCAGCCACAAAAATGGTTGAGGAGATTACACAGATATTCAAGGGATCGCAAGTAAAAAACTCTTAGTCCTCGCTCACATGATAAACATAGATGAAGAAGCATTGATTTGTGATTTCGCAGAAACGTATCACATTTATGATTACAAATCCCTACCGCTACGAACGGTGGGGATTTTTGCGTGTGGGTTGAGGCCGGATTCAAGAATCAGAATGAGAATATCTGATTCAAAACTTACAACAGATCAAACATTATTAGCACTGGTTGCTGATAATACGCGGGCAATCGCCTGGTTAAATAGCTCGGACGGTGCAAAAGGGATTAATCGTCCAAAATCATTGGTAGAGGCACTGATTGGAGAAAAGAAAACCATAGAAAGTGTAATCGAAACGTTTGAAACGGGACAGGATTTTGACGATGAGTGGAGACGACTGACAGGAGGTGAGAAGTAGTGGCAGGCACAGAACTTGCAAAAGCATATGTACAGATTATTCCATCTGCACAGGGAATTAGTGGGAAAATACAGCAGGCGATAGACCCAGAGGCAGAACCGGCAGGAGCTTCGTTTGGAGGCAAATTAGTCGGAAAGTTAAAAGGGATTATTGCTACTGCAGCAATTGGAAAGGCATTAGGATCAGCAATCAGCGAAGGAGCAAATCTTGAGCAAAGTCTTGGTGGAATTGAGACACTATTCAAGGATAGTGCTGACAAGGTTAAGGCGAATGCTGCGGAAGCCTATAGGACAGCTGGTATGAGCGCGAACGATTACATGGAATTGACCACAAGTTTCTCCGCAAGCCTCTTATCAAGCTTAAGCAATGATACATCTAAGGCGGCAGATGTAGCAGATATGGCAATGACTGATATGTCTGATAATGCTAATAAAATGGGAACCAACATGGAAGATATCAAGAATGCCTATCAAGGTTTTGCAAAACAAAATTATACCATGTTGGACAACTTGAAATTAGGATACGGCGGCACAAAGACAGAGATGGAGCGCCTGCTTGCTGATGCTCAAAAAATTACGGGTGTAAAGTACGACATCAACAATTTGTCGGATGTATATTCGGCTATTCATGTAATTCAAGGGCAGTTGGATATTACCGGAACAACAGCTAAGGAAGCGGCAACAACCATATCCGGTTCTTTCGCCTCCATGAAGGCCGCAGCGCAAAATGTTATGGGTCAGATTGCTCTTGGAATGGACATAAAACCAGCTTTGTCAGCACTGGCAGAGACGATGACAACTTTTCTTGTTGGGAATTTACTTCCTGCAGTATGGAATGTAATTTCTGCACTTCCGGGGGCGTTAGTAACATTTATACAGACTGCTACACCACAGTTAGCAACTGCGTTAATGCAATTTGTTCCAGAAATTGCATCACAAGTTCAAACCGCACTACCACAGATGTATGAAATGGCAAACGGAATGCTGCTACAGATTACAACTGCAATCCAAACGAATCTTCCAGGGCTATTACAACAGGGTGTTGAAATCGTAACTAATATTGCAAATGGAATATTGCAGAATATTCCTCAATTAATTTCGATGGCAGCAACATTGATGGCTAATTTTGAAAATGCGATATGGTCGGCGTTACCACTTGTATTAGTAGCAGGAGGCAAACTAATCCTCAATCTAGTTAATGGAATTATTAATAATCTTCCACAGATTGCAACAGCTGCAGCTCAAGCAGTGGCAAAAATGACAGCAACAATCGGACAGAATCTACCGCAGGTTCTGCAGTCCGGTATTGAGATTATTGGAAAGTTGGCGGCTGGATTAATTCGAGCAGTCCCAAGCCTTATAGCTCAGATTCCTCAAATTATTTCTGGAATTCGAAGCGCGTTTTCAAATGTTGATTGGGGGACTATTGGTCACAATATTATCCAGGGAATTGCGAATGGAATTAGAAATGCAGGACATATGTTGTGGGAAGCTGTCAAGGGAGTGCTTGGAAGTTTTAAGGATAATGTACTGTCGTTCTTCGGAATCCATTCTCCTTCTCGTTGGGGTATATATGTCGGAGAGATGATTGACACTGGTTTTGCAAAAGGAATTATAGGAGAGCTTCCTTCTATTACTTCTGCGGTTTCTAAATTACAGGACATTGCTACAAGCCCATTTACAAATACAAATCTGAATTATGATTTACAGGGAACGGCAAACAGCTCTAGAACATCAGAAAATGAGACATCAAGCCGACTTGATACTTTAATTGCATTATTAAGAGCAATTATTGCGATCATAGATGAAAAACCAAGTGGAGATGTAAGCGAACGAGAACTGATTCGAGCATTAAGAGATATGGGGGTTGTATTTGAATGATAGGAATCAAATATGTGTGCTCTAATGGGAAAGAATACAATCTTGTGGGTGACCGGATGAGACCAACGTCCGGTTACTTCCATGAATATGAATGGAAACCAATGACCACAGATCGGAAAATTGGAGCGGATGTTTACGGGTTTGAAAAAGAACCAAAAACATATCAAATCACATTAACATTCCGTGGACCACTGGAAGAACGCAAAGCCAAGATGGACGAGTTGACAAACTGCTTTGAGTATGATGTTGTAAATCTTACTCCAGGGCGCATATGGTTTGGAAACTATTATATTGATTGTTATATTAAGGATATGTCCAGCAAAGTGTCATCTACCAGAAACTGCTGGACAGACATGGAGATTGGTGTTTATTGTCCATATCCTATGTGGGCAGAGAAAGAATCTAAGAGCTTCTATCCGGATAGCGCGGACAAGGGGGAAATTTATAACTTCTTAGATTACCCATATGATTATCGATACGACTATTCAAAACCATTATCCGGAATAGAGCATTGGTATGTAGATCATTACAGAAGTAGCAATTTTCAGATGACTATCTATGGCCCGTGTGCGAATCCAAGAATCATAATTGCCGGACAGGTCTATCAAGTGTATGACACGCTTGAAGCACATGAATACATTGTTATTGATTCACGTAAGAAAACAATTATAAAAAGACTTGCTAATGGTACGGAACAGAACATTTTCTACAAGAAAGCAACCGGTAATTCTATATTTGCAGAAATTCCGGCAGGAGATATCTTAATAAGTTGGAGCGGAGAATTCGGTTTTGACATTGTGGTATACAAAGAAAGGAGCGCACCGAAATGGATCTCATCAAAACAGACCAATACGGAAGGCAAATCGGCTATGTCCAGGGGGCAAATATAGATTTTGAAGTCGGAGCTGATGAATCAGATAGTATTAACGATTTTGAAATTGAACTTAAGCGATGGAACTGGGATGGATCTATTGAATATGGATCCAGAGTATTTTCGCCAGACACTGAATATGGTGGAATTGTCCGAGAAATCAGCACCGATACAAGCACCAATGTAATCCGTGCAAAAGGAGATACCTGGCGAGGAATGATGACCAAAAAAATTATACAGCCATTGAGTGGACAGGATTACGCAATAGCATCTGGGGAACTTAATTCAATCATAAAATCCAAGGTTGAATCTGAGTTCCCTGGACTCTTTTATGGCGTTACTGCAGATACGGGTGTTACAGTGAATAATTATCAATTTGACCGATATTGTACCTTGCATGCTGGACTGGTTAAGATGTTGAAATCAGTAGGATATCGACTGGATATCAGATACCAAGAAGGTGATGTTGGTATGGCCGGATATGTGAAAGTGAGTGCTGTTCCAATCAACGATCTGTCATCAGAGTATGAGCTGACCAATGATAATAACATGAATTTCATAACTGACGATAACCGGCGCGGAATCAACCATCTGATTTGTCTTGGGAAAGGGGATTTAAAGGACAGGTTGGTTATACATCTATACACTGATCAGAACGGTACAATTTCGCAGACTCAGCAATATTTTAAGGGAGCAGAGGAAATTGCGGCTATATATGATAGCAGTGGATCAGAAAGAGATGACCTGATTAAGAATGGAATTAAGGAACTGGAAAGCAAGAAGTCAAGTATGTCTTACAACATGACCATGACTAAGTTGGAAGGAAATATCGATCTAGGAGATATTGTTGGAGGAAAAGATTATCTGACCGGAATTAGCATGAAGAAACCGATTGGTCGAAAGATATGGACAATATCCTCCGGGAAAGAAAAAGTAGTGTATAAACTGGAAGGAGAGACATAATGGAAATAATTACAGGATATACAGGAAAGCCCCATGTAACATCAGAACAGGATAGAGATGTAAATATTGGAGTTGTGGGAGAAGGATCTTATGTACTGCAGACTGGAATGCAGTTGGCAGCAGAGGTATCTTCCAACAATGAAATTAAAATCAGAGACGGTGTGTTGATGCATCAAGGGTGCACAGCATCAATCAAGAAAAATACATATGACTCTCTTATTATCATCAATGGTAGTCAGGGAATGAAACGTATTGACTTGATTGTTGCTAGATACGAAAAGAATCAAGACAATGGAATAGAAAGTCTTAATTTGAAAGTTATTCAGGGAACACCGGCGGAATCAACTCCGACAGTTCCAGAATATACAGAGGGAGATATTCAGGCTGGTGATTATGTGGCAGACATGCCAATGTACCAAGTTATCATTGATGGACTTAATATTACAGAAGTCAAAAAAGTGTTTGAAGTCGCCCAAGGTATTGATGCTATGAAGAAAGAACTTGCGTCACTAAATAATAACTTTAATTCATTAAGAAAAAATATACAGATGTTTTTCGCTGGGTCCAGAGTATGCAACATAAGTCTAAAAGACAACACATCAGTTTCGGTTATCTCAAACTCAGATATAAACAAAGTGCTCGGTATAAGCGATGCCTCAAACGCTAACGTAGCCGTATCATTTTCAAACGGGGATGGAGGCGCCCAGAAGGTGCATGTTCAGGGCGCCACATATGAAAATGGAACATGGTACGCAACATTGGCATCTGGCGCAAAAGCAGGTCCTATTAGAATCAATTATATAATTACATACTTCGGAACAAGCACAAGCTCTTCGAGTGGCGGTTCTTCAAGCGCAAAAGTACAGTCAAAAACAATCACACCAAGAACATCGGAACAGGTAGTGACACCGGACACTGGATATGATTACCTTGCGGAAGTTACAGTACAGGGCATTCCTTATAGTGAACAGGATGATTCATCTGGTGGCACAACCGTCAATATCGGATAGGAGGTGAAAAAGTGGGAATCAACAAGGTAATGTATGGCTCAAAGACGGTCATAGACCTATCGGGCTCTACGGTAGCTCCAGATAAGATGTTGGAAGGAATCATAGGGTATAACGCTGCGGGCGAAGAGGTTATTGGAACACATCAGTGCCAGGCAGGCATCGGAACTGGTGCTTATGTATGGGCAATTTACGATACAAAGCAAGAATGGGACTATACGGTTAAGAACTTGGGTATTTCGGGAACTTCGGCTGGTTACGACACAAAAACTTATGCGGGAAGGTCGATTACGGAGGACGGCTATTGGCATTTAAATGCCGGTACTAGCGGAAGCACTACTTATTATTTGCCTACCGGTGCTGAAAACGGAAAAACAAAAACGATACTTGCAAAAAGCTCAACGAGCCCAACGCAACCGTACTCTACGTATACAATAAAAGATACTTCCGACACGGTGCGAGGTGACAACTTATTAGGTTACATTTCTGGAGATTCCAGTTCGGCATACCCAGAAGACGGCATTAAAGATGGAAAATGGTACGTTCGAATTGTCGGACCAGATGCTAATGTAACTGGAAGCAAGATGCTATCCGGCACGGTTGCTTACAAAAGCGCCGGAAAGGTAACCGGAACAATTCAAAGCCAAGCAGCACAGACAATAACACCAGGCGCATCAGATAAGACCATAGCGTCTGGAAAGTATCTGTCGGGTGCGCAGACAATCAAAGGCGATGCAAATCTGTTAGCGGAAAATATCAAGAGTGGAATATCTATTTTTGGAGTCACTGGAACATATGAATCTTCTGGTTCTTCAGGAGGTAAGAATGTTGCACAGGGCACGATAACCGGTGATGGAACGAATGCTGTAACGATAGACACTGGATTAAATAGTGTTAGTATTTTTGCATTATTCTGCCACTCAACCTCATCTGTAAGTGGTATGACCAGTGCTTTATACATTAACGGAGCAGTAACAGGTGCATGTGTTAATTATAGCCAATATTTTAAGACAGTTGGCTATAATGTTGGAACTTTTACGATAGAAGGTGGAAAGATTACATATACACCAAAAGAAAATACAGCGGTAACAGGATTAATGGAAAATATGAAATATACATGGATTGCGATAGAATAGGAGGAAAAACAAGATGAAAAAAATGAAAAAATTATTAGCAGTAGTATTAACAGCAACATTAACATTTGCATGCGCAATGCCGGTTAAAGCGTGCACACCACCGCTCAATCCACCAAAAATAGAAATCCCGGAGATTACGGTGAAAATCGATGGCAAGTTGCAGGAGGCAATGGACGCAGCAACTAAAAAGTTCATCGAGAAAAACGTCCTTGAGAAGCCGGTAGTTAAGTATGCATCATATATCAAAAGAACATCCAGATACGGCACATACGGATGTCTGAGCGTGCAGTGGGGCGAAGTTGACAATGCAACATCTTATGAGGTAATGGTGACCAAGACGGATGGAACGAAAAAGACATATACCACTTCTTACAATGCGTTTGTACGAGCGAATTATTACGATGAATTTCTTGATGACGGAATGGACGGTGCAACTGTTAAGGTGAAAGCTTACGGTGTGGATGAGACATTCAGCCTGTGGTCGGATAATGTGGTAGTTACGACGTACAATTTCTGATGGGAATAGAATTGCTATTTAGTTAAGGAAAATAAGCGCATGACAATAAAATAATAAAAAGAAAGGAGAGCCTTCCTTACGATAAATACAATTCACACTCATATGTCATGCGCTTATTATATAGAAACCTATCAACCAGAGCCGAAAGGCTCTTTTTATATTGTGCGACATCGCACAGAAAGGAGTAAAAAATGAAGATTACATTTAACGATGCGACGGAACTGACAATCCAGTCCGCATCGATCCGTGCAGATGGAAGTCTCCTAATTAAGACCATATCGGCAACGGAAGAAGAACTTCGAACCATGTTCCAAGAAGCCTTCAAAACCAAGAAGATGACCGTGACAGAACGGGAGTCCACCATTGCAGAATACGAGAATTACACGGACTTAAATGCCGTAGTAAAATACACGGCTGGAATCCTGGGCGTAGTGATGTACCGGGAAAAAGAATCACCAATGGATCGTATTGATGCACTGGAAGAGCATGTGGACAATCTAACGGAAGCTGACAAAAGACGTGAGGCTGAAAATGCAGAGCTTATCGCTACCGTGGACAGTATCCTCACAGATGTGCTGCCGGCACTGCTCGGTGATGGCACAGAAGAAACTAATACAGAAAATACGGATACAAAATAAGAAAGGAAAAGAAAGGATGAAAGATATGGCAACATTTATCGCAAGCAGAATTATGGAAGAGGCAAACAAAAGCACAGAGGCAGGCCAGAAGAAATACCGTGCATATTTTAGGACAAGATTGTACAAAAAATGGAAAGACGAAGTGGACACAATCCTGGAAACCGATGGTTACGATGAGGTCATCGTGGGCTAAGGAGGTGTAGTATGGTAACATTACTTGATATTAAGCGCACATACAGTGACGGAGGTATGCGCCTGTTACTATTGGCGGACAGCAAAGCGGACACGCTCCCGACACTACTCTCGGACATAGACGGATTAAGCGGTGCTGGAGGAGTTACTCCGGGCAGTATAGTAATCACTCCTGCACTTGATGTATGCATTATGGCCAATGATGACACATGGGGGCCGTGGTTATGATGGATAGCTTATTATTATATAAAATCCTCAAGAACAGAACCGGGGCAGAGATATCTGCCTCCGGGAACCCAGCAATCATGTCAGATACATTAAAGAATAATCCGATGAATGAGATGAAAGTATTTGGCTGGAGCAAGCAGGAGCGTACCACAGGAGCGCAGTTGTTAGATATTAAAAATATAGGCAGTAGTGCAGGAGAAATAGCCTCAACTCAACATGACGGATATGTAATAACTGCGCAAGGGGTATATGCAGAGGGAGACAATAGTGCGTATAGAAACGTAAGTATCAAACTCGACACAGCAAAAGTGGCAGGGAAAATAATTACAGCAAGTGTTGAGTCAGCAGAAAACGATGCGGGCGAGGCATTGAGGCTGATATGCGATATTAACTACAAAAAACCAGATGGCGCAACTTCTTGGAATTTGTTTGGAATGAATAAGCCTATAACAGTTTCAATACCAGCAGATGCCAAACTAGTAAAGTGTCGTATTCATATTATCGAGGAAAACGAAAAAACAATAGGATATGGCACGTATACAACGACCATAAAAGGACTCATGGTGTCTATCGGAGATAAAGTTATTCCGTGGGAACCTTACACCGGCGGACAACCAAGCCCATCGCCAGACTATCCACAGCAGATTGTAAGCGCTGGCAGTGATGGGAAGATTGGCGTAGAAGTGCGAGGGAAGAACCTGTTTGAGCTAACCGATATTCGTGACAACGAATATTTAAAAATTGAAAAAATTGAAAATAATACGATTTATGCGAGACCTACCAATATGAATGCAGAATCTCCTGGAACAACAAACTATTCTAATGGTTGGGTTAACTTCAGTGAAAAAATCAAAGTAATATCAGGTATACTTTACACAATGTCATTATCATACAAAGCAGTGCAAAAAATGATGGAGATTGAAAAATTAGATCCTGCAAGAATATTGGTTTTTAAAGATAGTGAAAACGTTATTTTAAATGAAGAAATAAAACAAGAAATAGGGAAATATGTAGATGTAGAAATTCCACTTTTAATTCCAGACGGAACGGATTCTATATATTTTACCATTACTTGTAATAATTGCAGCGTTGCAATTAAGAACTTTCAAATTGAAGAAGGAGGGTACACTTTCTATGAACCATACCATGAGCCACAATCCCTCTCCATCAGCACGCCAACAAGTCTTCCAGCTATTCCAGTAGACACAGACGGCAACTACACAGATGCCAATGGTCAGCAGTGGATAGCTGATTATGTGGATTTGAAGCGTGGGAAGTATGTACAGAATATATGTGACTTACCGCTAAAAGATATCAGCCTCGAATGGAATACCTGGGGAGTGAATGTTAATGCCAGTAATGGTACTGGATTTTATGCGTACTTAACGAAATATGCGCATGTAGGAAATACAAAAGCATTAGCTACTATATGCCAGCATAATGCTGACGCCTGGGGAGGGAGAAAAGTTGGTTGCAGTGCAAATGTAAATAATAGTTATATTACAATTTCATTGTATACAAGTGATTTAGATGATGCATCGGATAACACAAAGGCAATAGAATCTTTCAAAAAGGTTGTTGAGCAGACGGATGCACACGTATTATATGTTCGTGCAGAGCCGATCGAACGCGACCTCACACCAGAAGAAATCCAGGCATACAAGACTCTTGTAACTTATGCAGGAACAACAATCGTGGAGAACGATGCAGAATGTTATATGGAAGTAAGTGCCGGTGGAGGAGATGCGTTAAGAGCTAAGAAGCTGGCACTGCTCCTGGGAGATTAATCTTGGAAAACATCTCTTTCTGCTGTATAATTGAGGTGGAAGGAGAGTGGGTTGTATGTCTGAAGTATTAAATAATTCTAATGAAATTAGTATTCAAGGCATTGTGGCTATTATTACACTAGTGTCTGCGGTCACATCAGCATTGGTATCTGGGTTAATGCAAATTGCCACGAAATGGATAGAAAGTTACTATTCTAAAAGACAAGCAGAAATGACAAATGAGCATGAGACTTTTATGCTGAGGGAAAAGAATCTTCAAGAAATACGGCTGAAAAGAATGGATAAATATTATGATGAGCGAAAAGAAACATTTCTCCAGTTTGTTATCAATGCAACAGAATTTTTGAAGGACACAGAGGGTACATCTTCGGCTATATATTATGAATCTATGCTGAAATACAGAAATCTTGCATTACTATATGGCAATGAAAGATACAGGGAGAAAGACAAAGAATTTATGAACTGTGTGGAAAACATTCAATGCTTTTCGATGGATGAAGACCTTGCTAAAAAGAAATTGGAAGAAATGATTGCGGTAATTAGTGAGATTTTGCAGAGTGATTAAAAAGAGGTAAGAGAGGTTAATGCCTCTCTTTTTCTATGCAGAAAGGAGAATACATGGAAATACGTGCGAGACCGAGAGGTCTTATTTTTATGTAATAAAATAAGGAAAGGACGCACATGATCAAGTTTTTATCAGAAAATTGGGCATTATTATCGTTCGTGATATCAGCAATTGCATACATATATTATCAGGTGATTGCTATGCGAAAAGGAATACGCGCTTTGCTTAGAGCGGATTTAATACGCCTCTATAATAAGTATCACGACGATTATGGATATTGCCCGTTGTATGTCAAGCAGTCACTGGAAGATGAATATAAACAATATCATACATTAAAGGGGAATGGTGTAGGCACGCAAATGTATCATGCACTTATGGAATTGCCTACAGAGCCACCCCATGAAGGAGAGGATTAATGATGTTTAAAAATTGTGTATTTAAAGTATCTGTAGATACAAAGAAGTGGGCTAAGAAAGCAGCGGTCAGAGCAGTGAAAACGGTAGCACAGACTGCAGTCGCTACAATCGGAACAGCAACAGCACTCGGTCAGGTCGATGCAAAGCTTGTAGTCTCAGCATCAGTCCTGGCAGGAATTTTATCCTTGCTGACAAGTGTAGCAGGATTACCAGAGGTTGAGGGCGAGTAACATCGTCCTCTTTTTGATATGAAAGGAGAACAGAATTATGAATTTTGTAGAAGCATTAAAGGCAATGAAGAACGGGGCGAAAGTAAAGTTGCCATCATGGGGCGGATATTGGTACTGGGACGAAGAAAAACAGACCATCATGATGCACACGAAGGATGGGAAAGAACTGGACATCAGAGAAACGCAGAGAGTAGAGTATACTCTTTCTAATGTAGCTTCTGATGAGTGGGGGATTTCGGATGAGAATAACTGCCCGGTGCTGGGTGGAGAAGCAACATTTTCTTTCTCAGATGCGATCAGGTATCTCAAGCGTGGGTTGAAAGTCAAGAGAAAAGGATGGAATGGTAAAAATCAGTATATTGAACTTGCTAAGAATATCAGTTACGTAAATCCATCTGAAGAAGTGGTTAATGCGGAGCATGAGGCCATTGGAAATCATGCTATTGCGTTTGTGGGAACTTCTGGTGTGCAGATAGGATGGCTTGCTTCTCAGGCTGACATGCTTGCAGAAGATTGGGTATTTGTAGAGTAGAGAGCCGGAAACGGCTCTCTTTTATTGTGCGACATCACACAGGAAAGGAGAAATTATGAATATTATCGAAACAAACCTTAAATTTGGAGCATTATCCACACGTAAATCAACCAAGAGAGCAATCCTGCATCACGCGGAAGCTTCTAAGTGTACTGCAGAGGATATCCACCGTTGGCATCTGCAGAACGGCTGGTCCGGTGCTGGTTATCATTTTCTGGTAAGAAAAGATGGCTCTATCTACAGACTCCGGCCAGAAAACGCAGTTGGTTCCCATGCCAAGGGTAGCAATTCAGACAGTATCGGAATCTGCTTTGAGGGGTCTTACATGACGGAGACCATGCCACAGGCACAGATCAACGCCGGCCGAGAGTTGTTAGGCTACCTGAAAGGCAAGTATGGATTCAGTAAGGTCCAGGCTCACAGAGATGTATGCTCTACCAATTGCCCGGGCACGAATTTCCCGTTCACGGAGATTGCTGGAGTAGCTGCATCAGCGCAGACTCCAACGCCAGCACCAAAGAAAGAACCAATCGACGGAGAATTAAAAAGTGGAGGCGTTACACAAAATTCCACCGGTCACCTTGGAGAAATTTCATACCAGGCGCACATGCGCGGAATCGGCTGGGCGTCTTGGCAGTGCGATGGAGCAATGGTTGGAACGACCGGACAGAATCGGCGCATCGAAGCAATCCGAATTGCGCCAAAAGGAGAGACTGACGTTACTGTACATGTAAGAAACGACGGTGATAAGAGCTACAAAAACATCACCAAAGACACCATCATCGGCACGGTTAACGAGTCCAAGAGAATTGAAGCGATCAAGATTACTGGCAAGGACACAACTTATATCTACCGCGTCCACCAGAAATCCGTAGGCTGGTCAGACTGGGCCGTGAACGGCGAATGGGCAGGCGTGAAAGGAAAGAGCTTGCAGGTAGAAGCTGTGGAAATTATGGAAGCGAAATTTCTCATCAATCCACATGTACAGGATTATGGTTGGATCGGCGAAAAAGCTTGTCAGAACGTCGCTGGTATCACCGGCCATAATCTTCGCTTAGAAGCTTTCAAAATCAATCCACTTGGCACGGAAATCAAGGCGAAAGCGCACATCCAGGGAATCGGATGGGAAGACTATGGCGTCATCAAAAAAGATACTATTATCGGCACAGTAGGCGAGGGTAAACGCCTGGAATGCTTGTGCTTCGAAGGTGACTTCGAGTATCGCGTACATGTTCAGAATTCCGGTTGGACAGATTGGACAAGGGCGGACGGAGTAGCCACGATGGGAACGGTCGGACAGGCGCTCAGAATCGAAGCGATTCAATTTAGATAATAATATGGAAAAGATTACCTCTTTATTATCTGTGAAAATTTTGCTACATTATAATAAGAGGTGGTTACATGGAAAAGCTTGCGATAAGACTGAAAGAGCTGAGAAAAGAGAGGGGACTATCACAGATGGCAGCAGGCACTGCACTGGGAGTATCAAGAACAACCATAGCCGGATATGAGACAAAAGGACGAGAGCCAGATGTACATATGTTAATTACCATGGCTAATTTTTATGATGTTTCTATAGACTATTTGGTTGGTCGAAAAGACGAAAAATAATATTATTGACAAGAGCAAAAAAATCAATTAAAATCAAGATGTCTCAAATGTGCCTCAGAGCACACTTGAAAAACGGCGTTATTACAGCGATTGCAAGGATTTGAACGACGTGACTTTTAATCAAGTTGTCCGGGGTTCGAATCCCCGCACGCTCATGCAGACAAGCAAGAACTTTAAAGGTTCTTGCTTTTTTTTGTACTTTTATTTAATATTATGTATAAGAGATATTAGAGACAAGAGGAGAGGCAACAGAAGTTATGAGCTAAACAATAAAAAGTACAAATGAGGATGAAGAGTTATGGGGAAAAAGAGAAGATACATCACAGGGCTTGATGGCATAAGAGCAATTGCGGTTATTATGGTACTGGCATATCATTTGAAGCTGGCTTTATTTAAGAGCGGCTTTCTTGGTGTGACAGTATTTTTTGTTTTATCAGGATATTTAATTACAGGCATACTGATTTCCGAAGTAGAAGAAGAAGGAACAATAGATTTGAAGAACTTTTGGCTGAGGCGTATCAGGCGTCTTGTTCCGGCAGTTATGTCAATGGCAGTTGTTATAATATTTGTCAGCGCAGTCGTAAACAGGATTATTTTTACAAAGGGCTGTAAGGATTTCCTGGCATCTGTTCTGGGATTTAATAACTGGTGGCAGATTTTTAATAAGGTATCTTACTTTGAAGCGGCCGGAGTACCGTCACCATTTACGCATTGTTGGTCACTGGCGATTGAGACACAATTTTATCTGATATATCCATTGATTCTTCTGGGAATCTATAAGTTAGTAAAAAGCAGAGAAGAGGGACGGGCAAAGAGAGGTCTTTTGTTTGCAGGAGTAACGTTGCTGCTGGCGCTGATCTCAGTAATTTTGATGATTGTATTATTTGATCCACAGCAGGATGCTAGCCGGGTATATTATGGGACAGACACGAGAGCATTTTCCCTTTTATTCGGTGCATTACTTGCAATTCTGTGGGAGTACCAGATGGTTCCAAGAAGGCTTTCAGCTAGTGTCAATATGGTTTTGGGCAGTGTGTCTTTTGCAGTGTTGCTCGTGATGACGATAGCAATCAATGGTTCCAGTAATTTCTGGTACAGAGGAGGACAATTTGTAGGAACAATTCTGACCGTGTTGGTTATCTATACAGTATCAGGACGAAAGACCTGGCTTAGCAGATTCTTAAGTAATCCAGTATTGAAATGGATTGGGGATCGTTCATACAGCATATATCTGTGGCATTATCCAATCATTTTGTTAATCAGTAAGGGGATAAAGGCATCCTGGTGGATTACATTGATTGAAATTGTATTAAGTGTTGTCCTGGCAGAGCTTTCTTATCGTTTTATTGAGACACCGATCCGCCATGGTATTATTGGTGAATATTTGAATATTTTAAGAAGCAGACCGAAATCCAGGCAGGAGAAGAAGCGCCAGGTACAGGTGGCAAGAAGAAGTTTAAAGGTAATGGCAGGCACATTTGTACTGACCGTGTCACTGATACTTTGCATGATATTTGTGCCGAAGAAAAATGCATTGGATACATTACAAAAACGTGAGTCAAAGGCAAAAGAGACCGGTAAGATGACGGAAGAACAACTTGCAAAGCAGAAAGCGAATGGTTCAGAGAGTGAAGATACCATCTGTACGACTGATCTGACGGATGATGAGATTCTGGAAGGTTTAAATCTCCTGCTCATCGGGGATTCTATTGCAGTTGATGTGACAGATGATTTTTATGAAATGTTTCCAAACAGCGTCAGTGATACTAAAATCGGACGGATCACATCACTTGGTAAACAAGTTCTTGATTCCTACATTGATGAAAAGAAATGGGAAGGAGAAGGCGTCATATTTGCATCACTTTCGAACAGTCCGATCAATGGTGAACTTGAAGCTATTCGGGAGAAGATAGGAAAGGATATGCCATTGTTTCTGACAACAGTCCGGATTCCGCATGATACGTTCGAAGAGGAAAGCAACAGCAAGATAAAAAATTCGTAGAAGAAAATGATCATACATATCTGATCGACTGGTATGCTGCAAGCGAGGGTCATGATGAGTATTTTGATGCAGACGATACACATTTGCTCTCGGCAGGTGCGAAAGCATATGCAAAATGTATCAAGGAGGCTGTACTGGATGCATACAAGAAGGAGAATATCGAAATTCCTAAGTCAAGATTAGTTAGTAGTACAGACACAAGTACGGACAGCAGTAATGATAGTAGTACAAATGCAAGTACAGAATAGTTTTTATTTACTGAGAAAAAAGCATGTAAAACTGGTGTAAAGGCTGTAAATACGGTGTCAGATATTTAACGATAATCACTGATAGAATTCTAACAAGTAAGAAAAATATTTAACGCTTGACTTTATTATCAGACAGCTGTATTCTGAGGTTAAGTTGAAGGAAGGACTTGTGAGATACCACTATCATGTGAGACGCGACACATGGAATGATAGACTGGAGCCGAAGGGGCAAGCAGAAACTCTCAGGCAAAAGGAACGGGTCTGGACAACACTCTGGAGAACAATGGAAGGGATTGTACCGAAGAAGTAACTTACCTGCCATACACGCGAAGACCGGTAAGTAATCTTTCAGGTGAAAGGACAGAGGCAGATAAAAAATAATTAGTCTTAAGATTGTTAAGAAATTATTTTTTACCTGCTTTTTTTGTACCCTTTTTTAAAAATTTTTGGGGAAATTTGGAGGATGATTAGAAAATGAACATGGTTGAACAGGTAACAGATTATGTGAAGAACTATGACGAAGAGGTTGGAAAAGCAATTGAGTTGGAGCTTGGACGCCAGAGAAGAAACCTGGAGCTGATCGCATCTGAGAACATTATCAGCCCGGCAGTGATGATGGCTATGGCAACTGTACCGGCAAATAAATACGCAGAAGGATATCCGGGCAAGAGATATTATGGGGGTTGCGAGAATGTAGATATCGTTGAAAATCTGGCAATTGAGAGATTAAAAGAATTATTTGGCTGTGATCATGCATGTGTTCAGCCACACTCAGGAGCAAATGCAAACAATGCAGTATATCAGGCACTGATTAAACCGGGTGACACAGTAATGGGACTGAACCTGGCACACGGCGGACATCTGACACATGGATCACCGGTAAACCAATCCGGTATTTTATATAATTTTGTACCTTATAACATCAACGATGACGGAGTACTGGATTACGATGAGATTCGAAAACTTGCACATGAATGTAAGCCAAAGATGATTGTTGCAGGAGCTTCCGCTTATCCAAGAGAGATCCGATTCGATATCTTTGCAGATATTGCAAAAGAAGTTGGCGCTTATCTCTTCGTAGATATGGCACATATCGCAGGACTGGTTGCAGCAGGACTTCACCAGAATCCGGTTCCATACGCAGATGTAGTTACAACGACAACTCACAAGACACTGAGAGGACCGAGAGGCGGAGTGATCATGTGTAAGGAAGAACATGCAAAAGCAATTAACAAAGCAATCTTCCCGGGAACTCAGGGTGGTCCGCTGATGCATATTATTGCAGCAAAAGCTGTCTGCTTCGGAGAGGCATTGAAACCAGAGTTCAAAGAGTATCAGAAGCAGGTAGTGAATAACGCGAAAGCACTTGCAGATGCATTGATTGCAGAAGGCTTCAATCTGGTAAGTGGTGGAACGGATAACCACTTGATGTTAGTAGATCTTCAGAACATGAACATTACCGGAAAAGAACTTCAGAACCGACTGGACGAGGTTTACATCACAGTCAATAAGAACTCAGTACCAAATGATCCGGCAAGCCCATTTGTAACAAGTGGAATCAGAATCGGTACACCGGCAGTTACAACAAGAGGACTGAAGGAAGAGGATATGAAGATAATCGCAAAACTGATCAAGATGACAGTGACAGACTTTGAGACAAAGGCAGATGAAATCAGAGATGAAGTTACAAAAATCTGCGAGAAATATCCATTATATGAATAAATTAATGTACCTATAATTAACGTCCCTATTAAAAACAAGAAGGAGGATATGATATGGAGTTAAAAACCCCACTTTATGATGCGCATGTGAAAGCAGGCGGTAAGATCGTTCCATTTGCAGGATATCTCTTACCGGTACAGTATGGAACAGGTGTTATCACAGAGCATATGGCAGTTAGAGAAAAAGCAGGACTTTTCGATGTGTCTCATATGGGAGAGGTATTGTGCCAGGGAAAAGATGCACTTGCAAACCTGCAGAAGCTGCTGACAAATGATTTTACCAACATGGTAGATGGGCAGGCAAGATACAGCCCGATGTGTAACGAGAATGGTGGAACGGTAGATGACCTGATCGTATACAAACGTGGAGATAATGATTACTTTATCGTAGTAAATGCGGCGAACAAAGATAAAGATTATCAGTGGATGTTAGACCATCAATTCGGAGAGGTCACATTTACAGATGCATCTTCCCAGTATGGGCAGATTGCACTTCAGGGACCAAAAGCAATGGAGATTCTGAAGAAATTAACGGCAGAAGAGAACATTCCAAAGAAATATTATCATGCAGTATTCGATACAGAGGTAGCTGGAATCCCATGTATCATTTCCAAGACAGGATACACAGGAGAGGACGGAGTCGAGTTATATCTGGCAAGTGAAAATGCTGAGAAAATGTGGGATGCACTTTTAGAGGCCGGAAAAGACGAAGGGCTGATTCCATGTGGACTTGGAGCCAGAGATACACTTCGTATGGAAGCAGCGATGCCACTGTACGGACATGAGATGGATGATGAAATATCACCACTTGAGACAGGCCTGAAATTTGCAGTCAAGATGGGAAAAGAGGAGGACTTCATCGGAAAGAAAGCCATGGAAGAGCGTGGTGAGCCGAAAATTACAAGAATCGGACTCAAAGTAACCGGAAGAGGAATTATCCGTGAACATCAGGATATCTATATTGGAGAAAAGAAAATCGGACATACAACAAGCGGAACACATTGTCCGTTCCTGGGATATCCAATCGCAATGGCATTAGTAGATGCCGGAAGTGTAGAGATCGGTAATAAAGTAGAAGTAGATGTAAGAGGACGTAAAGTCGAGGCAGAAGTCATAGCACTGCCATTCTACAAGAGAGCGAAATAAGTTTTGTTGAAGGATTAAAAAAGAGAATATATAAAAAAAGGAGATTATTAAGATGGAAATCAGAGAAGGATTATTATATGCAAAATCACATGAGTGGGTAAAAGAAGAAGGAGATGTTGTTACAATTGGTCTTACAGACTACGCACAGTCTGAGCTTGGAGACTTAGTATTTGTAAATCTTCCGGAAGAGGGAGATAGCGTATCCGTTGGTGAGGCATTTGGTGATGTTGAGTCTGTAAAGGCTGTTTCCGATGTATATTCACCGGTTTCCGGAGTTGTGTGTGAGATTAACGAGGAGCTTTTAGATGCACCGGAATCTATCAACGGAGCACCATATGATGCATGGTTTATCAAAGTAAAAGAAGTATCTGAGAAAGAGGAATTATTATCCCCATCAGAATACGAGGCATTTGTAGCAAGCGAGCAGTAAGACAAAGACGGGAGGTGGACGGCATATGGGAAGCTATGTACCGAATACGTTAGAAGAACGTCAGGAAATGTTAAAAGAGATCGGATACAGTTCTATCGAGGATTTGTTCGCACATATTCCTGATGAGGTTAAGATCAAAGGCGGACTGAATATTCCGGAAGGAAAGTCAGAGCTGGAAGTCCGCAGAGAGATGGAAAATATTGCATCAAAGAATCAGGTATTTAAGACCATTTTCCGAGGTGCAGGAGCATACAGACATTTTATTCCATCCATAGTGAACAGTGTGATTTCAAAAGAAAATCTGCTGACAGCATATACACCGTATCAGGCAGAGATCAGTCAGGGAATCTTACAGTCCATTTTCGAGTATCAGACAATGATCTGTGATCTGACCGGAATGGACGTGTCCAATGCCTGTGTGTATGACGGTGCCGAGGCGGCAGCAGAAGGTGTGGCAATGTGCCAGGAGAGAAAGCGTAAGAAAGCCTTCGTATCCGCAGCGATCCTGCCGGATGCACTGGCAACGATACATACGTATTGTCATGGAAATGGAATGGAGATCGTGGAGATTCCGGAAAAAGACGGTGTGACAGATCTGGATTATCTGAAAGAAAATATAGACGAGCAGACAGCATGTGTCTATATCCAGCATCCGAACTATTATGGTAATCTGGAAGATGCACAGGCAATTGGGGAAATTGCTCATGGTGCCGGGGCAAAATATATCATGGGTGTGAATCCAATCTCCCTTGGAATCATCAAGACACCGGCAGAGTACGGTGCAGATGTGGCAGTCGGAGATGGACAGCCACTGGGACTTCCACTTGGATTTGGAGGACCATACTTAGGATTTATGGCAGCCACAGAAGGCATGATGAGAAAGCTTCCGGGAAGAATTGTCGGTCAGACAGAAGATCATAATGGAAAGACCGGATATGTATTAACACTTCAGGCAAGAGAGCAGCATATCCGCAGAGAAAAAGCTTCCAGTAACATTTGTTCCAATCAGGCACTTTGCGCGCTGGCAGTTGGCGTGTACATGTCGGCTATGGGAAGTGAAGGAATCAAAGAAGCAGCGCTTCAGTCTGCTTCCAAAGCACATTATCTGGCAGCAGAGCTTGATAAGATCGGATTCAAAGTAGAGAATAAGGGAGAATTCTTCCACGAATTTGTAACTGTATCTGAAAAATGTCCTTGCGAAGCATTAAAGGCGCTGGAAGAGCATGGAATCCTGGGAGGATATCCACTTGGAAACCATCGAGTATTATGGTGCTGTACAGAGATGAACACAAAAGAAGAGATAGATGAAGTTATCCGCATTTTAAAGGAGGTGTAGAGCATGTTAGTATTTGAAAAAAGCAGAGCCGGACGAGGCATGAGCATGCTCCCAGCCTGCGATGTAGAAATCAAAAAACCTGGTGAGAAGGATGCAAGACAAAAAGAGCTTCACCTTCCGCAAATGTCTGAGAATGACCTTTCCAGACACTATACAGAACTGGCAAAGAAATCCCATGGAGTCAATGATGGATTCTATCCACTTGGATCTTGTACGATGAAGTACAATCCGAAAATTAATGAAGATATGGCAGCATTGCCTGGATTTACCCAGATCCATCCGCTGCAGCCAGAACATTCTGTACAGGGATGCCTGGAAGTTCTGAAAAAATCCGAAGAATACCTGTGCGAGATCACAGGAATGGACGGTATGACATTCCAGCCTGCAGCAGGAGCTCACGGAGAGTTTACAGGTCTGATGCTCATTAAGGCATATCATGAGAGCAGAGGAGACGAGAAGAGAACAAAAATCATTGTACCGGATTCTGCGCATGGAACCAACCCGGCAAGTGCTACAATGGCAGGCTATAAGGTAGTCAGCATTGCATCTGCACCGGACGGAGGAGTAGACCTTGAAGCGTTAAAGGCAGCATGTGGAGAAGATACTGCAGGACTGATGCTGACCAATCCGAACACTGTCGGACTGTTTGACAAAAATATTTTAAAAATTACAGAAATCGTACATGAGTGTGGTGGTCTTTGCTATTATGATGGAGCAAACCTGAATGCAGTTATGGGAACTGTAAGACCTGGAGATATGGGATTCGACGTGATTCACCTGAACCTTCATAAGACATTTTCAACACCTCATGGAGGCGGAGGTCCGGGAAGCGGACCGGTTGGCTGCAAGAGTATGTTGCTGCAGTTCCTGCCATCCTACAGAGTGGTAGAAAAAGAAGGGGCTCTGGCAATGGAGAAAGCCGAGCACAGCATTGGTGAGATGAAAGAATTCTATGGAAACTTCCTTGTAGTTGTCAAAGCACTGACTTACCTGATGACACTTGGAAAAGAAGGAATTCCGGAGGCAAGCCAGAACGCAGTTCTGAACGCGAACTATATGATGAACAAGTTAAAAGACCTCTATACAATGGCATATGATGAGGTATGCATGCATGAGTTTGTTATGAGTCTGGAAGATCTGAAGAAGAAAGCAGGCGTATCTGCAATGGATATCGCAAAAGGACTTCTGGATAACGGAATCCATCCGCCTACAATGTACTTCCCGTTAATCGTACATGAAGCGCTGATGGTAGAGCCGACAGAGACAGAGTCAAAAGAAGTACTGGATCATGCAATTGAGGTATTTCGTAAGCTTTACAATGATGCACTTGAGAATCCGGAAAGCCTGCTTCAGGCACCAGTGACAACACCGGTCACAAGAATGGATGAGGTAGAGGCAGCAAGACATCCGGTATTGAAATATGAGTTTGAATCATAATTTGCAGATGTAACAACAAGAATATAAAAAATTTGAAAAGAATAGGATAAGGGGATCGCGTATGGTAGAGAAGATTACATACATTGAGAGCGGTCAGTTTCATCCATATAAAAATCTTGCAGTGGAGGAGTATTTACTCCTCCACTGTGAACCTCAGGAGTGTATTTTATATTTGTGGCAGAATCAGAATACCGTTGTAATCGGAAGAAATCAGAATGCCTGGAAAGAATGTAAAGTTGAAAGTCTTGAGGAAAATGGAGGACATCTGGCACGTCGTCTTTCCGGTGGCGGAGCGGTATATCATGATCTGGGAAATCTGAACTTCACATTTCTCGTATCAAAAGAAAATTACAGCATTGACAGACAGTTGGAAGTTATTGTCAAAGCAGTGCAAAAGTTAGGTGCAAAAGCGGAGAAGTCCGGAAGAAATGACATTTTGATTGATGGAAAGAAATTTTCCGGAAATGCATTTTATGAGCAGGAGCAGCATTGCTATCATCACGGAACATTGATGATGAATGTGAACAAAGAGATGCTTTCCAAGTATCTGACTGTATCAAAGGAAAAATTACAGTCCAAAGGTGTGGACTCTGTAAAATCAAGAGTGACTAATCTGGTGGATTACATACCGGATCTGACATTGGAAGCATTGAAAAAAGCACTTCGTGAAGCATTTGAAGAAGTCTATGGCCTGACATCGAATGAGTGTAAGATGGAAGATCTGGATCAGAAAGAAATCGAAATGAGGACGAAACATTTTTCCTCCTGGGACTGGCGCTTTGGACGGAAAATTGATTTCCAGTATGAGATATCAAAGAGATTTTCGTGGGGGCAGATGAATATTCAGTTCCAGGTGGATAAAGGAAAGATTTCTGATGTCAATGTGTACTCAGATTCGCTGAAACCTATGACGATCGAGAAGCTTCCGAAGTATTTAAAAGGAATCCGTTATCATAAGAAGAATATTTGCTCGGAGCTTAGACTTTACTGGGCTGAGGACAAGCAGGAAGAAGAGATGATAGCAGATATTATCGAGTGGATAAAAGAGGAAGAACTCTAGCAGAAAAATGTCTTTCCGAATTCAATTCAAGTGTTACATCCAGTTGAACAAGGTGGAAAGATATGAAAGAAGTTGTGGAAAAAGACACTGCCATCTGGCAGTATTGTGGATAATTACAGGAGGACATCAGTATGAGCGAGAAATATGATGTAATCGTGATCGGTGCCGGACCGGGAGGATATGTGGCTGCTATTAAGGCAGCAAAGCTTGGATTTAAAACGGCTGTTATTGAGGCAAGAGAAGCAGGCGGAACATGTCTGAACCGTGGATGTATTCCGGCAAAAGCAATGATTCATGCAGCAGAAGTATATAGAAGCGCAAAAGAGTGTGAGCGCTTTGGTATCCATGCAGAAAATGTAACATTTGATTTTGAAAAAATATTTGAATATAAAGAAGAGACAACAAAGCAGCTTGTTTCCGGTGTGGAAGGGCTGTTTAAGGGCAATGAAGTTGACCAGATCGCCGGAAAAGGAACCCTTCTTCCGGATAAGAAAGTAAAAGTTGTGTCTGAAAGCGGGGAACAGGTGCTGGAAGCAGAGCATATCATTCTGGCAGTAGGATCTAAGCCGTTGATCCTGCCGATTCCGGGAATGGATCTTCCGGGAGTCCTGACCAGTGATGAACTGTTCCGTATGAAGAGTGTGCCGGAGAGCCTTACAATTATCGGTGGCGGAGTTATCAGTGTGGAATTCGCAACGGTTTACGCAGAACTTGGTTGTAAGGTGACGATTCTTGAGGCACTCCCAAGAATTCTTCCGAATATGGATAAGGAGATTTCTCAGAATCTGAAATTGATTTTGAAAAAACGCGGCATTGATATTCACACAGCAGCTGCTGTACAGGGTGTAGAAGCAGAAGGAGACCAGTACATTTGTAAGTATGTGGAGAAAGAAAAAGAGCAGAGTGCAGCCTCCCAGTATGTATTATGTGCGGTTGGAAGATGCCCGAACACAGATGGGCTCTTTGCAGAAGATGCAACACCAGAGATGAACCGTGGACGTGTCGTTGTAAATGAGAAGTTCGAGACAAGTATTCCAGGCGTGTATGCAATCGGAGATCTGATCTTTGGAGCACAGCTTGCCCATACAGCAAGTGCCCAGGGAATCCAGGTGGCAGAGCAGCTTGCCGGAAAAGAAGTGTCTGTCGATGTAAATGTAGTTCCGGGCTGTGTATACACAGATCCTGAAATTGCATCTGTCGGTATTACGGAAGATGAGGCAAAAGAAAAAGGTATTGCCGTTAAAGTTGGTAAGTTCATTATGAGCGCAAATGGAAAATCGCTCATCACAAAAGAGGAGCGGGGATTTATTAAAATCGTTGCAGAAGAAGAGAGTGGCGTGATTGTTGGAGCACAGATGATGTGCGCAAGAGCGACCGACATGATCGGTGAATTCGTGACAGCAGTTGCCAATAATATGACAGTATCACAGCTTCTGAAAGGTATGCGGGCACATCCGACTTACAATGAAGGAATCGGAGAAGCGCTTGAAGAGCTGGAAGGCGGAGCTATCCATGTAATGCCGAAGAAAAAGAAATAAAAAGAAATAAAAGAGGAACGGATATGGGAAGTATTTTTGATATTTTGGGACCGGTCATGGTCGGTCCGTCCAGTTCCCATACAGCGGGAGCTGCCAGGATCGGTTATACGGCCAGGCAGCTCTTTGATGAACCTGTGAAAAAAGCAGAAGTTTATCTTCATGGTTCATTTGCTGCTACAGGGAAAGGACACGGTACAGACCGGGCAATTATTGCCGGACTTCTTGGCATGAAGCCGGACGACCTTCGGATTCCGGTGGCATTTGAAGAAGCAAAAAAGGCTGGGATGGAATTTACCATTGCAAATAGAGAATTAAAAAATGCACATCCGAATACGGCACGCGTTGTGATGGAAAATGCAGAAGGAAGAAAGATGGTACTTCAGGCATATTCTATTGGAGGAGGACGTATCCGGGTCAGTATTTTGGATGGAATTGAAGTAGATTTCAGCGGGGAGAGTAATACATTGATTGTCCGGAATATGGACCGTCCTGGCTGTATTACAGAAGTGTCGGCAGCGCTCAGCAGAGAGAAGATAAATGTGGCGACCATGCAGGTGTTCCGTCATAAAAGAGGCGGGGCTGCGGTGATGGTCGTGGAGACAGATGAGCCGATACCGGTAGCAGTAACGGAAGAATTGCGGAAGAAAGAAGATATTCTGGAAGTTATTTCCCTCAATCTGGAGACTGGAACTGCAGGACTAGGGGACAAATCAGAAAATTCATGCGCAGAGACAGCGAATCATTCTGCCAGCAGTTCATGTGATTGTGTGGGAAATTACGAAGATGGCTGTGAGGCTGGGAAAGGGAGGAAGGAATAATGGCATATCAGGCAGTGGAGGAAATACAGGTCAGATGTGAGAAGGAGAACATTCCTTTCTGGAAAGCAGTACAGCTTGAGGATTGTGGGGAAAATGGCATTACGGAGGAAGACTCCTGGCAGCAGATGACGCTCATGTGGAACCGAATGAAGGAGAGTGTTGATGCGTACAATCCTTCCGAGAGATCCAGAAGTGGTCTGGTCGGAAAAGAAGGCGGGCTTATGGACGAGTATCGTCAGAATGAAAAGCCGCTCTGCGGGGATTTTGTGTCAAAGGTCATTGCAAATGCGTTGAAAATGGGCTGTAATAATGCCTGTATGAAGAGAATTGTGGCAGCGCCGACGGCAGGAGCATGTGGTGTGATGCCGGCAGTTCTTGTGACCTATTGTAGAGAATATGGAATCGAGGAAGACCGTATGATTGAGGCTATGTATGTGGCAGCAGGAATCGGTCAGGTGATTGCTTCTCGTGCTTCTCTGGCGGGAGCATCCGGCGGCTGTCAGGCGGAGATTGGCTCTGCTTCCGGTATGGCTGCGGCTGCTATCTGTGCGGTTCGTGGCGGCCGTGAAGAGCAGATGGGACATGCCTGTGCTATGGCACTTAAGAATCTGATGGGGCTTGTGTGTGACCCGGTAGCAGGACTGGTGGAAGTTCCGTGTGTGAAACGAAATGTGGGTGGTGCGGTCAATGCACTGGCTGCAGCAGATATGGCACTGGCTGGAATCATCAGTCAGATTCCGGTTGATCAGGTCATTGATGCTATGGGAGAAGTCGGAATCAAGATGGATGTAAGTCTTAGAGAGACCAGTCTTGGGGGCGTAGCGGTCAGTCCACGAGGGGTGGAGATTGCGGAAAAGCTTGGAATGTAGGCAGGGACTTTCGAAGTTTAAGTTTGAAAAAGAAGTGTATGGATATAGAAAAAAAGCTGTCTTTGAAGACAGCTTTTTTTCTATAAGATTTATCAATAGGGAAATGAAAACGTCTGTTTCATATTGCTGATTGTTTAGATCAGCTCGAGGTATGCTGCGCACAGTTCTAATGTGTTCATCAGTCCTTTGATGTGTGTGCGTTCCATACCGTGAGATGCCTGTACGCCTGGTCCGATGAGGGCTGCGCGTGTATCGTATCCGGCTCTCCATACTGCTAATGCGTCTGAACTGTAACGTGGATAAATGTCTGTTACAGCGTCAAGTCCGTGTTTTTTCGCAAGGTTTACAAGTCTTGTTGTCATCTCATAGTCGTAAGGACCGGATGAATCTTTTGCACAGATGGATACCTGCTCTTCTGTACATGTCAGGTCAAGACCTACGCATCCCATGTCAACAACGAGAAGTTCTTTAATATCTTTCGGGAGTGTTGCTCCGCCGTATCCGATTTCCTCGTGCGTTGAGAAACAAATATATGTCTTATGCTTTGGTTTTATGTCGTTGTCTTTCATGATTTTTAAAAGTGTAAGCTCCAGCGCGGAACAAGCTTTATCATCGATGAAACGAGATTTCAAGAATCCGCTTTTGGTAAATGTTGTCTTAGGGTCGTAGCATATGAAATCTCCTGCATGAATTCCGAGTGCTTCTACATCTTCTTTCGAGTGAACAATCTCATCGATACGAACGGCCATGTTTTGCTCATCTCTGTCTCTTGTAGATGCATCCGGGAATACGTGAATTGCCGGTGACAAGGAAAGAATGGTTCCGGTGTAAACTCTTCCGTCTCTTGTGTGGATGTTACAGTATTCACCGTCCAGAGATGGAAGAAGTGGTGATCCGATGGAAGTAATCATCAGCATTCCGTCAGATGTAATAGAACGGACCATAAGTCCCAATGTATCTACGTGTGCAGACAGAGCAACTGGCTCAGTATCATCTTCCCCCTCTACTGTTACGATAACATTGCCGATGTTATTCTTGTAAACAGGATACCCAAGCTCCTCTATGGTTTTTAATAAGTAATCAGCTACATTTGATGTGAATCCGCTGGCACTGTCGATGGACAGAAGAGAAGTTGCTGTGTCGATCAGATAATCCTGGTATTGTTCAAAATTCATAGTAAAACCTCCGGTATTTTAAATTTGTTGTTGCATTTTGTGAATCCGCATGATATATTTAAATCACAAATCCTATTGTTAACAATCTACATTAAACAAAATGAATTGTCAAGTCTTACTAGAAAAATCCATCTGTCTGTTAAGCATGAATGTGACAGAGCTTAAGAAGCTGAATCGTCAGCCGATTATTGCTTTAGGAGAGTTCGTAGGATCAGCATTTATGATGACATTATATGTATTCCTGATGTTAATCGGATGTACAGTATTACATTTCCTAATCTGCCGTTTGTTCAAGATCAAATACGAGTACGTACTTCTTTCTATGGTAGGATGTATCGTAGACGGACCGACAGCAGCAGGTGGAAACTGGAAATCACTGATTAATGTCGGATTGATCATGGGAGTTATCGCCGGAGCATGCGGAAACTATGCCGGAATATTTGTCGCCTATGCGGTCAAGGCTATATGTGGCCTATAGGCTTGTAAGTGGTAGTATATAGTAAAAAAATATCAGTAAAAAGTTTCCTTTTCTACATTTACTGTGCTATGATTAAAGAAATTAGAATTATTGCGCATTGCATGAAAACAACTGCTGGGAGCAGAATGATATTATATGTAGTAAGGAAATGAAATCATATGGCAAAACTAAGATATCGTACATTGAGAGAAAATGTTGTAGATGAAATTCGGATGAAAATCCTGAACCGGGAATATGAACCGGGAATGCGAATCGTGGAGCAGAACCTGTCCGATGAACTTGGAGTAAGTCGAGGACCAATCAGGGAAGCTTTGCGTCAGCTGGAACAGGAAGGACTCGTAGAATATGTTAGAAATGTTGGATGTTCGGTCAAGCAGGTTACTTTGGAAGATGTTTATGAAATCTATCTGCTTCGTGCAACTTATGAGCAGGTTGCAGTTCGAACATATGAGGGACAGCTTTCCGATGAAGATCTTGCACAGATGGAATCCATCGTGGAAGAGATGAAGATTTTTGGTGAGGATGATTTAGGGAATCTTGTAGATTGTGATTGTAGGTTTCACCAAGTGATCGTCGAAAAAGCAGGTCTGAACAGACTTCTGAAAGCCTGGACCGAATTGAATTACGGCAATATCGTCTGCTATTTTGCCGGGAATTCGGACCGGAAGGAAGCGGCAAACCGACAGCATGGTATTCATGAACGACTTTTGAATGTATTCAAGAGTAAAGACGAAGAGACAATCTGCAACGCAATTTCGGAGCATTATATGAAGACAGTAAAGCGTCTGATGAAAGAGGGATCCATGTCAGACGAAGGTTTTAAATATAAAGTGTAGAAGTATATGAATTGAATGAAAGATGCCGGTCCATGGGGGGGGGGACGGCATCTTTTTTGTGGAGGTTTAAGTATGGAACGTAAAAATATGTGGGAACACTATACGGAAGAGCAGGAAAGAGAACTGGAGGAACTGGCAGTCAGATACAGAAAATGTCTGGATCAGTCCAAGACGGAGAGAGAATGTGTGACACTGTCCATCGCGATGGCAGAGGAAAATGGATATCAGAATATTGAGGACTGTATCCGTGAGGGTGTGACACTGAAAGCCGGGGATAAGGTTTATGCACAGTATATGAAGAAGACGCTTGCACTTTTCCACATCGGAACAAAACCGCTGACAGAGGGAATGAACATTTTAGGTGCACATGTGGATTCACCGAGACTGGATGTAAAACAGAATCCATTATATGAAGATACACAGATGGCATATCTGGACACACACTACTATGGCGGTGTGAAAAAATACCAGTGGGTGACGATTCCTCTTGCAATTCACGGCGTTGTTGTGAAAAAAGACGGAACAGTCGTGCCGGTCGTTATCGGTGAGAAGGAAGATGACCCGGTATTCGTAATCTCTGATCTTCTGATACATTTATCCCAGGATCAGCTTGAAAAGAAAGCAAGAATCGTGATTGAGGGCGAAGGCCTGGATCTTCTGGTTGGAACAAAACCGGTAAAAAATGCAGATGAAGATGAGAAAGAAAAAGTACGCGCGTGGGTAGTTCGCTATCTGAAAGAAGCTTATGATATAGAGGAGGAAGATTTCCTTTCTGCAGAGCTTGAAATCGTGCCGTCAGGAAAATCCAGGGACTGTGGATTTGACAGAAGTATGATTCTCGGATATGGACAGGACGATAAGGTATGTGCTCTGACTTCACTTTTTGCAATGCTTGAGGCGGAAAATCCGGAGCGTACAGGTTGCTGTATTCTTGCGGACAAAGAAGAAATTGGAAATATGGGAGCGACCGGTATGCAGTCAAGCTTCTTCGAGGATATGGTCGCAGAGGTTCTGGCACTGACAGGGGAGGATAGCTCGGTGAAAGTAAGAAGAGTGCTTCGCAATTCCTGTATGTTATCTTCTGACGTAAGTGCCGCATACGATCCGCTTTATCCGGAAGTATTCGAAAAGAAGAATACAGCATATTTCGGGAGAGGACTTGTGTTGAATAAATACACCGGAAGCCGCGGAAAGAATGGAACAAGTGATGCTAATGCAGAGTATGTTGCGAAAGTAAGAAATGTATTTGACAACAATCATGTTGCTTTTCAGACCGCAGAACTTGGAAAGGTTGACCAGGGCGGCGGTGGAACCATCGCCTACGTCATGGCAAATAAAGCAATGAGTGTTATTGATAGTGGTGTGGCAGTTCTGTCCATGCATGCACCATACGAAGTGACAAGTAAATCTGATATATACGAAGTATACCGCGGATACAAAGCCTTTTTAAAAGATATGAAATAAAAAGTATAAAATAAAGCATTTTTCGTGTATGGTGTAACTGTAGGTTTATTCTCACTGGCCGGATTCCTTGCGAAGTCATTTTTTATTGACACGGTCATTGAGACATTGAATCTATGTAAATATTTTACAATCATTTCCCAAAATGCAGAGCCAATCTGTAATTACATTAATGCAGAGTTGAATCACGGTGCGACGATTTACGATGCAAGAGGCGCATATACGAAAGATAACAAACAGGTAGTTATGACAGTTGTAAAACGCGAACAGGCGAGAAATCTCCGGAACTATGTTCACAAAGTAGATCCGGACGCATTTATGATGATCACCAACAGCAGCGAGATTATTGGTAAAGGATTTATAGAATGATACCAGGGGAGTATTGTGAGAGTGCGAAAGCACGGAGCAATACGTAAGGTATCATTCAAAGTAGTGATAAAAAGGATAGTAGAGGAAAAGATTTAATAGGAGGAGCTTGCAATGAGCAGCATATTTGACATACTGGGGCCAATTATGGTCGGTCCGTCCAGTTCTCATACAGCGGGGGCAGTGCGGATCGGCTATACAGCCAGACAACTTTTTGGAGAACCTGTGAAAAAAGCAGAAGTGTATCTGCACGGATCATTTGCGGCGACAGGAGAAGGTCATGGAACAGACAAGGCGATCATCGCGGGTCTTCTTGGAATGAAACCAGATGATCTTCGAATTCCGGATAGTTTTACAGTCGCAAAGGAAAATGGCATGGAATTTGTCATTGATAAGAAAGAAATCAGAGGGGCACACCCGAATACAGCACGAATCATTATGGAAAATGATGCGGATAAAAAAATGGTCATGCAGGCATACTCCATTGGAGGAGGAAGAATCCGTGTCAGTGTTCTAGATGGGATCGAGGTAGATTTTAGTGGTGAGAGCAATACACTGATCGTTCGAAATATGGACCGCCCGGGCTGTATTACAGAGGTAAGCGCGGCACTGAGCCGGGAGAAGATCAATGTTGCGACGATGCAGGTGTTCCGTCACAAAAGAGGCGGTCTTGCCGTTATGGTCGTAGAGACAGATCAGTCCATACCGGAAAATGTTGTGGCTGAACTGAAAATGAAAGAAGATATTCTGGAAGTAATATCTCTGAATCTGGAGGAGGGACGATAGTTATGGCATATCAGGCAGTGGATGAGATTATGGCAAGATGCGAAAAAGACGGTGTGGAATTCTGGAAAGCCGTTCAGCTTGAGGACTGCGAGGAAAACGGAATCAGCGAAGAAGAGTCCTGGAATCAGATGACACATATGTGGAACTCTATGAAAGAGAGTGTTGCAGCATATGACCCGGAGGCAATTTCCAGAAGTGGACTTGTCGGAAGAGAAGGTAAGCTGATGGATGCATATCGGGAGCAGGAAAAAACGTTGTGCGGCGATTTTGTATCAAAGGTTATTGCAAATGCATTAAAAATGGGATGTAACAATGCCTGTATGAAGCGGATTGTGGCAGCTCCGACTGCCGGAGCCTGTGGAGTAATGCCGGCAGTTCTTGTTACTTATTATAAAGAATATGAAGCTTCAGAGGAAACCATGATCCAGGCGCTGTATGTGGCAGCAGGAATTGGTCAGGTCATTGCGTCCCGTGCTTCACTGGCGGGAGCCTCCGGCGGTTGTCAGGCAGAGATAGGTTCTGCTTCCGGAATGGCAGCAGCGGCAATCTGTAGTGTACGCGGCGGAAGTAAAGAGCAGATGGGACATGCATGCGCCATGGCACTTAAGAATCTGATGGGACTTGTCTGTGACCCGGTAGCCGGGCTGGTAGAAGTTCCGTGTGTGAAAAGAAATGTAGGCGGGGCGGTCAACGCTTTGGCGGCAGCAGATATGGCACTGGCAGGAATCGCAAGCCACATTCCGGTAGATCAGGTCATTGATGCCATGGGCGAAGTCGGAATGAAGATGGACGTGTCACTCAGAGAGACAAGTATGGGTGGTGTCGCAACAAGTCCTAAGGGTCTTGAAATTGCAGAGAGACTTGGAATGTAAATATTACGAAAAGGAATGCCGGAGGGCATTCCTTTTTTTAGGAGAGTATGTTATAACAAAGATAAACAATCAAGTGTCATGAGTAAGGGAAAGAGGGGATAAATTATGTTAGATGAGCACATGGGACCGATTAAAAAATATAGTATATTGACTGTGGGGGCAGTCGTACTTGCACTGGCGAACTATGTATTTAAGTTTCCGAACCATTTTAGTTTCGGAGGTGTAGCCGGTTTTGCAGTTATTTTAAGTGGAATGTTTGGCGGTTCCGCCAGTACGTACACATTTGTAATCAATATGTTACTGTTATTGATCGCATTTCCAATATTGGGAAAGGAAGTTGCAATGCGGTCTTTCTATGTCAGCATCGTATTCAGTGGTGTGCTGGAAGTTGCGCAGTATGTGTATCCGATAGACAAGCCAATCACGAACCAGCCGGTGCTGGAGCTTGTATTTTCTTTTATGCTGCTGGCAGTGTGTTCTGCGATATTCTTCTTCATGGATGCGTCCAGCGGAGGAACCGATATTATTGCTTTGATATTAAAAAAGTATACCAGCGTGTCAATCGGAATGGCGTTACTGCTTGTAGACTTCGCAGTTGTTTTGATTTCTTTCTTTGTATATAATCCGACCGTTGGACTGTTTTCATTTGCCGGATTCCTTGCAAAATCATTTTTCATTGATTCCGTAATTGAGAGTCTGAACCTGTGTAAATATTTTACAATCGTGTCAGATAATGCTGATACAATCTGCGATTATATTCATAAAGAGCTGAATCACAGTGCGACCATTATGTCGGCGGAAGGCTCTTACTCACACGAGCCGAAGAAAGTCATCATGACTGTTGTGAACCGTGACCAGGCATTAAAACTGCGGAAATTCGTAAGAAGCGTGGAACCGCATGCATTTATGATGATCACGAACAGTAGTGAGATCATAGGAAAAGGATTCCGGAATACGATGTAGGAAAAACGACAAAGGGTGAGATTGATTTTGTAGCAGTGAAAGACGGAAAGAAAGAGTATTACCAGGTTGCATATTTGCTGGCAACGGAAGATGTCATAGAAAGAGAATTTGGAGCATATAAGGATATTCAAGATAATTATCCGAAGTAGGTACTTTCCATGGACAGATTTGATTTTTCAAGAGATGGAATTATACATCAGAATGTTATAGATTTTTTGATGGAAAGATAAAAAACCCCGTTGACAGATTCGAAAGAATCGACTATATTAACATTAATAAAAGGGAGTAACTGGCGCCTG